>Ga0247611_10000293_pt1 | contig 102956 bp, 157 predicted proteins | sample 177DNAGHGhighgp2_FD_192422 | JGI IMG/M metagenome (GOLD analysis project Ga0247611, IMG submission 192422) | Sheep rumen microbial communities from Palmerston North, Manawatu-Wanganui, New Zealand - 1770 DNA GHGhigh gp2 | ecosystem: Host-associated > Mammals > Digestive system > Stomach >... | reverse complement strand
CGAAGCACGCGAGCTTTGCCTGTTTTAGCTGTGACTAACTGAATCATCTGTGACTTATCCATAAAGCAAAAAGTATTAAGTAAGACACCCCCCAAAAAACGCAAAAGCGCGACAGTGAACGGGGGGGACGTTTCACTGCAATAACGTATATAGGGGAGTGATATGTTGCTCCTTCTCGTTTCTGCACATATATAAAAAATTTTCGCGTTTTTACACTCACACAACAAAAAAAAATAAAAAAAAATAAAAAAAATCCCCGAAGCTTACGCCTCGAGGATTTCATGTATCTCTTTTGCAATCTTATAAATATCTGGGTGGGGTTTTCCTGTTGTACCTCTATATCTTAGGTCTAAGAAGTGTTTCCAATCATCTTCAAATCCTGTTACACATATCTCTGTTTTTAGGGCATTTGGAAGTACATCTCTTGCTGATTCAGCTTTCCATCCTAACCTTATCAGCCTAGAATAGGTTTTCTCTGCTTTATCTAAAGTATCAAAATATGCAGATACAGCCGCTGCTTTATCTTCCGGCATATTATTATTATTTATAGATAGTGTATCACTTGGATTTTCTCCGTACTGTATTCTCCAATTTATACCATCGTACCAGTATACATCTCCGGTTGGTATATCTAACCAGCTTGGTTTTACGTATACTATCTGGTGATTAAACTTATCTTTACTATAATTACAATATCTAGTAGACTCTTGAGCAAAGGAGAAATGCCTATGTCTACATATACTTTGGGATTGTATACGGTTACATGTTATACGGAATGTGTAACGCTTTACATGGTGTTCTGTAGGTTCTGTGATGTATTTTAGATCATCTTCCCAATGATTCTGTACTATTACTCTATAGTTAGTAGTGATATAGTAGACACCGTTGTCTTGTACACACTTTGTATATGGATTTTTGGTATATTTTTCAATCCTGTCAGATTCATCTCTATCTCCCCCATATTGCATAGTTAAGTATATGGTACCGTGTTCTAACATGGCTGTATGATCATTCTTAACCATCGCTTTTACGAAGCGTTCATAGCTATCTTCAGTTATATTATCCTCGGATTTATAACATGTTCTTCCGGTTAATTCTATCTGTTTAAAGGCTCCAACTAACCCAGGTCCTTGCTCTAATAACTCTACTTTACTGTCTATTAACTTCATATTATAGGTCTTTCATGTCTAAAGGTTCAATTGAATAAGTCTACTAACGCAATTCTTGTTCCTTCGTCTGGGATTGGTTCGAATATATACTCCCAGTTTGGGTTTGGTTCTCCTTTGAATTTACCATATCGACTGATAATATCTTGTTTTTGCTTTTCAGTTAACTCAAACTCATCATTATCTGCACTTATAACAGATGCAAATACATAACTTCTAAGTTGTTGTAATGCGTCTTTATTAGGATCTATCATCGTCTTTTAAATATGAACTTAAATATTAATATAACAAGTTGTATTATGAAATCTATTGGATTAGGCCTTGTGTAAGTACTAGGTGCTTGTGATGGCTTGCTTTCCCCAGGAGAAACAACTTCTCCGGATCCAACCCAAGGTACTTCTACAGTTGGCTCATTATGCTCTTCTACCACTGGTTTTTCTTTCTCTAGTACTTCATTCCACCATGATTTTACATCAAAACAAGGGCACATTTTCTTCCATTTACGGCTGTCAGATCCCCATATATCTCTATGGCCTAATATTTCTGCATCCGGGTATCTACTATGGAGGTCTTTTATTATGTATTCTAAAGACTCTTTTTGCTCCCATGTGCGGTTATCTACTGGCTTTCCATTCTTATCTACACCTCCTATGTAACATACGTTTATTGATGTACTATTGTAACCAGCTACGCCGTTAGAAGGCTTGTCTTCAGGCTATAAACGTACTATTTCCCCATTGGGTTTTATGAGGTAATGGTAGCCTGGGTTGACCCACTTATTGTGGGTCTTCCAATATTTCTTTATCTACTCCACCGTCTGAGTCTGTGGACCCGCTGTGCAATGGATGAATATCCTCTTTATCTGTCTCATTTATCTCTTCAAACTCTGTGTATTCGTCTTTAAGCTGGTCAAGTTTGTCATTTACGTCTTTAAGACTTTCTTCTTCAACTTCTACAGCCTCATTATGTGCTCTTTGGAGGGATGTTTGTATTGATGCAAGCTTTTCGGCAATTTCCTTTTCGGACATCTTCTTGTACATTTCTCCGAGATACCTGTGGAGGTTGTTTAAGTATACTTTGTATACTTCATTATCGGGGTTTTGCTCGACTTTTTCAGTCATTTCGTCGACCATTTCCTCAACTTCCTCTATTGTAAACTTGTGGTTATCCCCGGCTTTGCGTATAAGATTACCATCAATATCGTATATATTCGTGTTATTTTTCATAAATTAAGCAATTTCAACAGTTTCTTCTACGCTTCCTACATCTTGTGTAGAGCTGTTATGTAATTTTTGTCTTGTAAGTGCCTCTTCAGCGTGTTTGACATACTTCGTGCATTGTCGTTCTATTGGTGTTCCATCTTCGTTCAATATTGTGTGAGTATAAAGTTGTTCTTTTTGCCACTTTTTATACTGAATAAACGCTTGATTACGCTCGTATTTTGAACTATAAAGATGGATATGCTATAGCATTCTAGTAGCGTCAACCATTCCGCAAGCACGTAAGAAACAAATGTCTTCAATAAAGCTATTTACAGCCTCATCACCGAAAGAATTCTATATCTTACTATACGTATCGTATGATTTTATGATATACTCATTCTACGCATCAAATTCTGGTTCACAACCAGCAATATACGAAGCATTTATGGGGTGATTATGTACAAAAAAGTACTTACACATGTCTGTAACAGGGTGTGATGTATCTCTTAAACTTAGATAATCAGCGTAATACAAGACAGCATTCAGTTCAATTTGTGTCATATTATTGCTTATTTAGCGTTTTATATATACATTCACCTGCATATCCTACTAAATAGCAGAATGGTTCAGGACTACAAAAACATACATTCTGGTTTATAGCCTCGTATATATCTAAAGCCACATGAGTAGCTTCATGAGATATAGTATTTATTCTATCTGCTTCTATATCTATGTTAGGATTAGTAATGTCATGATTATATTTTACTAATATACAGTCTACTTTATCTGACTTTCTTTTAACAGTAGATACAGTACATTGTCCATTTAGTATACAATCATCTAACTCTTCTTTGTCCATGTAAGTATACAATTTCTTTAGTTCTTCTAGTGTTGTATACTCGTTAGCTACTACTATATCTACAAAATATATAGTAGTATAAGTGTCTATAATACTTCTATTAGTTTTCTTCATGTATATATAATATATATTATATTAGGGGGTTCTTAGGGGGATTTACGAACCCCTAACGCATAATATCGCAAAAAGTTGCATTTTTAAAAAATTTTACACCGTTTGCAACCGAATACGCAACACCTGCGTTAAGCGAGTGTAATTTTTGAAAACTATGAAGAAGACGTTACGTGTAATTGATCCGTTCTTTACTGCAGAGGTAGGGGACACATTTGTTTTAGACGAGGACAGTAAGATGTACACTTCAAATCACAGCGAAGAATTCCATCGCGCTGGAGATGAGAATAATCTGGACTCTACTTTTAACTCAACATTCAGTCTTTCTTCAGACTATGCTAAAGAGCTCATTGAGCAGGGATATCTGGAGGAAGTTAGTGAAAATGAGAAAACGCGTGGTTTTGTGAATGTATTCGATGAGATAAACAACCTCATCTGCAAGTATTCACATGATCTTGATAATCTCGACGAGGATCTTAAAGAGGCTCCTCAGTGCGTAAAAGTAGAGAAGACAACTGTTCTTACAAATATTCTGAGTGTGTTAAATTACCTTAAAGACCTTAAGAAGTAATGGACGAGGAAAAGATTATTGATCAGGCGGCTCTTGCAGAAGATGTATCATCGCAAATCAAGTATGAATTCCTTGATTTCTTTTTGATAAAACCGCTTGACCCGATTAAAGTGAAGAAAGAGTTTAGTAAACCTATCTCAACTGGTACACCCGTAAAAGATGCAAATGGAATCGAAGCACAAGACTTCGAGGACGTTGAGGTAGAGGTTAAAGAAGTAGATTCGGATTACCGCAGAGGAGTTGTCCTTAAAATTCCTGCTTACTATACTAATTCTGAGAACGTGAAAAGCTACGAGCGCATTAAGATCGGCGATATAGTGATCTTTAAAGACACTACAGGAATGAGATTCGATCTGCTTAAAGATAGCAGACTGCTTAGGCAGTACGACATTCTTGGTATCGAGCGATGATAACGATTGATGATGTGATTAAAGAAGTTTCGAAGAATTTGAATTTGGATAAAGATCTTGTTGCTACAATATGCAAACATCCGTTCGTTTGCGTCGTGAATACAATGAAGTCAGACGATACAAGAGACATACTGTTCAATGGGTTATTCAAATTCAAACTCAAGAAACGATATAAAGAAAACAAACAAAGAGAGTATAGTAAATGAAGACTTTATATTTAACAGATAGTTCTACAAATATTTACGTAGATACAGAGACTAACGAGACTGGAAGACTTAGTTGTGAAGATCGATATGGGATTCGCAATATTTACTACATCGAAGAGCCTATGCACATTGTGTATCAGAGCGGAGAAGACAAAGAAGAGATCGATGTAAAGAAGGGCGAGATTCTTATTGTATTCTATAATAACAGATTCAATAAGTACGTACTTGATACAATTCGTTCGAAACAGTGGGTTAGTAATATAAAGAACCGTCGTAAGATCGAGCAGAAAGAGAAGGAAGAGTGGGCAGCTAAGCAATGCGCAGGAGAAACCTGTGATAAATGCGAAGACTGCAGTGTAACACCTGGATGCTAAAAATAAATAACATGAAGAAGATAGCTACAAAGAAAACAGTAAGAAAGGCTAAACAGCCTACGATAATAGTAAACCTCGTTGGAGATAAGGATATTTCTGAAGTACTCCGCGCATTTGCAGTAGCAAAGGTTCGTGCAGGAGTTCCCATCACAATGGATGAGCTTGCTAACGTTTGTATTGATTCTATCTATGCTTATGAGGCAGATCTGTTCAGCTGGAACAACGCTGTTATAAAGCTTAACGGCAATGAGTATCTGAAACTCGATATGCATGTATACGAGATAGATGAGAATGCTATATGTGAGTGCGAGCCTAAGAAGCCTAATATTTTCAAGCGAGTGTGGAATTGGCTCACAAAGCCTTTCAAGAAAGGTTAATGACACAGCCAATGCGGGGGAGGCTGAGATTCAGATGGCCATCTGGAACCTCGCGCCATAAATAAAAGTTAAAATGTTAATTGGTATCTCTACTGTTGGCACAGTCAAATGCAGGGATCGTTCCCCTGGTAGAGAACATACTATTGTTTTCATAACAGTAATTAAAATAAAATCTTACCTGATTTAAAATAATAGAAATTAAAGTTTGGTGGTTTTGGAACGGCTTCGGCCGAGGGGTTCGATTCCCCTACCAGCCACTGCTCTGTGGTGTATGATGCTAACACACGAGGCTCTAACCCTCGAGAAGCTGGCGTGAACCGGCCGGGGTAACCAATAATTTAGTGAGTATAAAGCAGATGAGTATTAAATTTAAGAAACTTTTAGATAAGGCAGTTACGCCTACACGTACCACAGATAGTGGTGCAGGATACAATCTTACTGTCGCTCAGTTTACTACTGAGATAAACGAGCGCGGACAGTTGTTCATCGTTTGTCATAGTGGCATTTGTGTTGATATTCCTGAAGGATATGAGGGATATCTGCGTCCGGCAAGCACGATATGCGGTAAAACGCTGCGTATGTGCGATACTCCTGTAGTCAAGGATTTCGATACAGAGCTTAGCGCCCGTTTCATGACCACTACTGATGTTATTCCTGCTGTGTACAAAGAAGGTGAAATCTTTGCTCAACTTGTTATCAACAAGATTGAGGATGTAGAACTTATCGAGTATATCGATACTACAAAAGACGAACAGAGCGCGTCGACGGGATCTCAGAGTCTTCCGGAAACAGAAGGCGAGCCTACTAACTCTGAGACCGCAACAGAGGATAGCGGCGAGGCACAAAGCGGCCTTGAGCAAGCATAATAGTAACGTTGTAAAAGCTTGGGTAGCCTGCGTACATACGATGGCAATGGCTACAACGGAGAGGGGACCTGATAAAGGCCCCCTTAAACCGTATATATAACTACATGAAATAAGGGTTCAAATGGATAATAATAAACATAAATTTAGGTTCTTAAACTACAAGAAGTACCAGTATTTCGAGTAGGATTTAAACGACAACCTGATTCCTTTGGACGCCATCGTATTCATACAAGATCGCCATATTATATGGGCACGTGGAGAAGAGTATATATGTAACGTATACATGCGTGACGATACTCTTGTAGATCTACATGACTATTTAAAGACGTCTGACGCTGAGAACACATATCAGCGCAAACTTGAATATATTGTAACAGAATCTACTATATCTGATATACTATCTAGATTGGGAGTAGCAGAAAGAAGTATAGAAAACATAACGTCTATTGTAGAAGAATTAAATACTGCTATACGAAATCTGAATATCACTGCTAATATTCCTAAACTTGTAACACTTACAACGAGTCAATATCAAGCATTGGTAGACGCTGACGAGATAGATGCCGATACATATTACTTTACATACGAAGGTGAAGAGGAACCAAGTAATTGGGTATTTGGGGATAAGTTCCCTGTAACATTTACAAACACGTGGACGTTCGGAGGGACGTTCCCAATAACATTAAATTAATATGACAAAGAATTTTACATATTCTGAGAAACACAATGGCGATCAGCTTAACGCCTCAGAGTGGAATAGTCTTGCACAAGATGTGGATGCTGCCGTAGATGCTATTAATAACGGAATAGGTGGGTCAGATCCTCATATCGTATTTGATTCTGCGGATAAACACAACCTTACTATAGAAACCACCCTTTCAGATCAGTATGAGAAAAATGGACAGATGAAGGGTGGTAAGATCAACATCGAACCTATTAGCGATTTGCAAATCAAGCCTGGTGATGATGTGGTAATTTGCTCCCATCACAGAGAAGATCCTACAGAAGTTAGTGTAAAAATTCATGACGGAAATGACAATCCTGTAAAGCTTCAAGTAAATACAGCAAATATTGTTCTTACTACTAAAGATAAGAATAAGACAAAGGAAAAAGATGAAAATGGAGATGATACATCTACCGCATTATATGACGATCCGACTGTCATGAATATTACTGTAAACTCTGCTAAAAATACACGCGGATATTTAAAAGTACGTGCTCAGGCCATTGATCTTCGTTGTGAAGCTGATGGAGGCATTGCTCTTCAGCCTAAAGGTGCTGACAACAAGGGAAACGAAAACAAGATCAAGTTTGAGCATGACGGTGGTGATGGTGCTGAGTTTGGCACATTTAACACCGAGAAGACATCCATCTTTACCGATGAATACAGGTTTAAAGAAGATGGTAGAATCTATGCTGTGAAACGTGTAGGTCCGGAGCCAATTCGCGAGGATCCTAATGACCTCAATTCGGAAATCAAAAAGGTTGATTATATTACACAGAATGACGACTTTAAAGACATTCCTGTAGTAGACGATGGTACAGAATGTAAATGGGATGATTCTACAAATGAATGGGTAGCTCCATCTGGGCATACCGCAGAAGAGATTCTTTCTTGCAGCTGGAGAGATATTATCGTAGCTGTAAATTACATCAAGTCTCAAAATCCATCACTTCACTGGACACAAACCCCAAGTAATCTCTAATAGATATGATACAAATAAACAACCACGATATTCAGGGTGTATACAGTAACTCTAAAACTATCTTGGCTGTCTATTCTGGTGTACATCTTGTTTGGAGTAAAATAAATGAATTAATTAGTTGTTTTTCTAACGGGTATTGGATAGACGAGTATCCGTGGTTAGACGACGCATCTTGGACTGATTGATTATGGATTTATACACAGGTAAAATAAACGAGTTTGTTGACTGGGTATCAGGAACAAACTCTGTAACAGGCACATCTGTAGGTTAGGTGTCTGGCGGATCCATTAGAGAACTTTTATAGAAGAAGTTAAAGGAGCCGTTCTATATGCACGAAGATGCTGCAAATAACAAATACAGAATGTTCTCCAGTGAAGATGCGTACGCAATATGGAAGGAAAACCCAGCTGATAATCAAGATCTGGAACTATTCAATTTTGTAAGGCCTAGCGACTATAAACTTGAGCTTACCGCAACAAATAGCGGCGGATTTGACAGCAAGTTTGTAAGATACGGAGACACTAATAACATAGGTGCTAGAATCGCATTTCAATGGAATATATTCAACGACGAAGGTGATTCATCGGACAGTTTGTCTGTAACGTATACAATAGCTAATACTGCATTAGGAACGTCTAATACATTTACTAGGTGGTATAATAAATCAGATGCATACCCTGATTTTAGTATATACGATTACTTACAGCCTGGAGAGAATGTAGTAACCATACAAGGTCGTGGTAATTCTACTGGAGCTAGAAACACAAAAACGTTTACAGTAAATCTTCTGCAGATAAGTCTTACTAGTACGTTTAGATTCTACGACAAATATAATGCTACGGATCCTATTCAGATTCCTTACATATTTGAGCGTAACAATACGTCTGGTACAGCTAAGATTCATTTTAAAATCGACGATGGCGGTACTGGTAAAGAAGCTTCGTATGATGTTGTAGAAAATGGTCCTACCAAGGTAACACAGACACAAATGCTGCAATCCAATTTATCTGAGGGGACGCACAGCCTCCAGATATGGGCAGAAGCAAAGTATAATGATGGTAATACAATAGTAAATAGTAATTTGTTGTATTATACATTTACAGTAGCATCTAGTGTTATCGGAAGCACAAATAAGTTTATAAATATATCTACGTCGTTTAGTAGTGGAGACTTCCCTCTTAGTTCGCTGTTATTGAATGCTACTCAGTACGAAGAGCAAACATTACAGTGGGGATACTATACGGATAGCTTACAAACTAATACATCTATTCCTGTTGTGTGGAAACTGTTAGATGGTATGGATGATGAAAATCCAACAATACTGTCTTCTATAACAGCAAATAATCAGGAAAGAGCAACAGCCCTGTCTTACGTACCTATTATATATACATAGGATGAACATGAGACATTCCTTTGTGCATATTTTGGAGAAACTCTGATAGCTAGTTTTCCAATATATATAGCAAAGAACAATAAGATTGTTGTTAATGAAACTGGATATTACCAGTTAAAGATGTCTGCATACGGTAAGACAAACAACAGTTCTAACCCTGCACAATGGCAAGATGTTAATGAGGTAGTAAACACCTCATTTACAAACATTTCTTGGAATACTAATTCTGGCTGGTACAAGAATAGTTTCCGTACATCTGGTCAAACAGAGTACGCCACTATTAACTTTCAACCGTTTAGCAGCTTTGAATTTACAAAAGGTAAGACCATTGAGGTTGAGTTTGAGTCTGAGAAGATTGTAGACAATGAAGATAAGCTTATTGTAATAGGTGACCCTGTTGGAGCCAGAGTAGAGATTACTCCAGATACTGCTACATTGTTCGATAATAGTAACAACGAAGTTGTACATACGAATTATAAGGCAAATGAGAGTCTGAAGCTTGCGTTCATTATAAATTCGATTCCAGAAGATTCAGAGCAGCGTACTGTTGAATCAGGCCTTGCGTATATCGTAAACAATGGTATACTTGAAAGAGCTGCTTCTGCAGCAGGAAAGTCGTTTGCAAACAGTGGTACAATGAAGATCGGAGGATCTGCTTCTGGTGTTCGTGTATATAATATAAGGGTTTACGACTACGCTATAACTTATACAGATGCTTATAATAACTATCTGTATGACAGCCAAAACAAGACGCAGATAGCAGAACACAATAATATCCTTGATTTGTCTGGAAAGATAAGTTTTGATCTCTGCAAAAACAAGCTTGATACTATTCTTATTTCTGGAGATCTTTCTGATATACTTAGAGGAGATTCTGATAAAGACGGATCTACTACAAATGTCACAATCGAAAGATTCTGTCCTTCTGATGCCAGTAAGAACTTCAAAATAAACAATGTATAGATTAGAAAGCACGGACAGTCTACGCTTCACTATCCTATAACATCTATGAAGTTCTGGCTAAACAAATCCAAAGAGGGCACGGTTCCTTTGTATGAAACTACTGCGCAAGCAGATCTACTTCTTAATAAGAATAGGTACGTAATGAAAGCTGCTACAGATGGAGGTAAACCTTCTATTCCTGCGAACAAGTTTGTATTACAAGCCAACTATGCAGACTCTTCTGGCGTACACAATGGAGGACTTCAAAGACTTATCCAAGAGACTTGGTTTAATGCTCAGATAGACGGAGAGTTTAAACTGAGAACAGAACCTCAGTTGTTCTCTACTAGCCAAGTTGTACACCACAACGACACCACTATCGGAGAGGATGGTACATGGGTAGAAGGATATAGCAATGTACCAAATAAGCAGAATACGTTGTGGAGAGATGTTACTAATCAACCATTCCCATACGACATTAGAGTATCTCCAGATTCATTCCCGTGCGCAGTATTCTACTACAATGAGGCAGGAGATAGAACTCGTACGTTCTTAGGACAATATGTATGGATGGACGACAAGAAGTCTGATTTCTGCTTTGGAGAGCGTAGTATATATGCAGTTCCGTCAGATCCGTTCTGTCTTACAAATACTCACAAGGACGATGATACGTCTTCTAACCTAGTATGGGATAATAAGAATGTGTTGCGTATTGAAGTTGTGGGTTCTAACGTACCGTTTACGTCATATATGACACACGCCGGTTTTACAGACGTTGTGTCTATTATAGACGAATCTACTGGAAACGTCACAAGAATGTATAACTGGGAATAGATGTTTGAAATGATCTATCCAGATGAAGATGATCTTATAAAGGATGATACAAAGAACGGAATAGACAAGTTTAATCCAAACTCAAAGTATGTAAGAAAAGCACAACCATTTATAGACTTCCATGAGTGGGTTACAAGCACATATCACAATCAGGCTAAATTCGAAGCTGAGGCAGCGCAGCATCTTGATTTGTATAAGATGGCTGCTTATTATATCTTCGTTCTCAGATTCGGTCTTGTTGACTCGCTCGAGCGTAATGCACAGCTGAAGACATATGATGGTCAGCATTGGCACTATGAGCCTTGGGATATGGATATTGCTCTTGGTAATAAGAACGATGGTGGTATAGCATTTAATCCACCTATAGATCGTAATACTAAACTTTCTATAACAACGTATGCAATATCTGGTAGAAGCGCTGACGATAATGGAAACGTAGTGACATCTAACTGGTTATTTGACGCTCTTGAGGCATGGGACGAGTGGATAAATGGTGTAGTACCAAAGGTAGCAGATGCTTTGTTTGCAGCTGGTCTGAAGTATAATATTATTTCAGATATGTTTGATAATAACTACGCTGCAAAGTGGTGCGAAATCATGTACAATGAAAGCGGATTCTTCAAATACGTAGAATCTGGAAATGGAGATACTACATGGCTTAGTTGGTTACAAGGATCCCGTATGACACATAGACACTGGTGGTTGAGTAATTCGATGGACTACTATGATGCAAAGTGGTTCTGTGGAGACTACAAAAACCATTATATATACGTTCGTGCTTATGTGACAGAAGGATCTAATCAATATGTAAGAATAACTCCGAATAAGCAAACGTACATGTCAGTCACAAAGGACGGAGTTCTTCAAGCTACTAGATCAGTGGATAAACTGCATCCGTTCGAATTCAATATGGCTATCGGTTCTGCTACAAAGAACCCAATATTGTTCTATGGAGCGAACTTTATGGAGGATATAGATCTTAGTGAAATATCACATGGATTAGATGGTGTTACTTTGGATGGTATATATTCTGAAGTACTTGGCTCTCCGTTGAAAAGACTTTCTGTTGGAATACCTGTTACAGCCGGCGGTCCTGGGTATACTGGTACACTCGCATCTTTAGGTTGCCAAATACAGGGTAGCGTTGATGTATTCCAGGCATTACAATTCTTGAATATCCGTGGACAGTTGAATCAAACAGATACAAACCCGCTTATATACAGCTACGACATAAGTTCTCTTACCGAACTTTAGGCAATGGGTTCTGGTCTTACAACCATGTATAGTTCGCAGTCTGGTAACAACTTTGATAATCTTGAATTGCCAGATACCATATATACAATATGGATGAACAACTCAACATGGAATAACCTTTCGTTCTGGCACACAAACGTGATTAGCGGTGCTTCCGCAGAGTTCAGTCAAGTATACGGAATAAGTAGAGACTCAGGAATTGAAATTGGTACATTCCCAACAGAAGTACACAATATATCGTTACTTGGCAGTACTGGTTCTACTGTAGAGTCTATTAAGATGGTTAAGAGCTGGTTAAACAGTCTTGTTACTTCTGGTGCAGATCTTAGTCAGTACAATCTTATTATGGATAAGGTTAATTGGTCTGATACAACGGTCGGTGCTAGTAACTTACTCACATATACAGAGCTTAGCTATATCGCACAACTTGGTAACTAGACAAGTCTTAAGGGTTATATTGTATTGAAGGATACTGGAACAGATCTTACCGCACAACAGTTGAACAACATTAAAGGTTGGTTCGGAGATGCTGTATTTACAAAGAACTCATCGGGACTGGTTGTAGACCATAAACGTCAGTACATACAGATCAATATCGGTGGTAATGTAACTGTAGATGGACAGGGCAATGTAACGCTTGTTGAAGGAAACTCTGCGTCATTAAATGCTACAAGATTCTCACTTGCAGAAGATAGTTCTACTAACTATATATGGGCAATAGGTCCCGTAGATGGTAGTACTCCTTCTGGAAGATATATGGGATTGACGGTAATACAGGCAGAAGACACTATAGATAACATAGCGTATATACAATCTACTCAAAGTAACTTCGGTATAAATAACCCGAATGATACTGGGTATGATGTAAAAATATACACATCTGCATCTGGTGTTCCATACAATACTACATTGCACGTATTGGCAGCATCATATCCAACAGATTTGTTTATAAATCACACTCCAGAAAGTACTACATTATTAAAAGAATCTCCTGGATACATAGAGTTTCCTGCTAGCGGTACTGCTGCAAGCTTCTTTGTAGATTCAAATCAGACATACTCTGCTACTGTAAGAAGTGTTACATATACGCTAAAGAGACTTGATGACAATGCTGAAGTTAGTTTTACTACTGGAGAAAGCGGAGATCAATTGGAGAGTTTTCAGGATCCATATATAAGAATTAGTAAGAGCACATCTAAGAATGGAATAAAGATAATAGCAGATGGTGCATTTCCGCAGTCTGTAAAACAGTATTTACTTACAGCATCTGTGTTATTCGCATCTGGTTATACAATGCAGTGTACAAAGAATATCCTCGTGCAAGATGATATTACTGCAGTAGTACAGTCTATAAATACGCATATGTTTGATCCTATAAATACGGCATGGCAAACACAATTTGGTTCCGCAATAGGTAAGAATAGTTTGTTTAAAGTTGATCTATTTGCTCTTACTGGTACCATAGACTTTAGTACATCTGGAGCAAACTTGTAGAGTCTACAGACATATAACGGTAGTTATTTGTTTAAATATCTGCCTAACTGTCAAGGTTTAATCTTAGATGAATGTACAGCACTTACTAACAATATCACCATAGATGGGCAGTCTGTAAATCAAATGAACTTCTCAGAGATGCCAGAACTTAGGACACTGTCTATACAGAACTGTACTGGTCTTACATCAAGTATTGATCTTACGGCAAATACCAAGCTTACTCAGGTTGATGCTAGCGGTACGACAATAAATGTTTCTATACCACAAGGATCTGGAATTACTAAATACGAACTTGGTACTCCTACGCAGATAAGTATTGTTAATCCTACAGCACTTACTCCATCTGGAGTTAAGGTCGATAGTATGACCAATGTAGCATCTGTAGATATAGTTGGTATTCCTAATAACAAATCGTTTAATACATTCTATAACTTATATAACGTATGACACACTTAAAAATAGAATAGGCTCAGTCCTATAGGCAATATTAGACTAGAGAGACAGTAAGTTCCAGTGTCATACAGAAGTTGTATGAATTGGCTTACTCTGGTACATTAGATTCGAGTAGTAATCTGTCCGGTTACCTATCTGTACCTACATCGTATAGATATCAAGTAGAATATCTAACAAATGCGTTCTCTGATTTGGATATAAGCGTTGGTGCATATTATATACATTTTGCAGATCCTGAAGTAGAAAGAGTATGTATTGCTGCATGTTCTAGCGATGGAATAGGTGTTAAAGAAACAGATGCTGCTGCAGTTACATTTGCGACTGCTCCTGCATTTAAAAACAATACCACAATCACTAGTTTCAATGAACTTCAGTATTTTACATCTCTTACTACAATAACCAATGTCGATAATAAGTCATACGAAGGATGTACTAATCTGACGTCTATATATCTTCCTAGCAGTATTACAACGATAGGTCAACAAGCATTTGTTAGTTGTACAAATTTAACAACACTTGGGCCAAATGGTTTATCTAACGTGACTAGTATTGGAAACAACGCTTTCAGAGGCTGTTCTAGTTTGGCTATAGATATAAATTGTCCATTATTAACTAGTACATCATGGGCTATATTTAGTGGTTCTGGTATAACCAAGATTAGTAACTTGGGGTCTATTACTGCATTATATGATAGTGCATTTAAAGGCTGTACTCATCTTACAGAAGTTGTGCTTCCAAGTACTTTGACTACATTAGAAAAAAGTGCATTTTATGGTTGTACAGCCCTGAGTAAGATAAACGTGGATGATATAACTACGATCGACGGCGGAATTCCATTTGCGTATAGTGAGAATGTATCCAATGTATTTAATTACGCAAATCTTACTTCTGTAAATTCAACGGGTGCTTTTTGTGGAGGTTCTAAGTATATATATGCTCCTAAACTCACAAGTCTTGTTGGTGGATTTGATCAGGGAGGTAATAACTGTCATGGTACTTTTTGTGCCAATGGTTATGGAAATTCAAGATAGGATAAAGATATTGTATATCTAAGAGATGTAACTACAGTACAGACTGGTTGTTTTTGTGGTACTAATGAAGGTGGAATTAAACATCTTATTATAAACAATGTAACTCCTCCATCAGTAACTGCATACAGTTCGCAAAAACAAGACAAACTCATCGATGTTAGTGGAACTCGTGCTAATTAGAGTAGAGTTCTAAATTTATGGGTTCCAAGATCTGCTATAAGTACATATCAAGCAGATACATATTGGGGAGAGCTTTCCAGTGTCACACATGCTCTTGAAGATTTCCCATATACAGTAGCTGACGAAGAAGCATGGGAGGCTTCTTCTAATAAAGCCGATACACTTATATCTGCATACATGTAATAACAGAACCTCGACTGTCTAAAATGAGGATTGTGCGATAGTTGGTATGTAAGGGTTCGAATCCCTTCGCACAACAACGAACTTATTTACATCCCTTAAGAACTGTAAATGAGTCTTTTTATTAACAATTAACTTTATTAACATTAACATTTTTATTATTATGGAAAGTTCTAAGATTATGATGTTCCCTGAGATGGGGAGCAATAGCATTGATCCAAATCTGCTGATGGCTCTTAACAACAACGGTGGATTTGGTGGTAATAACTGGATATGGATTCTGTTCCTTTGGCTCATTTGGGGCTGGGGAGGCAATGGTAACTGGGGAGGAAATGGAAACAGCGGTTTCCTGTCTAACCAGATTGCTAACGATTCTGGTCGTGAGTTGCTGATGAATGCCATACAGGGTAACGGCACCGCAATACAGAATCTTGCTAATCTCTTAAACACTGAGGTTAACACTGTTCAGAATGGTATCTTTACACTCAACAACGCTATTACTTCTGTAGGTACTCAGGTGGGCATGAGCGGATTGCAGATTCAGAACGCCATACAGAGTGGTAATGCATCTATCGCTAGCCAGATCTGTCAGTGTTGTTGCGAGAATCGTTTGGCTATTGCAAACCAGACGAACGCACTGCAGAGTCAGATGGCTGCTAATCAGGCAGCTGATCAGCTTGCATTATGTCAGCAGACTAATACGCTGCAGAATCAGGCAGAGCGTGATACAAACGCCATTCTTACGGCTATTGGTAATCAGAATACACTTATTACCAAAGAGTTCTGTGATCTCAAGGAGCGCGAACTGCAAAACAAGATTAATACGCAGGGTGATATTATTACTCAGATGAGAAATCAGATCAGTAATGACCATCAGACACTGCAGTTCAATGCCGCATTTAATGCACTTGATAACAAGATAGACGCTATTAAGGCTGCTCAGCCTAATACCGTTCCTGTTCAATGGCCTAATATTACAGCTGTGAATACTACTCCGTATTGGGGTAATATCTATGGACAGAATAGCTTTTGGAATTGATTAAGAAAGGAGGTAGATATGTTTGGTTCTACAAATTACCCATTCAACTTCTCTAACAGAAGGGGAATACCTCTAATCGAAACAAACTCTGTAAATGTTACTGATACTAATGTAGTAATAACAATACCCAATAGAGCATTTAGATGGCTTAATGATAAGGGTGTTATACTGCTTAGACTCAGCCAGGCTATTCCCGATGGAACTACGGGCACATTACCTGTACTGTTCTCATCAAACGATTTTACACAACCGCTTACGAATGTTGGTGGTGCAGCTATTACAGCAGCTTAGATTCTTGGTACAGGAGTATACATGATATACTACGATAAGGATGCTAACCTGATGCAATTGCTCACTACTCAGATTCCAGCATAATATTAACATTAGACTTATTGAATTATGGTAGTTATTGAAATGCGTGATGCTGCTTATGATACAGCATTCGAGCTTCTTGAAGAAGCAAAGCACAGCGCTAAGAAAACAAAGCTGACGCTGTGCGAATTAGAAGATGCAATCTACGATTGCTATGAAGCATCTAAAGATGAACATGAAGACTCTGAGTACGAGGACTCTGATATGGAGTTTCGCGGTCGCAGAGGTTATCGCCATGACGAACATTATGGCGTACGTGAAGATGATGACGATATGGAGTATAGAACCATGAATCGTCGTTCTGGTATGCGTACACGTCGTAATCGCATGGGACGTTTTGTATGATATGTGTATTAGGGGAGCTAGTTCTCCCCTACTGCACTTTAATTTAATTAACTATGTTTTCAACATTAAGAAAAGGAGCTACTATCTATATACTAGATAGGACTAGCGACCCAGAAGTTAAAACTGGGTATATTGAAAATGTAACAATGCCACGTCCCATGTATCCTACTTATAATCCTGCAGCTAGTATTGGTACTAACATGCAGACTGTAGTAGATTTGGATGTGCGTATAGGTAATGAAAGTAAACAGTTTTGCGTACCGAGTTCACTCTCTATTCATACTTATGGGGATTATACATTAAGCGAAAATAAAGAAGCTATGATTTCTGAAGTAGATTCTTTATTGCAGCAGAGTAAAGATATATTAGACAGTGTAGATAAACACAAGTCTAATATAGCATCATATGAAAAGATTCTTGGGGACCTTAATCCTGTATATGCTAAAGAGCAAGAAAGGGATTCTAGACTCGATAGTCTTACTTAGTAGATGGGCAGTATGCAAACCACTCTTAGAAGGTTGGAATCATTATTACTTAGGAATGGTACAAATGAGAACAACTAAACATTATATTAAATACCAGAGACTGTACGGTCCTCACTTCACGAAAGAGTTATGTGATTTTGCAGTAGGCCTTATGCACAGCGACAAAGGTGCTGTAACACCCATAACCAAGAAAGAGTTAGAAGACAAATTAAAACAGCAAAATATTGTACTAAAGTATAATAAACTCTATGATGCGGTCTATGTTGCCAATATGTGCAAAGCAGACTATCTTGGAGATGCTGTTCCTAATAACGATTACAATCTCTGTATGTACGTCAAGAAAACAATTGACGATCCTGATGGATATGATGGGTAGCCATTCAATAGATGGTTATCTGATGTCGAAGGTATGCACATTCCTGTTGACTGGTCTGAATTCGTATGACAGCATAGTATATACAACTAGGGGATAGAGATTGGAATGTTCTTGTATACTATAATGTAGATAAGTACGACTTTGTAGAAATAGCAGACTCTTTAAGGTAGTTAGATTGTACTGAAAAAGATTTGAAGAAAGCCTTAAGGGTTCTGCGTAAGAAGAATACAGGATTTACATTTAGCAATACTGAGTACAAAATGAGCGTTGTATGCATAAGTGAGGCTACAAGCATAGGACAGTTTGTAAATACAACAATCCATGAAGCTAAGCATGTGCAATCTCATATATGTTAGTATTACAATATACAAGAAGATTCTGAAGAAGCTGCGTACCTTATAGGGCATTTAGTACATAGAATGTATTAGATGCTTGAAAAGATACTGAGAATGTATGTTAAATGACATAATATGTTTGACATAAAAGGCGGTAATATATCTCTCAATACTGAGGATTTAGCTATACCCCCGTTTAGGGAGCACTATAATCGTGCTAAGGATAAGTCCTCAGCATTGAAGGAGATAGAATATGTTATATGGTTACACAAATGGAATACTCCATATGAAGCATATCCTTTAGAAACAAGGGCTTCTACTGTAGCCAAAGATGTATTTGGAGATGAAAAATATATACCCACAGACGATGTAAAAGAGCTAGAAAAGCGGTTCGTCGAGTTTTAGGAGACACCTGGCACTAGACTTCTTTCAGCATCATAGACAGCGGCAGAAGGTCTTATATCGGCCTTAAATGATTATTCTAGCGGCTTGATGGATATTGATACAGCAATAAAGGTTACGCGTATATTAAAAGATGTAGGCAATATTGTCAAGTCTTTGGATATAGCCATGAAACAAGCTAGAGCTGAACAGGTAGACGCTGGTAGAGTTAAAGGTGGTGGTATAATTGGAAGATATGAAATACCTAGGTAAAAATATTAAATTATGATAAATACTATATTTTATTTTGCTCCTGATTCATTTGATGAGCAGGCTTATAGAAACGGTCTCGACAGTGAGAATGGAGTATCTAGTCGTACTATTGTTTTCTCTCCTTCGCAGAAAGCAATCTATAAGGGAGGTGTTCGGTACGGATCTATGTCTATTGAAGACATGAAGGAGTATATTACACAGATTCTTCAGCAGGATCCTACTATCATAAACAACGGTTCAGACTATGATGATTCTGCTATTAGAGCTCTTATTGATGCTGAGCGTGATAGAATCAATCAGCTTCTTGCTAATATGGATCAGTCCATTATAAACAAGATGAATCAGCTCTTCAACGATAAGAATTGGCTTGATACAAACGTAATAGATAAGATACAGTCTGACAGTAACTTTGGGGATGAAGATGTAGATGCTTATCTGCAGCGCATTGGTCTTTATACTGTGAGCGGTAATAAAAGAACTTGGGCATGGAGCTCTATCGCACAGGATGTGGATTCTATTGAGCTTGAAGTAAATTAGATTAAATCAAATCAGCAGATAGGCGGACAGGTTGATTATGAACTTCTTGCATCCAATGTGTACGCGTATATAAACGATAATGCTGCATCATCTGGACTTTCTTCTACTTGGGGTAAGTTCTTGCAACTTAGTAATGGGGATTTAGCAAGACTCAAATGGGTTTCTACTGGTATATCTAACGAAGCATCTGACGAATAGGGTGTTGTAGATCTGTTTGCTGCGGCATAGGAATATGCAGAAGATGGACAGACAAAATTGTCACAAGCATATGCTGGATTAAACGCTCTTGTAGAACAAGACGGAAATGGAAATTGGGTCGCCAAGAATTCCCTTAGTAGTATGATCGACGACGAAATTGCATTGATAGATACTATTGTAAGAAAAGATGCTAGCAACCATATAGAATCTAACGTTGTCATTTCTGCTGATAATATAGACATTAATGGATTGATAAACAGTCTTCGTGCAAGTGCTATTAAGTTTGGTGCTGCAAATCATTTTGGCTTTACATTTGCCCCAGGAAACCTTGGCGGAGGTACTGGTACAGCACTGTTTGGTGGACAATTTGATTCCAACGGAGATCTAAATTCAAATGATATAAAATTTGAACTCAGATTTGATGATACAAACGCATATCATGGTCCGTACATGGAATTGATAGGCAATGGAAAAACATCATATTTAAGAGGTGATGGTGGGCTTCTTCGCGCTACTATTGTGAATGGAGAAATCTATAATAACGACATGACCAGCAATGTGGTACTAGGTAATAGTTCTAATGATATCTGTCGCGAAGCAACGCATGGTAATGCTACTACAGAGATATGGAGGCTTAATACAGATATATCCAATGTTGGTTATTTTAGTCCAAAGCTGATTCTTGACAAGGTGTCTATGTCTACTTGGAGCACAGAAGAAGAGATAGTATTAGACACTTTTGACGGATCTATATCTGCTAGTGGGTCTATATCTGCTAGTGGATTTGAAGTTCCAGGCAGCAGCGATTCATATGTACTCCTTGCTGGAGGAGGTACAGCAGCCCTTTCTTCGCTTGGAGGAGGTTCTTCTTCGTGGAATGGAGGTTCTATAACCGGAGACATTACTCTCAATAGTGGAGCTAAGATTGTAGATTCTAATAATAATCTTATTATCGACAGCGCGTCCACGTCTATTTCTTTTGGAAGTAGATCTGCAGGACTTGGATCGGAAATGACGTTTGACGAACTTGCAGCAGGAGACTCTCATTCTGATACTGTAAATATAAATTTCCAAAACGGCGATGCTACATTTGAGGGATAGGTAATCAGCGGTAACGGAACAAGTCAAGGTTCTGATATAACAAAGAAAGATGTTATAGCAGATACTACTCTTACAGTAGATCAGATTGCTGATGCTCCATCTATACAGTTTACATGGAAGAAAGATGCTAATAAGACTCCTCATGTAGGTACATCTGCACAATACTGGCAGACCGTAATGCCTGAGGTAATCACAGAGAAGAATGATACTATGTTTATGGATTATTCTTCTGCTGCTCTTGTATCAGCTATTACTATAGCTAAAGAAGTTGTATCTCTTAAAGAGGAGATAGCTCAGCTTAAACAACAGATTGCAGAACTAAAGGGAAATAACAATGAGTAAGGTATATGGAGGACTCGTATCTAGTCCTTATAATAAATTAGATACAAATAATGGTTATGGAGTAACACACACATTTGGTGGAAATGTTGTAAACGGTGGACATGAAGAGCCTGCTACCATCACACTTACCACATTCCCAGAATCTATTGGTGCTGTATCTGGAGATGGTATATTCTTTAAAGGTTCTAGTGTAACTGTTGTTGCTACTCCTGATTCTGAGAGCGAATATCCTGAGTTTGACGGCTGGTACGAGGGTGAGACTAAGGTTTCTGAAAACGCTTCGTATACGTTTACCGTTAGTGGTGCAAGGACGCTGGTTGCCAAATTTAAGGAGGCAACTGACCCGACTGTTATCGACCTCGCTCTTCCATCTGGTCGTAAATGGCGTTCTATGAACCTTGGTTCAAATTTCCCAGAACTTAGCGGATTGTATTATTCTTGGGGTAATGTGCGAGGACATGTTTATTCTGAAGGTTACGAGTGGGGTGAAGGTATACCGAATGGCACCACAGATTAGTACAAACAGACAACGGGTGCCGCTCTTACTGGTGACATTCCGGCTAATGCTACTTATGATGCTGCCGTTGCTGCACTCGGTTCTCCTTGGAGAATGCCAACCAAAGCCGACTTTGAAGAACTACTTGATTCGTCCAACTGTACAAAGGAATGGACTACAGTTAATGGTAGCAACGGATACTTATTCACTTCTGTGCGTAACGGAAATACACTGTTCTTACCTCTCACCGGCCAAGGTTATGGTTCGTCGATTTAGTATGATCTTGAAATTGGAAACTACTGGTCGTCGTCCCTTGACTATGGTGATTATGCTTTTAACTTGTACTTCACGCCTTCCGGCATCTATATGTCTAGTGACGGCTCCGATTGCGGTCGCTACTTTGGTTATGCCATTCGTCCTGTTCAGTAACTTGTATAACAACAAAAACACTTAAAGACAGATGGTATATTGCAGTCTATAATTGACTGTTACGCCCGTGAATAATTATTATAATATATGGTAGACTTTAATAAAAAGATATACAATTCTAAAAAATTCTGTTAGGCTGCTATATTCTTCAAGGAGCATGGATGTTATACGTTAGCTCCGAAGGGAACTACAGACTACAATGCTTATTGGGACAGAGAGACAGATAGATGTCTTAATGGATATGTAGCCGATGACGGAGATGCTATTACAGGCTACCATTATTTCTATTTAAACTATTGTCCCATAATGAAACTCGACGAAGTTGAATATACAGATAGATACGGAAACAAGCGTACTAGAAGAGAGCGTATATTTGGCTTCCCGAGGTTCTGGGATTCAGACTATTATTATTTCCATGCTATAGAACAAGCAGAAGATGAAGGAAAACACATGGCGGTCCTTAAGTGCAGACAAAGAGGTTATTCCTTTAAAGGGGCTAGCATGTTAGTTAGAAACTATGAACTCATCCCAGGATCAAAGAATTTCGCTGTAGCGTCTGAGCAAAAGTTTCTGGTAGGCGATGGGATACTCACCAAAGCCTGGTAGATAATGGACTTCATAGACAAGAATACAGACTGGTCAAAGTAGCGACTTACTTCAACTAGGATGGAGCGTGTCTCTGGATTCAAAGTAAAAGATGAGTTTGGTAAAGAAACTGAATAGGGATATCTATCGGCTATAACTGGCATTACTCTAAAGAATGACCCAGAACGTCTTCGTGGTACTCGTGGTAAACTAGTACTATTTGAGGAGGGCGGTAAATTCCCTAATCTAGAAACAGCGTGGCGAGTAGAACAACCTGCCGTAGAAACAGACGATGGTAAAGCATTTGGACTACTTATAGCATTTGGTACAGGTGGTACTGAAGGAGGTGCTTTTGATGGTCTAAAGAATATGTTCTACAACCCAGACGCATTCAATATACTAGGCTTTCCTAACATATGGGATGACGGTGCAGAGAATACTAAATGCGGTTTCTTTGCTCCTGCATATTGGAACATGGAGGGTGATGATGAGAATGGTAACCCTGCATATATGGATGCTGACGGAAATAGCATAAAAGATAAAGCTATTGAAGAACTTATAGCCCAACGCAATAAAGTAAAAGACGGAGGGGCTACATAGCAGTCTATAGATAGGTTTATATCAGAAAGACCTATTAAACCAGCAGAAGCTTGCTTAGAGCTTGGAAAGAATATATTCCCAAGAAAATTATTAATGGATTAGCTTACCAGAATACGTACGAACACTAAGATTAAGAATATGAAGCATATAGTAGATCTTAGTTGGGATGGTAACGGTATGGTCAAAGCTACCGAAAAGAAAACAGGAGATATAACAAAATATCCACTTAAAAACGATGACAAACCAGAAGGATCAGTAGTTATCTGGGAATACCCAATCCCAGACCCACCCTTCGGATTATACATTGGCGGCTGTGACCCGTATGATCACGACGAGTCATTCACTAACTCCTTAGGATCAACGTTCATTTTTAAACGCGTTAGAGCAGGAGAAGCATGGAACGACGTGATTGTAGCAGAATATACAGGACGACCAAATACAGCTGAAGAGTACTATGAAAACGTGCGAAAACTACTGACATTTTATAATGCACGACTTTTGTTTGAGAATGAACGTAAGGGTATTTACCCTTACTTCACAAACAAACATTGTGACTACCTTCTGGCTGATCAACCAGATAAGATTATTACGGAAGTCTTTAAAGACAGTAAAGTGCAGCGCCGAAAAGGCTGCCATATGACAAAACAGATTAGGGCGTATGGAGAAGGACTTATCCTTGAATGGCTTACAGAAGAATATGAGCCTGGACACCCTAATGTGGAAAGAGTATACAGCGAACCACTTATAGAAGAGCTTATTGAAAACGATGGTGTTAAAAACGTAGATAGATTGATAGCACTGTGTATGGTAATGATATACAGAGAAGAGTTATTCTAGATAAAAGTGTCAGCTGCAAAAGAAGAAAACAAACAAGTAGAACTATTTGATCTTCCATTGTTCGGAGATAAATGGTTTAATACTAATGACGATACGGTACAAGACGACGTACCTTTATTCAGTTTTTAACAATGGTTAGAGTAGAAGATAATTTATATAATTCAAACTTCCCTCAACAGAAGCTCCCATTAAGCAAAAAGACAGAGCAGTGGTAGCATGATTGTGTTGACTACATTATTGGGGAAGGTAACGTTGTCTCCGGCGGCATGAGTAAAACGCGGTTTGGAGAATTACAAACCTACTATAATCTTTATAATTCTATATTCGATGAGAAAGACTTTAAGCGTATAACAAACCCGTTTAAAGTTGAAGATGGATTCCCAGCTACTCCGCAGGATTTTAATATAATAAGGCCTAAGGTAGACCTCCTTATAGGTGAAGAGACAAAGAGGCCAATGAATTTCAGGGTAGTAAGAACATCACAAGAAGCTGCTTCAGAGCTTATGGACAAAGAGAAAGAGATGCTTATGCAGTATCTTATGGCATCTATTACGGCTCAGATGGGAGAAGAGGAAGCAGCATAGTTTTAGCAGTAGCTCCAGAATGGAGAGATAATGCCACCTGCAGCTATAGCTAAATATATGGATAAGGATTACAAAGATGTTGTAGAAAACACGGCGTATCATACATTGACCTACTTACGCGAAAAGCTAAGTTTGGACAATGAATTTATAAAAGGTTGGAAAGATGCCCTCATAAGTGGTACAGAGATTTACTACGTGGGGGTGTTGAATGAAGAACCTTATTTGGAACGTGTTAATCCTTTATACTTTGCATACGATCAATCACCGGACTTAGAGTTTATAGAAGACGCTTCTTGGTGTTGTAGACGTATGAGAATGCCTTGGACTACAGTATATGATAGATACTTTGATAAGCTTACAGAAAAAGACTTAAATAAGCTACAAGAGATGCTTACTGGTAGACCTTCTAACGATATGGGAGACAAGGATAAAGTAGATAACTTTAGCGGAATACAGATGCATATCTACGATAATCCTCTATTTGATTAGAAAACAAGGCATAATATAAATGTATGGCATTGTTGCTGGAAGTCCTTTAAGAAGATATTCTATGTCACTTATATGGACGAGACAGGAACCCCACAGATAGACATTGTGGATGAGACATACAAAAAGACTGGTCTAGAGTTAGATGTTACACCAGACTGGATTGTAGAGGTGTGGGAAGGATATAGAGCTGGCTCTGATTTATACTTTGGTATACAGCCTGTAGAATATCAGCATGTATCTATAGACAATCCTAATTCACAGAAACTTCCGTATACAGGTGCTATATACAGTAATACAAATAGCAAACCCAGATCTCTTGTAAGTATACTTAAACCTCTTCAGTATATGTACATTGTACTGTGGTATCGCCTTGAACTAGCTATTGCTAGAGATAAAGGTAAGGTAGTAAATATGGATATTACTCAGATACCCAAGTCTATGAACATTACTCCAGAGCGTTGGATGCATTACCTATCTTCTGTGGGTGTTAACTTTATTAATCCATACGAAGAGGGGTGGAACGTTCCTGGACGTGAAGGTGGTAAACCAGCTACGTTTAATTAGATTACGGCACTCGATCTTACTATGTCGAATGTAATAGCTGAGTATATTCAGTTGATGGATAAGATTGAGCAGCTTGCCGGTACTATATCTGGTATTACAGAACAGCGTGAAGGTGCTATTAGTTCTAGTGAGCTTGTAGGTAATGTGGAACGGTCTGTTGTACAGTCTTCACACATTACAGAGCCTTTGTTCTGGGTTCATAATCAGTGTAAGCGTCATGCTCTTAATATGCTGTTAAATACAGCCAAAGGTGCTTGGGCGGAGACTGGTAAGAAGAAGTTAAGTTATGTCTTCGATAATGGAGAGCGTGCATACTTAGACATTGCTGATAAGTTCTATTATGAGGATATGGATGTATTCGTAAGCGATACTTCTAAAGATATGGAGAACATTCAGAAGTTACAGCAGCTTATCCAGCCGGCTATGCAGAATGGAGCCAGCCTATTGGAAGCCGCTGAAGTACTTACGAATGATAACTTCAATATCATTAAGCAAAAGCTTAAGGAGATGCAAGATCGTCAACAGCAGCAGATAGAGCAGCAACAGCAGGCTGAACAAGAGCAGGCTATGCAGCTTCAACAGATGCAGAACGAACAGCGTCAGCAGGAGCTTATGCTTGAAGAGGCTAAGATGGAGCTTGAGCGTTATAAGATTGATGCTGATAATCAGACTAAGATAGCTGTAGCTGAGATTAGTGCATATCGTGGTACTGAAGAAAAGGATGCTAACAATAATCAAATTCCTGATCCGATAGAAATAGGTAAGCAAGCTCTTGAACAACAAAAGATGTCAGCTGAACAGTATACAAAGAGATACGAGTAGAGATAGAAAAAAGAAATCGAAGATAAGAAGATACAGCTTGAACGTGAGAAGATGAAGCATGAGATGGCTCTTCAGAAACAGAAGGACGATGCGGCTCTTGAACGTGAAAAGGTTAAAGGTCAATATGCGTTACGTAATAAAACTGTATCTGGAAAATGACGTACGCTGAAGAACAAGAACTTCTATAGCTTACTAGAGAGAATAATCAATTGTTGAAACTTATACTAAGATATGTTTAGCATGACGAAGGTAACGATTTCGTTACCAACGTCATTGCTAATCTTCTTAGCAATAGAATAGATAGAGTATGACAAAAGAACAACAAGCAGCGTTAGATTTGCTATACAGTACATATGCACCTCTTGGTTATGATATGGCCTCTATAGCCGGAATAGCCGGAAACGGTTTGGTAGAATCTGGATTGAATCCTGACAGTGTATCTGCGTCAAAGACTTATCACGGAGCTTGGTAGAATCATAAAAATATACGTAAGGCTATTGAAAGCATGTATGGTGATTATTCCATGAATAGCTAGATGAAGTTTATAGACGATTGGAATAACAGAGCCGATAATGTAATGAAGGGTAATTATTCTGCGTATACTTCTACGAATGCAGGAAAATACAAGAAAGGTGGATATAAAACAGCTAGAGATGCTGCAGATGCATTTATGCGCTACTATGAACGTCCTGTGATAATGAAGGACGGCAAAGTAGTGGGATATCAAAAGGCTAATGAAAGATATGCTAACGCGGAAGCTGCATACAAATACTTATACGATAAATATGGTTCTCCAGAGATAACAGAATATAATCTCCCCGATGGGGGGAAGAGAATGATATTTAAACCGCGTCAAGCAGACGTTCAACAGTCAGATGCTGTAGCTGTTTCAAAGCCTACAGTAATAACTCCTGTTAAGAGAGCGCAGCCTGTTGCAGAGGTACAGAGAACATTGCCAGAGACAGTAATAACAGGACGTAGAATACAACCATTGTCTTCACAGTTCTCTGCAGAATTACCTAGTTTGGATGACATGTTTAACTTAGGTGGACCTGAAGATTAGTTCAAGTCGTATGTAGCTGATGCGTTGGGTGTGCCAAATATGCATTTAAAGATGCCTAGTTTTAAAAAAGGTAAACCTGATTTGTCTAAAGAACTAGACAATCCCGCATCATATACAGTAACACGAGGAGACTCTTTGTCAAAAATAGCCAAACAATATACTGGGGATCCGATGAGATACATGGAGATTGCAAGATTGAACGAAATTGCAAACCCAGATCTAATACAAGAAGGATCAAACCTATTGATACCACAAAATTGGCTAACCAAAACTATAGAAAAAGATTTACCAGAAATTGTAGTTACTGGGAGAAAATACAAGAATTAGTTAAAAAGGTTGGCTCCGCCACAAAAAGCAGATATACCAGAATTAACGAATAGTGTATATGTGTCCCCATTACACAACTCTACATCCACCATTGAACAGTTAAATAGTCCTGGACTTTTTTAGACCGCGTACAATAAAGTCGCGTCCAAGTTTGGAGATATTGTAGACACTCTTGAAGAAAATAAAGGTGATGTAGAAGGGTTGCTTCAAACGGCTTGGAACGGTGTTGCAAAACATTTTACACAGGATCCGGAAGTAAAAACGAAAAAACTAACGTTGAGTCCGGTAGTTAAAAAACAGAAAGATGTTTTAGATGAATCTTTCGCAAAAGCTTCTAGAGTAAACGGAGATACATTGACATGGGACGTTGCTCCAATAGACAAAACCGGCAATAAATATTACATAGAAAGTTCCTATCCAATAACTGACGATATGCGGTTTGGTGCTAGAAATCGCGGAGAATATAGGGATCTTGATTCTAACAATGCACCTCTTACCACGTATAATCCCATATATAAATATGAAGATTATGTAAAAGGTGTTGATTATAATGGGAAGAAGTATACAGCTCTTGATAAAGACGGAGAAGGCCATCAAAATCATTTCATGGGTTTTGATAGTAATGGAAAGTTTAAAATCGGACCTCTTTCTGAATTTGGCCCTGGCGATACTTTAACGCAAGTATATTATAAAGATATTATAGACATTCCTAGAGATAGCAACGGAAATATTATATATAAAGAAGATATTCCGAACAATCCTGGTAGATTTTAGCCAGTTGTAAATGTATACGATGAGGGTGTGTATGATTAGAATGGAGTCGTTTAGTAGGGCAAGCGTGGATAGGGTGTTATAACCACTATGACGCAAAAAAGATCGCTCAATGGAAATTACGGAAACGTATCTGGAGGTCGAGTGTTACTTGTTGCCGGAAATGAAAAACGTATTGTAGAGGGTACAATAAATCACGTGATTCAAGAAATCGAAATGATGAAACGAAATCACAAGGGAAAGCTTATAAGATATTATGAGCTCGATAACGGTTCGTATAATCGCGGATTGCGTACAAGGAATGGTGAAAATATATCTGCGCAGGATCTTGTAGATTATGACAGACAAAATACAAGAGCAGCAAAAGGTGGTCATTTCATGTATATAAGAAACAGATAAGCATACAGACAATAACAGAATAAACTGTAATAAATTATGAGAATATATGACGGAGCAATGTTACATGGTGTCAATAAACAGAATGTAGCTCCAGGAAAACTAGGGAAACCAGTTTCCTTAGATTTAGGAAACATTCCTGAAAATGTTATAAAAGAAAAAGTAGGCCCGCTGATTGAACAATTGGCAGAGGTGCTGAACGAATATAAGGTATATACATGGTTATCTATGGGGTACCATGATTTTCATGAAGAAGATACAGAGAATAAGGACTCTGAATAAAATAACTTAATTCATATTGCAATATGGCAAAAAAGAAGAATACTATTCCAAGTGGATTTGATGACATCCTTGGTAATATTTATTCCAACGCCGAAGAGGGCGGTGGTATTACAAATATTGACGAGTTGATGGAACCTAATACTCCACTTGTTGATGACAATACAGATGATGAGCCGCCAGTGAAAGATCCTGAGGACGGCAATGTAGCGGATCAAGACGATCCAAATGTACATGAGGATACCACAGAGGAACCTCCTGTACAAAACACAAATCAAGAACCTCCTGTAGACGAACCGCCTGTAGAAGATAACAATGAGCCCGATGATGCTGATGTTATAGAAGCTCAGCAAGTTGGACTATTATTTGATGCAATTGGTAACTCTCTCGGATGGAACTTGGACGAGATCGACGAGAAAGATAGACCTCTGAATACTAAGGAACTTGCTCAGTATTTTGCAGACGTTGTAACTCAGAACTCACAGCCTGAATACGCAGATGAGCGCATACAGGCGCTTGACGAGTACGTAAAGAATGGTGGTAGATTTGAGGATTTCTATCAGCGTCAGCAAGAGGCCTTGACTCTTGATAATATTGATCTCGAAGACGAGAATAATCAAAAAGCAGTATTGCGCGACTTTATGCATCGCAGCGGCTATTCTGATGAGCAGATAAATAAGAAGCTGACTAGATATGAGGATAACGATGTGTTGTATGAGGAAGCGGAGGATGCACTTGGCAGACTGAAAGAGATTAGACAGCATGAAGTTGAAGAGGCTACTCGTATGCAAGAAGAGCAGGCCAGACGTAACGAAGAGCAGTCCAGAGCTTTCTTTAATGACGTAAGCACAAGTATCAATAACCTTACTAACATTCGTGGTATCAATGTGCCCAAAGAAGATAGAAAAGCTCTGTTTGATTATATATTCAAAGTAGATCAAAATGGACAGTCTTAGTATACAAAAGACTTCAACAAGAATATGGTCAAAAACCTTATTGAGTCTGCGTATTTTACAATGAAAGCTGATAGTCTTATTTCTACAGCCAAGAGAGATGGAGAGTCATCCGCTGCTGAAAAACTTAGGAATTTACTACGGCACAGTGCAAAAAATCATAGCACATATAACGCCGACGAAAAACAGAAGTCAGTTACAGATTTAATAAATGGAATGTACTGACATAAATAAAGATTTAAACATATATGAATAATACTTTACTTAACAATCTCCAGCTGTATCGCGGACGTCGTTTCAGTGACCTGGTAGATGAGAATATGATTTCTAACGCACTGCTCACCAAGCCTCATGAGGTTTCTGGTCTGCTTTCACTGGTGTTCGGTACTAAGGACGACGGTGTTTCTACTACGATCGACCTGATTACTGGTGGTCTGGGCAAGACGATGATTATTGAGAACCGCGAGTTTGAGTGGGCTGTGCAGATCGATGCAGATCACGCTGTAAACATTCGCTGGGCTAAGTGGAATGGTCAGGAGGTTACTTCTAGCTCTATTGAGAATGGAATCACTCCAGGTCTGAACAATACGCCTATCTACCTCGCTCTTGAGGAGAGGTGGTTAGCTCTGGGCTGAGCCACACGTGCAGGCAACTGCGCGGATAATAAATTCCGTTAATTGCTGGAAAATCCTAAAAGTTTTTATACCGTAGAGTAACAATTAAAAACATAGAATTATGAATAATGAAAATGGACAATCAGCAGCCAAGCAAATCGTAAGCAAACCAATTAAAGGATGGGAAGATAGATATAGTATCACAAATGACGGCAAGGTGTATTCGTACATATCCAATAGATATTTAAACAAAGGTTGTGATAAAGATGGTTATCCTTTAGTAACATTATCTAGAAATAATTACAGAAGGACATATCGGGTCCATCGTTTAGTAGCGGAGACATTTATTGACAATCCTTACAATAAAGAAGAGGTTAATCACAAAGACTTTAACGTCAAAAACAATTGGTTTGAAAACCTAGAATGGGTTACACAAGAATAGAATGACGAGTGGAGTAAATTGCACGGCCATCGTGGAAGATATGATATACAAAAAGCATATACTTTTACAAACGTGTTCAACGGAAAGTCATTTACTATTCTAGGTTTTAAAAATGTGTTGAAGTAGTTTGGAGGATCTAAACGCAATTTTATGACGCTTGTTTAGAAGTATGTAAATACGGGCGCATATATCAAAACGGGTAGATTCAAAGGACTTCGTATCGACTCCGAAGATTTGAAGGTTCAACGACTAGTCTGTAATGACGTACCCTCAAGTGAGGGGAAATGCGGAACATCCCAAGTGGATGAAGATATAGTCTGATCTTTATAGAGATATAAAGCAGTTCGTGTTGAGCACGCACGAACGCATACAAGCTAACGCCTTGTATGGAACATGGGACTGTCGGTCCCGGAGCTGTGCTCAGCTTTGATGACTTCCATTTCCAGGTTCGTACGACTGGTCTGCCCTATCAGGATGGTAGCGCTTGGGTTTACGAGTGTTACGTTATTGATGGTTCTCAGGCTGCTTATATTCCTGGAGAGCTGCTGATGCCTGGTCGTCAGGTAAGCCGTATCGGCTCTGCTTACGAGGAGTACAGCGATGAGGCTGATATCATCAACTATCAGACTCCGTTTAAGATGCGTAACCATCTGCAGAATCTGCGTTTGAGCTACGATATCACCGGTGATGCTTATAGCACCGTTCTGGCTATCGCTCTGAAGGATCCTGAGACCGGTAAGTCATCTTATCTGTGGGCTGATTATCAGTACTGGAAGGCTCTCCGTGAGTGGAAGAAGAGAGAGGAGACCGCTCTCCTGTTCTCTAAGAGCAACCGTCTGAGTGATGGTACATACATTAACAAGGGTACAAACGGTCGCCCCGTTCCCACGATGAGTGGTCTGCTTGAGCAGATTTCTCCTGCTAACATCCGTTACTACACAACGCTGACGGCTGAGCTGTTCGAGGATTACCTGTTCGATCTGTGCTACAACATCCTGGGTACCAACGAGCGTAAGTTCGTTGCTCTGACTGGTGAGATGGGTATTCGCGAGTTCGATCGCATCCTGAAGGAGAAGGTTGCTAGCTTCCACCTGTGTGACAACGTATTTGTCACTGGTTCTGGTCAGAACCTGACTCTCGGTGGTCAGTTCACCACGTATAAGATGACGAACGGTATCGAGCTGTCGATGAAGCGTTGCCCGATGTTCGACAACATGGAGCTGTTCCGTCAGCTGCACCCGCTGACTGGTAAGCCACTGATGTCGTACACGTTCCTGTTCCTTGACATTAGCAACGCTGATGGTCAGGCAAATATCGTTAAGGTTTGCCGCAAGGGTCGTGAGTTCGTACAGTGGTATACTGGTGGTTCTGTTGCTCCTAACGGATATGCTAACAGCATCAATACACTGCGTTCTAACAGCCGCGATGGTTACCAGGTTCACTTCCTTGGTGAGGTTGGTATCATGGTTCGTAACCCGCTGTCTTGCGGTATCCTGTACTGCGATGCAGAGGATAGCGAGCTGACCAATAACGGTATCCCCTCAGTTGGTGCGTGATATTAAATAAACATAAGTATTCGACGGGGGTTGTGTAAACTGTACAACCCCCTGTTCGATACTCAACATACTAATGTAAATTATGGTAGTTGAATTAAAAATTAAAAAGAAGAATCCCTGGATCGGTCTTGTAAAGTATAAGAGTTGCTTTGATTATATTGCACCGTACTTCACGCGTTCCGGGTCGATATATACGGGTCTCACCCCAGAAGATGAGAGATATTTTGAAAAAGCTTTAGGTTATGAAGAAGGACATCTTGCTAAGACGTCAGACTTCTGGACTACGTTTTGTGTAAAAATTGGTTCGCGTACTCTGCTCTTGGATGATTCTATTCCTCGCCAGGCAATGATTATTAAGTTCCTTAGTAATCATAAGCGTGTTGCTACATCGCTTGATAAGCTTGATGCAGGTAAGGATTATCTGTTGATCAATCGTGAAGCAGAAGCTATAGAGCAGAATAAGCAGAATAAACTTCGTCGTGATGCTATTAAAGCATTTGATGGTATGTCTCTTGAGCAGATGCGCAAGTGCCTGCGTTTGTTTGGAATGTCAGCAGATCGTATGTCAAACGAGCTTGTTGAATCTACACTGTTTAATCTTGTAGACAAGCAGCCTAAGAAGTTCTTTGATAAGTGGGTAAATAATGCATCTAAGGATACAGAGTTTATTCTTGAGGAGGCTATTGCCAAAGGTGTTATCCGCAAGGATAAGACACATTACTTCTACGGAACAGACATGTTCGCAGATAGTCTGCAGGATGCTATTGCTTATCTTGATAGTAAGAAGAACCAGGACCTGAAGCTCGCAATTATAAACGAAACAAAGAATAAGTGATCTAACGATCATTAACATGAGATATGACGCATAACCAATTATATACTAAGTTCATGATAGAATATGACAAAGCAAACGTTACTTCGTCATATCCATCGTTAACACCATACGAAGTTGCAACTATTCTAGATAAAGCGTATAATGCGCTAATATCTCAGAAATTAACAGGGAATAATGTTAGAAGAGCTCCTTTTGAAACTGACGTAAAGGCTGTAGCAGATTTACAATAGCTGGTTAAGCACGGGGATGTTGTGTTTGAAGGAGATGGTCATTTTCCTATAGCCAACATTTCAAGGTTTAAGTTGCCTCTTGACTTTAATTATTATGTTCAGGCGTACTTGAACTATAGGACTAAAGAAACCGAATCTACTACAGACAATCGTGTTCCAGAGCCGGCAGTATATAGTCCTACAGATATACAGTTTGAACAAGAGGATCAAGACGATTGGGTTAGATTCCAAGATGTATATAATGACTATATTGGATCTACAACATCTTCGGAACCATCTACACAAGCTACTAATCAACCGTACGACAATAAGCAGATACGTCTTGTACCTGTCAAGCTAGTGTCGCATACAGTTGCTGAAAAGTTTTTTGTCACTCCGTACAACATGCCGTGGGTAAAAAATCCAGTATGTTATATAGAAAGCGACTCTTGTTTTGTAGTATATGACCCGATAAACAAACCAGAAGTACAGTAGGGCAATTCGGCACATCTCGTATATATAAAGAAGCCTAAGAGCTTTGTAGAAAGTTTGGTGTGGGTTTCCGATAGTCAGGATACTCCTACGGACGATCAACCAGAACAACATGATGACAATCCAACACCACAATCTGAGGATTTTGTTCTGAATAAGTCTCATTTAAATAGTAATGACAAAATAAGATAATATGGATACAAAAATAAGTCAATCAAACATTCAATTTATTCCAAACACAACTCTTACTGCTGAAGATCTCAATAGCGTAGTTACTAAGTTAAATGAGGTTATTGGTAATCACCAAGACAGCGAATCTGCTAGTTTGTACAGTGTATGGACCCAAATAGATAGCATTCTTACAGATATTGAAGCTTTGCAATATCCTGCAGAAGGAAGAGAGAGTGGTTTAGAAGACGAGGAAGAAGGACAGCCTTCTTTAATAGAGCAGTTAAAGACTCTTTATCTCCTTGATAATGACGGCAATCCTATAGTCACATCTGTTGATGTAGATGCTATACGTACAAATACTTCTAACGTAGCATCGCTTCAATCAGGTAAGGTAGATAAGACTGGTATAATAGCTGCTATTAATTCTTCAGAGGAGAATCTGACTATAGATTCATCTAAGCTGTCTATAACCGTTGATCCTAATAACAGTCAGTCTGTTATTGATATTACGGCACAACTTCAAACGCTCGGTCTTATTGATTCAAATAGCAACCCTGTAGTTACTCCAGCTGATGTAACTGCGATTGGTACTAATGCAACAAATATAACAGCATTGCAGTCAGGTAAAGTTGATAAAACTGGAGTTATAGCAGCTATAAACGCTTCGTCTGAATCAGCTACAATAAGCGCAGACAAACTCCCTGCTATCAGCATAAACAATGTTATTGTACAGATAGCACCAAATACGATTGCCTCTAGAGTCAATTACGTTGGTTCGAGAATATATTTTCCACATCCTTAGGCAGGTCTTTTGTTTATTGTGATACATACAGGTGCGATCGCTTCTACGTTCTATGCATATGATCCTACGGATTCATATTATGCAGAAGGTATTGCATTTGAGCGTGATGAGAATTATACTGATGCTCTAGACACTCTACCATGTTTGTTCCCGATGATCAATCGTCAATACATGCTTGCTGCTCCATATTCAGCTACAAGCAGAGGTAGTAGTAGAACATTTTCTGGAAACTATGAGGTAGATTCATATGGAGCGGATTAGATGTATTTCCAGAATGCATTTGATATGTGGGTATGTGACGGAAGAGATTGGTGGAGCCTTTCAAATAGATCAGCAATAAATCAGTATGTATAAATTTTCTGAAACCGAAGAGTTTGAGCTGTCAGATTCTATGGCCGAAGAGCTTATAAGTCTTGCAATAGCATTCGCACTTGAGAATGTTGAATCTCCAAGACTTAATTCAAAAGTTAATATGAGAGGGCTTGAAGCATGACAATAGAACAAACACGACAGTTAGGTATAGAGTTTGAACGCAGAGTTCAGACAATGATACCAGAGACAGAGATTGTTGCTAAGCTTGACACAGAGACTATCTATTCATATTTAAATCAATATCAGGATAAGCTTGTACATGAGACATATAAAGCTCTCGATGGTATACCTGTACAGTCTAAACCGTCTGCATACATAGAAGCTATATTAAGTGGATTGATCACAACAGCAAATGTGCAGTTATCTGGTGGTACAAACAACCGTTATTTCATGAACCTTCCATCAAACTTTGGTTTATACTTATCTAGCGCAACAAACGTTAATAAGATGTACCAATATAAGACTAGTGAAGATAAGCTGAATGGCGGATCTGTTACGAATGTGTACCTTCCACAGTCTGTACAGTTGGAATTGAACAATCGTCCGTATGACAGCTTTCGTATTATACGAAACCCTATATTCCAAATAAAGGATAATAAGGCTCAGCTTACTTGTGATAGATATACTGATCCTACAGATGTTGATATAACATACTACAGGATTCCTAGATATATGGACTTGATGACAAGCACTCCTTGTGAATTATCTATGGATGCGTTTGATGATCTTGTTACAGGTGCTGTAGATTTATATGTACAATACGTAGCTGGTGCTGAGGCAAGGAAGAGATAGTTAGCAGAAGCTCAACAGAAGCAACAGAAGAGCAATAAAGATAACGAAGACGAGTAATTATGAGAGGAATTGATTTGATTGCTGGCTTTGAGTTAGAGATAAACAAGCTCAATGACCAGATCTAGAAACCTGTTACAGACGATTCGTTATACTGGATTAACTAGGCAGTAGTGAAGTTTACTAAGGATCGCTTCAATGGCAATACCCCGAAGAGAACTTCATACGAGCAAAATGAAAAGCGTACACGAGACCTCATAGATCTTTTCAAAGAAGTATCTATGACCAAGTTTACACGCAGAGACCACGAATCTTACGATGAATACGAATGTCTATATCCAGAAGATATGATGTTCGTACTCAACGAAGATGTTGTTATATCAGACAAGAAAGGTGGACATCTGATGGATACTTGTGTATTTGAGTGTACTGCTGACAGTTTTATGTACCGTGTGAATAACAAACTTACAGACTTTCACTATCGTTTTCATAGAGCTCGTCCCTTACGTGTAAGAACTAAGGATGGCTTTCGTCTGTTAACAGACAAGAACTATAAGATAAATAAATATACGTTGGGTTACTTAAGAGTGCCCGATGAAATAACAAATGAGGATCCGTTTAGAGAATATACGGACTTCAAAGATAATACTTGGTTGGAGATACTTAAAATAGCTGCTCAGATGTATATAGAGAATCAGGCTGATCAGCGTTATCAAACTATCACCAACGAAGTTCAAACACAAGAATGATATAAATACTCGCTACGCTCGTATTTAATCGTCCTAGCGGACGATATAAATACTCGCTTAGCTATTGTAATTTTTAACGTGGAAACCCCAGCTAGTTAGGTCTAGCTATATGATGTATATTTTTTAACTCGCTCGCGAGTTTTAACTCGCTTCGCTCGTTAAAAAAATCCATCATATATATGTAGGGGGAGTAGAAGAAAATTAATTAATTATGGTAAATTATGTAAATACTGTGCTCGTCAGTAATGTCGGTGGTCTCGCAACAGCAGCTCCTACGAATACGGGCGCTATGAACACTCCGTCGTCTGACGCTGGTAAGTTCATTGTTATGAACTGTGATCCTGATGTAGCTTCAAACAAGCTGTACATTGCCAACTCAACTGATGTTGCTAACGCTTATACAATTAAGGTTGGTCTGATCACGAAGAAGAACTGCGCTCTGCGCAAGTCAGACGGTACGACCGAGTATCGCCCCATCATTAAGTGGTCTAACGAGATTAAGGCCGGTGATATCAAGAGCTACAGCGCTCAGTCGTATGCTGCCGATACCGAGGATTCTGTTGTTATCACCTTCACCGGTGCTACAGATCTGATCGGTTCTAACAAGCTGCTTTCTACCGCAGGCAAGCGCATCATCGTTCGTCTGACATACAAGGATATGCCTCACCGCTATCGCAAGTGGACTGAGAGTTACGAGTATGTAACTAAGGACGGCGACACGGCTACTACGATTGCTGCCGGTATTGCTAACATTATCAACCATGACTGGAAGCGTGCTCGCGTTCAGGCTAGTGCTGCTAGTGGTGTTCTCACCATTACCGCTCTGCCTTACGACGATGACGACAGTGTAGATTCGCTGAACTGGGCCAACAAGGTTCGTTTCAACGCTAACATGTATTACACTGATCCCGCTGGCGATGGTTGGGAGTCTCTGAACAAGCACTTCATCACTGGTGCTACAATTGTTAAGACTCCTGGTAAGCAGTATCCCGCAAGCGCTAAGCTGGTTCGTGATCGCGAGTCTTGGGGTATGGGTTATCAGGGTATCCTGAACCGTGGTGAGGGCACATGGCCTATCATCAAGCCCGATATGGAAACTCAGCTCGACAAGCACTACGATGCTATTACTCTCGAGTTTGAGAATATGTACCGTGCTGCTGACGATATCCAGCGCAAGACGAAGCAGGTTCTTGAGATTTATTCTGCTCAGAACAACTCGAATGAGTCTACAATGAGCGGTCTCAAGGGTATTCTTGACGCTTTCGTTTCTGGCGAGAAAGAAGGTAAGGACGTAAACCCCTCCGCTTGATATAATATATTATGAAGAAGATTCGTATAGGCAATGATTTGCGTTTCGCCATCGATCTTCGTCAGTATATTAATCCTGGACAATACCTTGCAGAACGCGAAGTATATACAGGACCTCAGCAGGATTTTGAAAATATAGACTCCAATGAGTTTGTGAATAAGCAGTACGAAGTTTATTATCCAAACAACGGCTACGGATCCACAAGCTCATCGGATAAGTCTATAGATTTTCAGCCTACTGGAAATCCTATATGTATTCGTTCAGTAAAGGCATACGTTATCAACACGTCCAAGATTGAAGAGCGTATGCAGCGCTGTAAGAAGCCGCAGTTCGTTAGTAGATACCCGATAGAACCCTACGTGAATGCGTTTGATTCTACTGCTTACGATATATGCTGTGGCCACCCAACGTATCATTGTCATCCGTATCCTCATAGAATTGTTCCCTATGCTGGATTCGGAGTACATCCTTGTTGGGAGGGTATTTATAAGAAGTTTCCAAAGAACAACGATCTGCGTTATAGAGCGCAGGTTTATGCTACAAACAAGCAGAATGTTGTTGAGTTGAGCTTCCCTGCATCAGCATAGAGATATACAGGTGTATATAAAATTGTTATTATTGCTCAGGTATACGCACCTGGCTACAATCTTTAGAACCTTAAGACTATCACAGTAGATGTTCCTAACGTATTCGAACTCGTAGGTTCTACACAAGAAGGTGTCGATACCGGAGTTCTTATGAATGTATCTCAAATCATCGACGGTCTTCCTTCTGGGGAGGATTCCGATGCATATGAGTATGAGGACAAGCATCTTGATAGTGCTGTGTTGGGGGATGATAACGTCATCACATTTGGACTTAATGACGGTTATACTACAATACCTCTGGATCTTAGTGAACAGAGCGGGTGGTATAACGATGAAAGGGATTGAATATGAAAGGATGGAAAGACATTGTACAGTACACAACTGCTGTCGCATCATTGACCAGCGGTATTGTACTTGCCTATTTCCAGTATTTTGATTCAGGAGACCTTACAAACGGAATATTAGGATACGTCGCTCAGACGCTTGTTTACGCTGCAAGTATCTTTGGAGTTACTATGTACTGGAATGGTAAGTACCAGGAAAGTACAAACATATGGAACAGGAAATACGACGAATTAAAATAGATGGTAAATGATAGGGGAAATACTAACGTGGTTAGTAGTTCATCGAAATAACGTCATAAAGGCCATTGTAGGCCTCTCTGTTGCGTTTTTAGTGGCTTGGGGGATAACTCTAAGCAGACAAAATAAAAAGCTGTCAGAAAGCCTAGAAATGGCTTAGAATAACATTGAGGCCTATTAGGGCTCCTTATAGGGGTCCTAGTAGGCCAATAATGTTTTAAAGCTAACAGTAGATGAATTACAGACGTACAATGATAAACTTGTACAAGAGATAGATAGTGTTCGTGAGTAGCTTAAGATTAAACCCAAACAGGTTACAACCGCTGCAACTCAAACATAGTTGATAAACGTTAATATTAGTAACGAGGTCAAAGAAGATTTAATCACTATATTGAAGGATAGTATATACTCTGATAGTGTAAGATGTAATGACCTCACATTAGTGAAATATACTATTGGTAAAGATACTGTAAATATAAACTTAGATATACGTAATACTGAATATTTATATATCTATACTAATAGAGAGTATAGGAATAAAAAGAGTTTTATAAAGAGGCTCTTTACTTTTGACTTTAAGAAGGTTAATAAGTATAAGTATGAAATAGTAAATACCAACGACCTTGTTAAGTTAGAAGATGTAAAAATAGTAGAAGTAAAAAAATAACATGGCTAAGATTTCTTTAAAAACACTAACAGACGATATACTTCTACTTGTAAGAAACAACAACATAAGCGAGAGCGAAGACTTGTCTAGAGCTCAGATACACTCCTGGATAAAGGCTTATAAAAACCAGATATGGAAAGAGGAGCGTGAAAGACGTAAGCTTATTGCAAAGCAGTATGGTTTTGATTCTGAGCTTACAGACGATGATGAGTTTATTAAGCGAGTCGAAGTTGGTCCGTTAGCATTAGAGGAGGTTAAATCTAAATCTGATAAACCTATCTACACCAAGCGTACAGTAGCAGAACTGCAGAACGTACTGGATAATAGTCCGCAGAGTATACTTGCTATACATGATCAGGAAGGTGAGAATATACAGTATATGGACCATATACGTAGACACTATAACTATTGGCGCAGATATACATTTGGAGAGCTAACAGGATATTATAGCGACGATAGACACGTGTATATACAAGGCTTGAATGATAAAGGAGAGCTTAAGTATATATACGTGTTGTTCTTACAAGAAGTTAAAGATGACACAGCTGATGGCAGCGAAGATACACCAGACGATGAGGATTCCGTAGAGATTCCGGCATGGATGGTCCCGGGTATAAAAGAAAGAATCATAAAAAATGAATTGGCGTTTATGCTCAACCGTCCTAGCGATGATAGCAACAATGCTACTCTTGCTAGCGTAAAACCACATGGTCCACAGGATGAGGAAGAGTAAGTAGTCTATTACATTCAGGGATATGTATAAAGAGTTGCCAATAGAGGCCAATTACAGCCTCTACAAGCGCGTTTTGGACGAGATGTGTAAAGTTATACTAGAACACGTATTAAACGGCTCAGAAGGCTTTAAAATGCCATATGGGCTAGGTTTTATTTAGGTGGGCAAATACCTACCTAAGACTTTATCAGCAGACTCTTTATCTGTAGATTACAAAGCAAGTAAACTATACGATAAACGGATATATCACCTGAATGAACATTCTGACGGATATAAATATAGACTTTTTTGGTCAAAGATACCTCGCACATTCCCAGACAGATATAAATACTAGCTAAGTTTAGTTAGATAGAATAAGCGCAAGCTAGCGCAGCTCATATTTAATAAACAAGATTATATAGATATAAATGATATACAATTATATAAAGTGTGAATCTGTCATAGCAAAGATTATGGCAGATTTAGATGCTTCTGAAGTACGGTAGCGCATTACCGACATACGCGAATGGATATTTGAAGCCATCGACAAGATAGGCGCCCCGACGCAATATATACATAAAGAATCGGGCGTAGATGGTGTACCTGTGTATGAAATATGCGATTATCAAGTGCCGATACCTGCAGATCTTGCGGTATTAGATGGAGTTGCTTACTCGCATAAGCCAACCGGTCCTTGGACTCCTATGAGCACATCTACATCAGTGTTTAAAGGACCAAAGAAGAATCCACTCCAACACGGAGATATGTTCCATCAACCTCCTGGGTTTAAGAAGATAACATCACAGTCTTAGTTCTATACTATAAATACAACCAAGTATGTAGATAAGATGTACGCTGATCAGGTTGATAAGAAAGCTGAATACTTTATAAAGCCAGGCTGGATTGTAACAAACAAAAAGAATGGATTTATAAAGATTGCATACAAGGCAATCGCTACAGATGAACGTGGCTACCCGCTAATCCCAGACCTGTCTTCATACCAAGAAGCTGTATATTGGTATGTTGTAATGAAGCTTACGTTCCCCAAATGGATTTCAGGAAAGCTTGGAGGTGATTCTAAGTATGCACAGAAGTACGCAGCTAATAGCTACTTCTATACACAGCAACAATGGAACTTCTATAGGAACCAAGCATACGCAGAAGCTATAATGCCTACAGCAGACGATATGCAGAATATAAAGAACGATTGGAACAAACTTATTCCAGAGTGGGATGGTGACGATACGTTCTTTGAACATATAGGAAAAGAAGAAATAACATACAACGACTACTATCATGGATATTAATGAAAACCTTATGTAGATAAATAGTTTCTTAGGTGGTATGAATACAGACACCTCGGATTCTATGATAAAGCCTGAGCAATATAGATTTGCTGAGAATTTAAGGCTTATAACAAATACAGACAGCAATACAGGGGAACTTCATTTGATAGAGGGTACAGGTAGTACGAATTGTATAAAAGATGAACATAAGAACGAGATAGTAAAAATCTTGGCAGCTACTAGTATACGCCAGTATGGTATAATTGTAGCGCAAGTATCTGGCGGGTGGAGCATATATAAGTTTACAAAAGAAAACAATAGCTCCGAAAGAATATTTGGTCCATGTTCAGATATGATAGAAAACCCATGCTTACTAACTCGTTGGGAATCTCCAGATGTCTTTAGATTGTATATAGCAGACGGAGAACATCAGATAATGGCGTTGAACATAAAGACTTCCTACACCAATGAAGCAGATATTCCTACTGAGATACAATATCTCACATCGTATACAGATGTGATGCTGCTTCCTTTGCATGTAGAAATATCTAACAACGTAGGATAGTTGAATCCCGCTAAAGTACAATATGCATACAGGTTGTATTCTAATAACGGTAGTGCTACAAAGTTATCTCCTCTTACAAACGTATTGAGTTTGTATAAAAATAAGAACGAAGGATACCCTCAAGTAAACAAAACCGGTAGAGCTGTTGATATAATACTACCGGAAGTAAAACAATATCTTGATCATATACAATTGTTCAGAATTACATATAGAGTAAATGGACAAGTACCCGAAGTAAAACTCATATATGATCAGAAGTATACACCAAATAGTACTTATGTAGATACTGGTACAAATGATATTGCCGATATAGCTGTACCAGAGTTTGTATCATACTTATCGTTAGGTATTATACCTAAGGTTATCGAATCAAAGAATGACTACTTATTTGCTGGTAATATACGTTATGCTTAGTCTGATGTAGACAAGAAGTTTGAAGCTGTAAAAGCACATCCAGAAGATTACTTTGAGCTCACTGCTCATACAAGTGATACTGGATACGAGTTAAATATGGACGGAAATCAGGGTGGAGATGCGTATAAAATTCAAGTGACATCATTTAGGCCAGGAGAGACGTATAGATTTGGTGTAATATTATATGACACTAAAGGTAATGCTTCATCTGTAATATGGGTACAAGATCTTATATTGGATGACTATAGTTAGTATAATTGGCTATCGATTAATCAAAGAACAATAACCGATAATGTTCCAGATTATACAGCGTATCCAATTGTTGTAAAAGTTAGACAAAAAGCAAATATTGCCGGTTGTTCTAAATACGAGGTCGTCAGATGTTTACGCGGATTAAATGATAAAAAGACAATAAGCCAGGGTCTTATTGGCCGTGCTACCAAAATCAGCAATCATTATCCCCTCAGTGGATATCCTGAATACGGAGATTACTTATGTTCTACTGGTTTTATATCATTAGAAAATTTACAAATAAATTATATCACCCCTGAAGGGCGTGTTAGATGTGAGTCGAGTAGCGATATAATGATGTTTGCATCTCCAGAGTATGTATATCAGTCAGATGACATGTAGGATTTGTATGAACAATATTCAGGTTCAATGAAAATATACCCTGTTGCTAAATACAAATGCAACACGCAAATATTTGATGCAGAGAAGTATCCGGCAGGATATATATTACGAGATTAGAGCAACGTTAATACAAAATCTGTTATACTGCAAAAAGAGGCCGATTAGTATACATATAGATTTGATTTTGGATAGTTCATATTGAGTGATGGAGAATGGGCTACACTACTTGGTACTAATGAATATACTGAGAACACGGTAGATCTTGAAGACGTCTCTGATTATAGCGGAATGGGTCCAAGATTATCTGCTCTCGGAGGAAGAAACTCTGGAAGGGTCGTTTTAAATTATATGTTTCCTAGTATACAAAAGGATATATAGAATCGGATTAGAGAAGCGACTATAGAAGAATGTGCGTTTCCAAAAGTGCCTGAATATAATACATTTTCTATAAACGATAACATTAGAATTATAGACGATGTAACAAGAATCGCCAATAAAACTTATATAGGGTGGACTGCATGTGGATTGGCCATAGCAGTTTCATAGGGTAGAAAAGACACTATAAAAACAAATCTGGGAAATATAGATGATTTTGACTTATTGCCGGCAAATGTAAGAGGTGCTGGAGAAGCTGTTTTGGCGACATACTTTACAGGTACATCTGGAAAATCTGTATTGTTTAAAACAGAACAGGGCACATATTTTGATATAGACAACGAAACTGGATCAGAGGGATATGGGTTTCCATCCATTGACGTTGCGGATATACGAAAAGTAGCAAACCCATACGGAGGAGATAGTCAAGAAGCCAGAGAGAATAGTGTATATTACTCCTTTGGATAGGTATTTGATGCTAATGATAGCGCAGAACATGACATGCAGTGTGGAGACTGCTACATTAGCTTGTTTGTATTTAATTCGGCACATACATGGTATGATACAACGTATACGCATGTAAATCAACAGTGTACTGTATATGCAGTACCTTTGTTCTCAGATATAGATATAAAGGCACAATATGGACATAGATTTGTTCCAGGAGGTATAAGTTGGAATGTGCAAGACGAACCTGTATCATTTAGAGGATATACTCAAGATAAAGGGGCTTATCTATATGATACATCGTATAATGCTAACCCAGATGTATTAGGTTTTACTACTTCTGGTGTATATGAAAAGCAGACGGAAGAGTATGATGTTCGTGTGCATTTCTCAGAACAGAAGACAAACGGAGAGAAGTTTGATAACTGGCTACAATTTAAAGCGGCTAATTTCTTAGACGTTGATTCTAGACACGGTGCTATAACAGACATGAGGCTGTTTAAAGATAAGCTTATATTCTGGCAAGAGCATGCTACAGGATTGCTGGCAGTAAACGAGCGTATTGTATTACAAGATTCTTCTGATACACAAGTAACACTCGGTACTGGTGGAGTACTTGAAAGGTCTGATTACTTCTCTACAACATACGGAATGAAGGCAAACCAGTTTGCTGATACACAGTCAAACAGATCATTATACTGGTGGGATGAATATAATAAAGAAATATTACAGTATACAGATAAATATTCAGCTACGCCATTGAATACCACTCACTTGTGTAAGAACTACATGAACAAGTCTGCTGTAAATGATAATCCAAAGCTACTGTTTGATTAGAAGTACAATGAGGTTTTGTGTCAGTGTGTAAACAATGAAACGTTGGTATTCAATGAAGATATACAGAAGTTTACATCAGTATACAAGTTTATGCCGATGTGGACAATGTTGTTTGATAATGAACAGTACATATTAAGTTCTACCAGCGTGTATAAGAATAATGTAAGTAGCAATACTTCTACGCTGTTTGATACGAACGTATTCCCAAAGTTAGAATACGTGGTTAACAGTAGAAATTCGATAAATAAGACGTTCGATATACAAATGATAGGTGGAAGATTCTATGGAGGAGACGAAAAGGATCTGAAACCAATACATGCAGAATATAAGACTCCGCTTAAACAAAAAGGAGAATTAAAGAACGGCGAGGGAATTACTAACAGAGAGTATGACTTCAGATTAAATATACCAAGAGATACCAGATCTTCTAACCAATATGGTGGAAGACTTAAAGGTAAGACCATGCAATCTATATTGTGGTCTACTAGTAACAATACTGATTTCTCTATACAATACATTACGACCAAATATAGAATATCATGGGCTTAAGTTTAAAAGAAAGAAAATAGATAAACAACGGTCTTCCTTCATATGAAGAAGGAAAACTAGGAGATATTATGGCAGGATCAGCAGCCACATTATAGGCTGCTGGTAATCTTGCGGCAGGAATATCTAATGCAAAATCGTTTAATACTACTACAGACGATTATATATAGAAATATGGCACAACTCAGATGAATGTTAATGATATCGGTTATACGAAGTATAATGACATTAACGTTTCAAGAGAGATGGATCTTGTCAAAGCTGAGAATACTCGCAACACTATAAACACTACGCTTACTGGAATTGGTACTGGTCTTAGTGCTGGAGCTACTACAGGTATGATAATTGGTGAAAGTGCTGGTCCTATAGGAGCCGCCATTGGTGCTGGTGTAGGACTTCTTGGAGGACTTGCTGCGGGTCTGATAGGCGGTAATAGTAGAAAGCATGCTGCCGAAAGAGAGTTAGCTGCTGCACAGGATAAGGTAAACAGACTATCTGATATGAACAGAAGCTATGCAATGACAGCATCTTTGCAGCAAGATCAAGCGTTGAAGTATGGTAACCAAGAAGGGCAAACGTTGTTCTCTTATAAGAAAGGAAAACCGAGTTTTGGTACTCAATTGATAAACACTTCTAGAGGTCTTGAGTTTGGTATTCCAAATGCTAACACGCAGAAAGGAGAGATTATTAATGAACCAGGTGTTTCTTCTGCTCCTGTAGATAGAGGCCCAAACGATAATGCGAAGTCGTATGTAAAAGACAGTACGAGAGTTATTCCAGAAGAATACGCAAAACTTGCTATGCCGTGGGCAAGACTTCAAGCGGAGATTGATCAGCACATGGGCAAATCTAAAGCAAATGATAAAGTATATTCAGAGCTAAGAAAGAGAACGTAGGCCGAAGTCGATAAGGTTGGAGATGCGTTTGAGCGCGATTATATTGCTAAAAATGTTAAACGTGGTGCAAACGGACTTCCAGGATTTAAAGATGGTTATATCGATCCGTATTATAATATGGCGAGCGGTATACTGGGTGGAGCTGCTGGATTGAGTCAATATCTACAAGCATTAAATGACACTCCATATAAACCAGATACTTATGTAGCAAACCCGTATCAGAACAGAGGTCTTAATACGTTGGCAGGCCTGCGTATCAACCCATATAATACTATACAGCAACTTAGGAACGCAGAAGCCAGAACAAACTATGCTGTAAATGCTTCTGGAGGCCTTAATACGGCTCAGAAACAGCTGTTTAGACAGTCTGGCTTATCTACTACCCAGCAGAACATTGCAAACGCTCTACAGCAAATACAGGCTCAAAATAACCAATATAAAGCTGCTTATGCCAATGCCGCATTACAGTATGGATAGAGTGAAGCTCAGCGTAGACAGCAAGCAAATCAGTATGATCTTGAGTATTATACAAGATCTCATGCAGCTAGACAACAGGGTATGCAAATGGGTATACGTAATATGCTTGATGTGTTTAATCAGTATGCTGCTAATGAGTTCAAGAGACAGCAAGGTAATTATATGCTTGACCTGTATCGACAGAGAGGTGCGTTAGATAGAGAAAGATTAAACTGGGAGAAGAGTAGTGGTGTAGGTAAAAATACGTTGTTTTACATGCCTACAATACCAGCTATGACATCGCTTGTACCAGGACCACAAGCGCCCGTTATTCCGAACGCACCAATAAAAATAAGATAATGTTGTAGATATGATATACGCAAATGATTAGTGGATACAACTCCCAGTAAAGGATTTGTATGACAGTTAGATAATGCTAGCGTCTATACAAGCAGCAAGAGACTTGTATAAGGACAGAAGAGACGATCTTAAGGATTTCTACAGTAAGTATGGCGATTTTGTGACTCCTATTGCTGCAGATCAAGAGTATTGGGCTAATAATATAGTCGGCCCTACTACAAATGTAATTAACGATATGTATAAGTAGGGTATAGATCCGCTTAGAAGTCAAGAAGGGGCAATGATATTATCATAGCTTAGAAATAGAATAAACAATGCAGATGTAGCAAGACTTAAGACTAGAGCAAACAATGCTATTGATTGGTATAAAGCGATGGGATAGTTAAGATAGAAGGGGTTGTATAACGAAGACTTTTCTAGATTTTTAAAAGAAACTCCTGATTAGTGGGCTGCCGATTCTATGGGGTATGGGTCTCCAACTGCATTTCAAACCCTCAAAGACGCTACTGCAGATTGGTATAACAACAGAACTCCAAGGGATGCTACTCCCGATGAGAAAAAACGGTTAGGTCTTGATCCAAGGTATAAATATACTGTATTTTTTGATAACGATTTAATGAACATCGCAAAGAACAATACTCCAGGTTGGCAAGGAACTCCAGTAGCGGCATATTACAGAGATTTAGCTAAAAGACAAATAGAGGCTAGAGGTGAGAAGGCAACTCAAGATAAGATAGAAGCTTAGTTATAGAGAAATATAGCAGATGCACAGCAAGAATGGTTGGTTGGTCCTGTAAGAGGAAGTGCTGATGAATTTGAAGTTCTTAAGCAGCAGTTACAAAATAGTCTCACTACATAGAGACAAGGCAAAGCTTTGGATTTTTATTATAAACTCCGTGAAAACGGCGCAGACTTGGATGGGGATGGTGATATTTCTAAACAAGAATTAAGTTATTACGCAGCTACTAAAAATGCAAACGCTGGTGGATATACATACGATCCGTCTACCGGAACTATGGTGTCTCCGAATGGACAATCTATAGAATTTACTGATTATCGCCAGATGACTTCTACGCTTAATAGGAATCGTAGAATAATGGAGAACGCTGGCGATTACATACGTCAAATGATATAGGCAGAGCAGGCACACGTAGATCTATATAATAAGTACTTGAAAGAAAATAGAACGGGTGTTAGAGAAGGGCAGCCTGCAACAGCTATACGTCCAATTGGTATAACTCCTGGATTCAATAAGTACGCTACATATACATACACACCTACTACAAAAGTATCAAAACACTCTGAAGAAGAAATGGGCAGATTAAGAACTGCTGCAAGAGAAGCTAAGCAGAAAATTGGAATCTATAGAAAATACTTTAATTCCGATGGGTCTGTGGATTACGACAAACTTGTTCGTGCAGGATATTTAAATTCTGATGGATCTCCTACTGTATACTTCATGAGAGAACTGAATAAACTCAACAAAGCTGCATCTTTGTTGCCAGAAGATCAGAGAAGAAAGCGTGCTGATGAAACATATATGCTATATGCAGGAGATACCCCATCTCCGGGTACAGAAGCTCACGAAAGACTTGTTGCTGACTTTGCAGGAAATAATAAGGTAAAAGTACCAGGGTTACCGAACGAAATGCGTAAAGTTAATTTAAATCATTATGCAATTTCTACTATAAGAAGAGGAGATATTACTGGTGCAAATGTATATGATAAAGATTCTGACGTTAAACGAGCACAACAATGGCTTAGAACAAACAAGGTGGAAGCTTATGTTGATGACGAATCTGTAAACGACGCATTTATTCCTAACGCAAGCGGTACTAGAATGAGTAATGACTTATTTGGTGAAGCACTGGTAGATAAGAAGTATATAGATAGAATGTTCGGAGAAAATGGGTTGAATATCAAATCTAAGTAGGCTCAAGAGAAAATATTAGACGCTCTTGGTATAATTAGATATGAAAAACAAACGACTGTTCCAGAATCAAAGGACGACGTTGATTATAAATGGACAACGTATTATTCTGTTCCAATAACCAAGACATACGATAGTGGTGTTATTCAGGGAGATAGGAATGTAGAATTCAGAAAAGCCAGACATGGATAGGCAAACGCGACGTCAGCAGAAAGAAATTCATACGCCGCAGGAATGTAGTCGACATTAATACCATAATAACATGAATAAAAAGAATAAAACCTAGTTTATTTACAACCCCAGATACAATGACGGGGCAATGATGCTGGATGCATTGCGTAGTAGTACACTACGCAGTGCAGAATCCATTTCTGCCCCGTATCAACAGGGTCTTGTTAATGCGGTTGAAGATAATTATACAGAATTCGGTACGGTTAATCCAGAATGGGCAATTCCTCGTGCAGACGATGAGGGAAATATTATCACTACAGGTAGTTCTGACGACAAATCATGGATAAGTAATGCTTTTTCAAACATATCGAATTCATTGTTTGGTGATGGCAGTTTTTCAGAAAGACTAAAGAATGCAAATCCTGCAGATGCGTGGAGAATGTTTCATGAAAAAAGACTGCAAGCCGATTTGTCATCTGCACAAACAAAGTTAGAAGAAGTTACAAACTTATTACAGGATCTAGATGATGCCGATGATTATGTAACAAACATAAAACAGTATAAAGAGTTACAAAATAGGTATAATCAAGAACTCAGCTTAGGAACTCCGCAAGAACAACTAGTTCCCATGCTTGAAAAGATGCAAGACCTTCAATACAAAATTGACGACTTCTTGCATAGAGTAAAAACAGACGGAAAGAAGTCTGAGATACTTGTCGATATGTTTTACGACACCGATAAGCTTTGGAATAGTGAGAAGGCGATGTTGGGAGCCGTTAGACAAAATCTTTGGGTAGATCCGAATATAAATGGGCAGTGGTATAATTTTCCGTTGACAGGTTTAGAACAGTTTGCTTCTTTGGTTGGAAATGTGTTACAATCTGGTGCAAATGCTATTGGTAAACTATTGCCAGATCAGATTGAAAAATCAGGATCATTTACAAGAAGGGCAATAAAACAAAGTCTTCCAGACGATGACTCTTTTGATGATCTCATAAACGATTATTCATAGAACCCGTATGCGTTAAAGTCTAAGATAGATAAACACCGCGAATACTACGGCAGATTACAGAAGGAAAAGGAAGCCCGTGTAAAGGATGTTGCGAGACAGTATAAGGAAGGAAACTGGCTTTTTGACCCTAACAAAATAAGTCCTGAGTATAGGAAGCTTCAGGAAGAAAACGCCAATTCCGGATTAATTGGAATGTTTATAGATCCAACTAGATGGGCATATAATTTCCCAGAAATGGGTACATCTTGGAGTGATTGGCAATCGTTTATGGGACTTATGGCTACAGATCAAGCTTCAAAGTGGATTGCCAAAGGTCTTGTTAGAGCTGGATATGGCGCAAATCCTTATGTAAGATTTGCTTTAGGTTTAGGCACTGTAGCATCTTAGATAGGGTGGACTGCCGCTATGAGAGACCATGAAACATCTTCAGAGGCAATGGATGGACAGTCTCAACGAGTTTTGTCAAAATCTATGGACGCTGGGGCAGATATGGAAAAAGTTCTATCTGAAATTTCTAGCAGAATGACTGCTGGCGGGTATGATCCTAGCAAGTTTTCTGATATAGAAAAGGTTTAGATGGCTCTGGCATACGGCATAAAAACAGGAGACGACACATTTGATGAGTAGGTAAAAGAATCAAGAAAAGGTCTTGCTCAACTTATAAATCACAACAATGCTCTTGCTGCGAAAGATTATCTAGAGACCATACCTTACATGAATTATACCAGATCTTTCTTAAAAGATATTAGTTTATCTATAGGAAGACCGTCTTACGAAAGGGCTGTTAAAAATGCGAAAAAGGAATTTCAGAATAGGCTAAGAAATACAACCGCAGGAACTGTTGCAGAAAGAAACGGAAGAGCTATTCTTGATAATCACATAGATAGAATAGCAACAAAAATATCTTCGGATCTTGGAAAAAGAATGGCTTTTGCAAGGAGTGCAAAATATTTGAAAAATAATGCTGCCAAAGCCGGATATGTATCTTTTATGGAAGGTGAAGAAGAGGGTGTGCAGTATTTAACTCAACAGAGATATTCTAGGGGAGAATATGATGACTACACTCAGCAAGAAAGTATGTTCGACATTCCATCATTGTTTGATGACCTTGGTATAAGTGCGCAGGCTGCTTTTGCTTATCTTGGTATACTTCCTGGCGATCCAAACAACGGAGATGAAGAACTTAAGCGAGCAATGCGTATCGGTGCTGTTACTGGAGCAATGTTTCATGGTACTAGTGCACTGACTAATCTACTTCCTTCCGAGGGTCGTGGAAATTTAAGAGACTTCATCGCACAAGCTAAAAACGATCGTGTTATAAATGAAATAGTAGGTCGCAATTACGGTAAATTTGAAGATGACCAGCATATATCGATGTACTTTGACGCCCTTAGTAAATACGGTATAACTCCTTCTAGAATGGAAAATTCTTTAAATCAATTAAAATCTGTTCTTGATGAAAATGTTAAACCAGAATGGGTTGACCGTGACATTGATTTGATGCACAAAACGGCAAGCGAATATAATAATCCATATTTAGATGCGATGATGGATGCGCTTCATATAGAGCGTAACAGCGATAAACATAAACAGCTTATATAGACAGCAGTGCATCACCTAATGGATTATGAAAATGCAGAAAACGATTCTAATGACGCCAAACGTGAGCTCAACGCAATGGTTGATATGTTGTCAGAGTTAGATGTAGATTCAAAACTTGCAGATTAGACATTTGGAAAATAGAATATACAAAATCTAAAAGATTATATATTATCGGAATTAGAAAAGGCTAAATCTGAACAACAGAAAGAAGAATCAATCTGGAAAAAAATAAACAGAATCCGTATTGAAAAAGAATTGCGCCAACAGTTCGAAGCAGAAGGTGTAAATATGGACGAATTAGACGAAAAATCTGTCAATTCTGCCATAGATAAAAGAGTGGACGAAGAGTTTGAAAAACAACTTTCTTAGGAAGATTCAAAACTCAAACAAAGAATTTCAACACGCGATTAGGAACTTGATTTTATAGAAGATCATGTAAAAGCTGTTTTGAGCACAGAATATATAAACGCTCTGGATTATGTACGCACATTGTTAAACGGAAGAAAAGAAGATCTTTAGAAGCTGAATGATGAAGTTACTGGAAACGATGCCAGATTGGATAGGCTTTCTGGAATGATCGATTCTGTTGACGATGAGTATAAAAAAGAACGCGCACGTCTAGATAAATATAAAGACGATAAAGACGTAAAAAAAATGCAATCGTTTAAATTTAAAAATCAACAAGATATACGTAACGCGTTTATCAAGACGATTTTAAACGATGCAATACAGAATGCTTTGCTTCCTGCGTATCAAGTTTATACTATCGGTAGAGTCGATCCAGAATCTATACATTATGAGGGTCGACGTAAGGACTGGAAAGATCTGTCTAAAGAAGAGCGTACTACATATGTTCGTAAATATAACAGTCAACTCAGTGAGTTTACTAATTCAGAACAGATTCCAGAAAGCGTAATAGAGGGTATATATAATGCTGAGAATACTCTTAGTAAAAACAAAAATCCATTTGATGATCTTGTAAAGAAACAAAGAAAAGAATCGCGTAGAATAAAATCCTTAGGTCAAGAAAAAACACTCGAAGACATGGATGCTATTCATGAAATACAAAAAGAAGCTGCCCAAAGATACGCTATGTTGGAATTCGAAGACGTAGAAGATAGAAAAAAGGTAGCTCACCGCGAATGGAATCACGATAGGCCTTTGACCGAAGATGATATCAATAGGGCGCAAAATGGCGATAAACAGGCTTAGTAGAAGGTAGACGAACAAATACAAGCATAGCGAATCCAGGATCTTGGTGTTACTGTAGAGCCAGACGATGACGAGTGGGATGAAAACGCAGGATTAGGTTAGTCTGCTACAGGACTTGGTGGACTAGAGGTAAATGGAAAGCCTGTGATAACAATTTCGCCGTCAGGAGCTAAAACAGAAGACGAGAAACGTTCTGATATCCAGAATGACGACGATAAAAAGAGTCAGGACGATGCTAATAAGCAAGATACATCGGAGAAGCCGAAATCAGACGAAACGCCTGCCCCAGTTAAACCAGAAAATCAGCCGGTTCCGTTATCTAGTTTGGGTGTAACTTTAGGAGCTCCTGATGGAAAAGATGTTCCTACCGAACAAAAAGAGGTTCAGCAGCCTGCACAGGGGTAGCAAATACCAAGCGGCAATACTATGCCTCCTAAGACCACTCCAGATCCTATAGATCCAGAAGAATTAGATGATAACACAGATGGAGATACTGGAGAACAAAAGCCAGAACCGCAAGATGGGGAAGATACTGGTGGCGGAGAACAAATGCCGCAAACACCTCCAGATAACCAAGATGACGAAGAATATCAACCGGATCCGGTAGAAGATTTATACGATGACTTTGATGAATAGTAGGCACTGATGGATAGTTAGGATATGATGCAACTTGAAGATGAGCAAATAGGTACACTTCAAGTTACTGATTTTGATTACGGAACTACTACTTCAGAGGAAAAAGAACAGCGTACAAATCACGGAAATGTAAAACGCGACTATATAAAAAGTACCTTCTTTTATGCGTACGGTACGAAAGAACAAAATACACCATTAGAATTAAAAGTTAATGGAAAATCTGTAAACTTTGGCAGAAATAAAACAATAAAAACGGCTGCACAACTTGCTGACAAATTGTCACAGCGTGGGTGGTTCGCCAAAGTAAAAAAATATTATATTGTTACTGGAAATCAAACTGATCAATCAGCACCTGCTTATTGCGGATTTAATGTAAACGCGTATACAATAAGTTTGATTCTTGAAGATGGCAACGATATATATATTACCACACTCCGAAATACTGAATCGTATTCTAATTCGGATATGGGAAAGACTGCGGGTGGCGAATTGCGTTTCTGGAACATAAATGCTATAGGTAAACAGCAATATAGCAATAGGGTTCGAGGTGCATTAGAAAACGCATTAATAGCGGCTGCTATACCGTTTGATAAATCCAAAGTCAAAGATATAAATTATTTGCGCGAGTTGTATATATCAAAGTTTGGTTAGTCCATGTTTGATTAGATGGAAGAACGAGTACGCTTTGACTATAGAAATAATACGTCAAAGCCAATAATAACAAACGATGATATTCGCAGACAGGTAAACGATTTAAATGCATTTAGGCAACAAATAATAGAAGCTTATTGTATAGAAGGTAATGATGGAACCTATATAATACCTGATTCATCTAGCCGCGTTGTCAATAAGTCTGTAATGCCAATAAATCCGAGAATAAGTAACGGAACTATTGAAAACGCTCGCAACAAAAACGGAAATCCAATCTTTAGACCTGTTATTGGTCAGGACGCCGGCTTCGGATTGAGTGATGATGTTGAAGAGCTTACAAAACAGCTTAATGGCAAGTCTAAAAATCCGGTAATACTTGGTGTTGGTCGTGGACAATTTGCATCAAGTGAAGATGAGAAATATAAAATAGCCCCTATATTTGAAACGGAACAAAATAAAAACGAACGACTGTCCGGAAAAGGTTATGCTGGTAAATTATATCTAAACGTAGAAGCTCCGTCTGGTGGTAGGATTCCTATAATGTTGTCCGAATTAAATTTTAAACGCTATAAAGCTCCAGACGGCAGTATTAGAACTATTGAAAAGGAAGAGGATGTATAGCTTGCGATAGATCCTACTACTGGAACGATTAGAGAGGGCATGACTCCGTGTATCGCGGAGGTTATATATTATCTTATGACTGGTAGATTGAACGCTAAACATATGCCGTTTGGTACTCACTAGTTACAAAGAACAATAGCAAATCTTATCGTAAATAACGGACAAGATACGTTATTGTCTGATAAAAACAAAGCTCGCAACATACCGTACTATATTTTAAAGCAATTAGACTTTGATGGAATTGATTTTGGAATCGGAGATGTCAGCGTTCAAGGAGGCTTTTTCAATAGAAAGGAAACAGAGCTTAGAAACGATCCTGTAGCATTAAGACATGTTGTGTATCTGTTGTCTAGAAACTTCCACTGGAATACAGACAAGAAATACATGCGCATGACTTTCCTTGATGATAAAGAAGATTTTAGGTTTAGAACGTTTATAGAAGCCCTTAAGGATTACTTTACGTTGCATCCTAACGAGACAGAAGTAAAAATTGCAGGGCTCGATGAACTTACATTTTCTAAAGACGACTTCTTTAAGACTAAAGGTAAACGTCTTGTAGGAAAAGCAGTATCTGTAGCTGCATGGATGATGAAAACCGGAAAGCTGTAGACTGATTTATCAAAGCAGATGTTTGTTGCTCCATATGTATTTGCAAGTGGAGTTAAAGCGGACAACAAAGCGAAGAAACCTATGGCACAGGTTGAACATTCAGCGGAGATTGTTACAAACAAACCTGTTAAAGATGGTGTTGTTGATCTTGCAGAAGCTGTTGCGGCAGACGACACGTTAAAATCTCAGATAAACGAGAGGTTGAACGCGATGTCAAAAAGGGCTGCATCACTTAAAGCAGGTAATACTGCGGCAGCGTCTCGTAAAAATTCTATAAACTAGATTATAGAAGAGGCTAGAAATATATTTGCCAGCGTCGACAAAAAGAAAGAAACTCTTGATAATCTGAACAAAAAACTTAATCGAGAAGATAAGCCATTTAAAGAGATATTTCTAATAGATACGTCTGAGTTTAAAGATTTTACCGGAAATAAAAAACAACTTGCAGAAAAAAACATTAGAGCTAGAGTAAAAGACGCATTGTCTAGAGTGAATATTCGACCTAGCGATTCCGAATTGGATGCAAAGCTTCGTAATTATGTTGAAAAAAGCCCGTTGGATTTATTGCGTCAGGTTATAGACGGCGAAGCCGTTATACAATTGAGAGTATGGGACGATAATGGTAATATAAATTGGAGTGTAACACCAATAAAAACTGAATTTATTACAAATCCTAGTCAGTTTTTACCTATTACTGGAGTATTCTCAACTTTTAAAAATAAAGGTAAGCTTGATGTTAAGCGAGCAAGAGAATGGCTTCATCAGACTCTCGGCATAGATCCAAATAACGTATATGTAACAAATGGAATTCTTAGAGGATGTAATGATGAGATTGTTTATGGCGCAATGAATGCTAGTATAGACGCCCTTGGAAAAGTTACTGGTAACTTTACATTGTCGTCTGCTAGAGGATCTGGTAGAGGTATACACTTTCACGAGGCATGGCACTTCATAAACCTTTTAATTCATACCGAAGAAGAACGCGAGGCTTTGTACAAGCTGTATTTAGAGAAACATCCGAAATTAAACAAGCCAACTACTTCATTTAAGGAAATAGAAGAAGAAATGGCTGAGGATTTCCGAAAATACGCAGAAATGCGTGCAGGCTTGGGATTGCATAATAAGATAAAGAGATTCTTTAATAGTATATTGCAATTTATTGGAATTGGAAATAAAAAAGACTTATTAAGAATGGTCTTTGACTCCATAATGAATGGAGAATATGCTAAAATGAAGATAGATACGAAGTCTTATTATGAATTTGTAAAAAGATTCCCAAAAGGAATTAACAAGGCCGAGTGGTATGTTGATGGAGTTCGTCAAGATAAGTTGGATAAGTTACAAGGTATTAGTTCGTATCAAGAGTTTTATGAAGTTGGAGAAGCTCTTGCACATATGATGTTGGATCAGTTTGGATTCTTACGAACTGGTAATATAAATAAGAAACTTACGTCTGAAAAGTATAAAGCTTTATTATACAACTTGAAAGAAATGCGTGACGAGGCTACTGGGAAACAGGCGTTGGTTTTGTAGGATATTATTGATAATGTCGGTATATTCAATGCTATAATAAAAGATGTATTCGGAAGATACGGTATTGAACTTGGATTTAGAAAGAATAAAAAATATAGACTTACTAAAGAAGAGATTGCGAATAATCCGGATCAAAAAGAACGAATTGACGAAATAGCCGCATATGAAATAGAAGATCTAAAGGTTTCTAAAAAAGATAATGTTGGATACAAAGCGAAACTATTCCTAAGTTAGTTAGTTAAGACAAGATTCGAATACGACGACAACGGTGAACGTACTATTGTGTAGGATGGATTTGATATATTAAACTGTCCTAAATATGTATCATTCGATGAAGCCTGGTATAAAATCGTAGATAAACTTCATGACGTTCGCTCATACGACAAAACAGGTGAGAGTGGTTATGATAAAGATTCTATTCTCGGCAGAGTACAAAAAGAAGCTGAAACAGATCCATTCTTTTATTCACTTTTAACTAAACTCCAGTCTATCGAAGAAGATGACGTAGAATTGCAAACGTAGATATTCGGAACAATTGCTAGTCAAAAATCTAAGATAGCGTTTTTTGAATTAAGAGATCCTGTTGTGTAGTCATGGATGGACGACGAAATGGAAGATATGATAAATGACCAACTTGAAGATCTTGGTATCGAATAGAATGATATAGTCGCTGACCGTGTACGAAATTGGATATTACAACACGATACAACTATTAGAGCTAGACGAAATCTTCCTAGGACATGGGGTTAGGTGTTAGTTACTTCTGGGTTTGTTAAAAATGGTGTAATAGATTCTAATTTTGCTCTGTCTATAAAAAACGATTATGATTCTATTAAATTGTTGGCCAACCAAACTCCATCTACAAATGAATACAAATAGGCATATATAAAACTTTCTAGAGAGTGGGTAAGACTGCTTAACAAAATGGCAATACCTGCAGACATGGATGTGATAGAGCAATATATATCAAATATGTCTGAGTATGCTCAAGATTATGAAAGTAAATACAAGAACCTTAAGAATGCAGTTTTAGTTGCAGGAGAGGGCTCTATTGGTGGTTTTGTGAACTATATAAACCAAAATGTTGGTAAATCCGAATTGCCTATTGGAAATAGTGGTAAAACAAAACCCCTTAGTAGTATATATACTGGGTATGAAAAAAATAATGCGGCTCTTCCTCAGATTTCTGATTTGGCTGTAGCGCATCATCAAACACACCCAGCGTCGTCTGAATTTAGTATGACGGCCCCTGATGGTTCTAGAATATATCCTATTTGTCAGAACAATACTGTATCAGATCTTGCTCTTAGATTATCTATAAACGAAGATAATCTCGTCGATAGAATGATGGAGTCTCCTTATGCTGCCAACAGTATAGTGCTAAACCTGCTTAGCGAACTGCACGAAACCGGAGAATATACCAACGATGATAATATTGAACTTGTTTCTCTTGTCGGACTTAAAGATAGCAAGAAGCGTGTAGGAAAGGATTATTTTGGCATAACTCCGTTAGAAGACTTCATAATAAAGATGAATATGACTATGCGTGATATGTTGGTTCTTCCTACTATGGCAGATAAGAAAACATACTATACGCTTAGAATGAAGCGTCTTAAGTTAAGTCATGATCTTATTACGTATGGTGACGTATTAGACAGCGAGGGTCAAGTAAAACACAGAGGCCTAAGATTTTCTGATGCTACTCTGAAGAGATTCTTTAACTATTTCATCGATGAATATAATTCTTTGCTGTAGTATTACAATAAAGATAATATTGCGGCCATTGTGAACGGAGAAGCTAACGCAATAGATAATTATCACGGAAATATTTATACTACGGATTCTGGACAGAAGCGTATGGATTTTTCTGGAAATGGTGGAAAATTTAGATACATGTATGATGTTTTACAAACAGCTGTTGGTAAAAACAAATTAAATCTAAATTAGTATCTGGAATATCTATATGAAAAACAGAAGATAGAAGAAGCTACAGGCGAAGCTTCTAAGTACGGCGACAATCGTGATGGATTTGAAGCGGTTCGAGAGTATTTAAAGACTATAGAATACTCTATTGAAAACCCAGAACTGTTATACGAATCGATCAACGAAAATTTGATACGCATGACATTCGCTGATATGGAAGAGATGTCTAAAGACGGTGCGTTGAAAATATTGGATAAATACGAGGTAAATGGGCAAACCTTTTATGAATCTATAGCAATTCCTGCAGACGTTCTCAACTCGTACAAAGATATGTTCCAAAAAGGAGGAGTCATGTCGACTATGGTTGATGTATATCAAGATCGATATTCTGCTGAAAATTTTGTATTATCTGCTATGGCAAATAATACAATAAATACGATGACGTCCATCATAGAGTTCGAGAAGATATTTTCTGGAGATCCTGCTTTTTATAAATGGAAAAACCAAAAAGAAAATACACTTGTTCAGTTTAATATTGAAGATAAGCCGTATACTATTGCAGTTCATGATATAAGAGACGCTCACGCAGACAAAATCAAGCGTCTTGGTGGAGTATTATCCCCAGGTCAGAACCTTAGAACCGATTATTCAAAAGAGGCTGCAGAGAAGTATAAAGACGCTGATCTTAGAAATACTAAATACACAACTCTTACTGTAAACGATATTAATACGTCTTCACAACACGTTCCGTTTATACGTCATATGTTTTTGCGACAAGCGTTTATTGACCATATAATGACGCATAAGCCAGATGTGTCTATGGATTATATAAACAATCTTTATCGAGATAAATTTTTTGGTAAAGAGTGGGATAAGTTTAAAAAAATAGATCCTGCGGCTGTAAAAGCAATCAATAATCGCGTTGCTAGCCAAATTAATCCATATAACATAGAAGATCTTGAAAAAGATGATGGTATTACAGTATCTGACGCACAGGTTGTAATAAGACCGTCTCTTTATAGAAAAATACGAATTTCTCTCGGACAATGGACAGATGACGATGAAACGGCTTATTGGATATTGGAGACTTCTCCAGACTGGATGAACGATCCCGAGTTGTCAAAAAAAGTACACGGACTGCAGTTATTCCCATTGAAGATGTCGTACTTTTAGAATAGTCCATATTCAATATCCTCTGACAATGTCATAAACAGGCCTATTTATAACAAAATGGCAATATTCCCGCTGTTTAAATTCCAAGCATCTGCTACTTCTGGTTCTCAGTTGTATGAAAGAATGAATAGGAGTGGAGAGGAAATAGATATGGTGTTGTTTTCATCCGCAGTAAAAGTGGGATCAAATAAAAAGAAGTACTCTCCGTACGAGAAAAATGCTGTAGATTTATCGAAACTGCAGGATGGAATAGAATCGTCATCAGAAGAGCTTGGAGTAATACAGCAGGAGCTTACGAGTCTTAGAATGCAGTTAAATACTGAAGCACACTTGGATTTCGAGCGTTCGATTGGTACGTAGATGTTCAAACTTGCTTTCTCAAATGTATTTGATAAATTGTCGTATGGAGAAAACAAACCTTGGGTAAAAACCATGAACGGAGCTGATATAAAATCAGACATCATGCGTTGTATAAAAGCTTTGACTAAGCTTGGTGCAAACGGAGTAATGTCTGAATTATATAATGACGTAGATGGAACAGTTGACAAACAGAAAGTTCGCAATCTGATGATTAGGATTGCCCAAAACAATGATGTTGGTTTGTAGGCTGAAGAAATTCTTCATACATACGGCAGTGTTGCGTCACTTGCTTCTAGAAAATTGTTTGAACACGGTGTGTCAGCGCTTGTTAATAAAGAAGTGATTAATATAAATACGAGAGGTGGCAGTGCTATTCAGTAGAGTTTGTTCGGTTTTACTGGGTATGACAAAGAGAATATTGACTCTCAGTTTGATGTAGATGATGAAGGAAATACCGTAAGCGGTAATAAATACCACGCATATAATAACGGAGAGGAGCTTAATTGGAACTTGCCAGACGGTTCTATGGAAGTCTTGTTATCAGAAAACTTCTTTAGATCTGTAATCCCAACAAATGTATGGAATAAAGGGTATACTGTTAGGCGTCAATGGCTTATTGATCACGATATAATAAAAGGAACAAAAACAGATGGTACGGCCGCTAAAACAACTCCGTTTGGTGTAGGTTATCGTATTCCTACACAGGGAATGTCATCCATATTTGCATTTACTGTTGCTGACATCCTTCAAGAGCAGGTTGGCGATGTTGTTGTTGTTCCGCGTGAATTTACTGCACAAACAGGTTCGGACTTTGACGTAGATAAGATCTTCTTGTCTACAATGGCATATATAGATGGACAGCTTGCAAAAATATCTAGTTCTCAAATAGATGCATATCTCAAGGGAATTCCAGTAAGGAGACGTCCTGAAGAAGCTTTAGAATATTCTGAAGTAGCGATGGCTAATTAGGGTATAGCTGATCAAGATGTAGACCCGATCAAGCTTATCGAAATGTGGAACGATAAACAAATTCTTGATGACGACTATATTTCTGCAGCTATATCAAACAGATTGTTGCTTAGATATATGCAAATAATATCTGATTAGAAAACGTATGCAGATGCCCGCGCATCTATCGATACTATCACTAAAAAGATATAGAAAGAACTTCTTCCTTATGTGAGAGAAACACAAAGGGGATACCAGCCTGCAATGTATGATTTGTTACCGTCATTCTAGGCTAGAACTAAAATGGAGTTTTATATCGGAAAACAAGGTATCGGTCCGTTTGCATTAAATGTTACAAATATGGCGTTAACACAGGCCATGCACCTAGTTATGCGATATTCTAACAACAACCAATTCGGATTCCTTGATTTGGATAGCGTTCTAGGAAAAGATGGAGAGCGTATATCTGCATGGTTATCTGCTATGGTGAATGCACATGTGGACGTTGCTAAAGACCCATATATATTTGCCATAAACGTAAATAAAGCTACGTACAACCATGTAAACTTCTTACTTAGAGCTGGTATGGGAATGTCTACATTCACATTCATTGCTCAACCGTGTTTGAAGGAATACGCACAGATTGTAACTACAGCAGGGGGTATTTACGGAAGTAATATCAAGGGAGATATAGATGACTCGTAGAATGTATATGTTAAGAGTAATGCAAAGCGCAAAATAAAAAATAATCTTGTTGAAAAAATGAAAGCTGCTTTACAGCTTACTATTTTTGAAAACGAAGAGGATCTTAACAATTGGAATAATGCAATAAATTCCATACTGACAAAACCAAGTGAGGCTGTATCTCCGAATCCAGATAAGTTTAAAACTCCCTGGGAGTATGTTATGGATGTAGAAGAGGGTATGAAATCATTAAAATATAAAGACTCGTTGTAGTCTTTATATTTCCAGTATGTAACAATGCTTGCGTTTGACAAAATAAATACTTATGCAGAAGAGATGTCAAACCTTGTACAATTATCATAGGTAGATACTAAGAAGTTTGGAAACGACGTTCCAAGTCACATAAACTTTATAAATAGATACGAGCAGTTTAAAAACAAAACTCGTAAAGTAACTTGGTATATTAGTAGTGATATTACTAATAAGAATAGTTCTCCTAACAATTCTTACACTAAAGAACAGTTGACCGAAATAAACTCGGTTCTTAAAGAAAAAGGGAATACATATGCTCTTAGAAAGTATTTTCACGATTCATTCTTAGACGATAAGTTATATACCGCAACAGATTTAACAAGAGATATCCTCAGATCACAGACTTTTACTGCTACAGATCATTTCCGTACGATAATGACAACTATGTTCAGAATACTGAGCGGCCCTGTTGATTGGAATGTTCCTGGTAAAAAATATCCCGTTCCTGGATATGAACCAGTATTAAAACAAGATCGTGTAGATTCTATGGCCCAGGCTATAGATAATATAATGCGTTTTAAAGTTCTTTTGCACACCAAAACAAAGAAAGGTGGTGTAGATTTCAATATGGGTTAGGATCTTGGCAAAATCTATAAAAACTATAAACGACTTTTATACGGATACTCAGAACAAGATATGAAAGATCTTGATAAAGAATTGGAAGAAAATAAAAGTCTTACAGATCACGACAAACTTGTGTATAGGGAACATTATAGAAATTCTATATTTTAGAATTTGTCTCTGATCAAAGATTTTGTGCAAAAAAATCCAAACAATCCTCTATTGGCTGGCCTTGTAAACGGATATGGAGAAATAACTAATGAATTTCTATCTTTTATATTCCCGCAAGCCCCATCTCAAGAATTTCCTGTTGGTAGAATAATTCTTGCAAGAAATCAGATGCAAGTCGATGTTCAACAAAAGAGTGTGTTGCGTTCCGCGTTTGATCAGCTGTTCAGATCTCCTTCATTAAGAATTAGAATGTTAGCAGAAGACCTTGCGTTGTTTGCGTATTATTCTACATTTGATTCTAACACAGTCAACTCGTTTTTTGATTTGGTACCTCCGCCAAGACGTACTCAGTATGACGAAGCTTTGTCTAAGGCGTTAAATAATCTATCTGACGCTCAACTAGGGCATGTGATATCTCCAAAAACTACAGACTTCTTCTCAGATTTTAGGAGTGACGACAGTGGAACTGCAGAAGAATTCTTGGAGATAATATGTAGAAATTATTGGTACGACGATAACGTTGTTAAAAAAGTCTATTATAATTCTCGTACAATTCCTTCTGTTTCTGAAGTTCTTAGTGGAGCAAAAAGCGATTTTCGTGGACAAGTTTCGTTCAACACAAATGTAGTTGGTAATAGATTTATTCATGGAGTAATAGTTACTGATAGCTTTGTTGATAAGTATGTAAAAGTCGAAGAAGGCGGTTAGTTTTATCTTTATAAACGCGTTGGTTATATAGGATTTAAATCTGGTATACAAGATAAACAAACACCTCTTTGTGTATATAAACTTATTCCAAAACTTGGAATACACAAAGGATCTAACCACTATTATGAATTTTTCTCTGGTTCTGAATACGGATCTGTATTCGAAGAGAATAGACTGGACGCAGCATTTGCATCTGAAAATAAACAGTCTATCGATGCTAGACAATTCGCTATATGGTTAGATTAGCAGAAGTATACAACAGATCAAGGAGAGGTGTGTTATTTATATTTTAAGCCAGATTAGGTTGTAAACACTCCTATTACGTGGACATAGAGTGCGTCTAATTTGGGTAGTAATTTGTCTCAGCTGATGCGTTCTGACGACGGTGTTGTTAGGTTTGATGGTGTATTCAGAGGTACATCAGAAGAGTCGTATATACAACGATCGACAGATATACAAATAAAAATAGATCCAACGAAATCGTTTGATTAGCTATATTCCGAATTAAAATCTAATATTGGCGACGAGTTTAAAGAGCGAGGTATCTAGATCGGGGTTAGTGGAAGTCTTGTATCCAATATATCAGACGCAGAATTTAACGAATATAAGAATCTACAAACACAACTCGAGAAAGAACGACTTATTGCTGCGTATGGTGAAAATGCAAACGAAAAAGATATCTAGCAAAAGCTTGATGTATTTGTTGCTACATAGTCTGCAAACATGTATGCTCAATTGTAGTACATAAAAACTGCAGATATGTTGTAGGATTTATTCTCGAGACTTATATTAGAGGGATACAGAATAAAATAGTTTTATACAGTACATGACGGAAAGTTCTCATTGGCGTTAGGCTCTGCAGTAAAAGCATTAAAACCGTATATGTTTGATGATTTTGTAAGAAGTGCCAATGGAAATACTATTGTAAATGGAACTGTAGACGGACTACATGTTGTTTATAAAAAAGACGATTATAAAGATATATCTGATTATAGTAATCTTAAAAACATGTACTCTGGAGAAGCTTTATCCAAAACAATAAGTCCTGAACAACAACAAATATTCGCAAATATATCATCACAACTTACAGAACTTTATACGCAGTTCACTAATCTATCGGAATAGGCAGAACAAGCTAAGGCAAAATAGACTGCTGCTATAAAGAAAGCTGCAGAGGATTCTAAACAGAGTTCCGGAGGTAAATCCGGCATTAGTTCTATTTTGGGATCTTAGACCAAATAGGATGATTTGGAGAGTATAAAAGCTTTAATGGATGATGAAGATGATTTATTAGGCGGGTGTTAAATTAATAATAAATAATTATGGTTTGTCCAAATATACATTTAAAGTCTGTAACAGACGATTTTAATTCCATTATATAGGCTTTTGGAGGAAGACCCTTAACTGACGATGAATTCAGGTCCGCAGAATTGCGCATGCAACGAAGCGGACTTGATAAGTCAGCTGCGGCGATGGCTTATAAAATGTTTGATTTAAACAATGGTTATCCTGTAGATTGCGCACCTAACGGTAATAAGTCTATATTGTTTTAGCAATTGGAAGAGCGTTTTGGTAGAAAAGAGGCTATTCGTTTAAAAACAACTGCTTATACGAACACGGGTTAGTTTGCATCTAAAGAAATACAAGATGGTAGAAAAATTGGTGATTCTTCTGATTATAACGGAGCTCTTTTGAATATTATATTTGATAGAGGCGCAGATGAATATAATGCATTAGAGGTTTTAAAAAAATTACACACTGCAGTAAATCAAGGAGACATGTATTCCGACTATAGATATGCAGAACTTGTCAACTTTTTATTTGACGATATAATAACTTCATCTAATTTAACAGGTTAGCTTGAAGAAATATCTATAAAGTTTTTCAATGTTTTATATGCTCGCAATACAAAATCAGGACTTGCTGGTGGACAATATGATTATTCTAATGGTCAAATAAAAATATCATTGGACAGCTCAGATAACTGGATTATTACTTCCGTCGTTCATGAAATAGTACACGCGTTAACAATGTACGCATTGTCCAGAAACAAATCGTTACAAAACGATATTTGGCGTGTGATAAATTATATAAAACAACAATCGGAGTATGAACCAATAAAAAGTGCATATGGTCTTAAAGATCCGTACGAATTTGTTGCAGAATTTTTTGCGAATAGTAGTTTCGGTTACGATTTAATGCAGGTTTCTTCGATTAAAAACGTCGGTAATTTCAAAACGCTATTTCATCAAATAGCCAGTTGGCTTTTATATGTATTAAGAAAACTAGGCATTATAGAAAAAGAGAATGCATCGCAAGACGAAAAGCTTTCAGATTTCTTAAAGACAAGTCTGTATTATCAATTGGCCCCGGATATGTATAATCTGTTATTTGAAGGGCTTAATTATTCAAATAAGTTTGTAGGAACTCGTGGTTTTATAGAATATAGCAGTTCTTAGGCTAATTTGGATATAAACGGGGAACCTCTTCTAGACAATGTTTTACGTCAACAAAAAGAGTCTTCTAGATTTGGTAGGTTTTCAACTACAAATACACTTGGTAATAGCACTACAGAATTAAATCAAGGAAAAGTTGTAAGCAGTGTAAGAATAATGTCAGATCTTGTATCTAAGCGGTTATTCTCTCCAAGAAATATGCGTTTGGCAGATATACTCGCTAGGCATGATATACCTGTTAGATTCGATAACCTTCCCGGAAGAGAGGTTGCTAGAGCCATAGAACTTAAAAATGGTGGTACCGTTATCGTAATAGATTAGGCAAATGCTGCTGCAGTGTCTAACCAATTTCTAGCAGATACTATATTGCATGAAATAATACACGCATGTACCGTAAAAGCTATAAATACTCCGGTAACTGATATAGAAAGATAGTTTGCTAGAAGTAATCGAGAAGTATTTAAATTGCTCGATAAGGCGTTTCCAAAAGATCAATATAGCCGTAATGATATAGACGGTGGTTATTACATATTGAAGAACGAAAAAGAATTTGCTGCTGTATACCTTACTGATAGAAATGCGCGACTTATGATGCTTCAGAAGGCTATGGAAGCTGATAACGATCGTCCGAAGATAGTAAAGGCTATTAGAAAATTCATAAACACGTTTACTAAATTTCTTGTAAATAAAGAAGTTTTTAAAACAAATGTAAAAAAATTACAAGAATATGAGGATGTTGTAAATGATTATCTTGTATCTATGCCAACTATTGATAGAGGTAACATAAAACTAGATAAGGCGTTATAGGTAATATATGACAGTATAGATGAAGATACTTTAGCCAATGAACAGCTGGTATTATAGGAACGTTTAATAGACGCACAAATAGAAGTTTTGGAATATAATCCAATGTTAAACGTAAACATTAATGCCTCTTCGTACACTTCTACATCATAGGGCAAAGTTAGACAAAAGTTTTCCGATATAGCCGACGCTCTTACTAGCAGGTTGCTATCTGTAAAGGTCTCTGACCTACCGCAAGAGTATAAAGTAAGACAACAAGAAATAATAGAAGCATAGATTTAGCAATTTAGGTCTGATCAAATGTCTTCGTTTGCTGTAATATCTAGTTTATTGTCTTAGGTTAAACCGCAAATAAAAGATGATTTGAATGCAATAAAAGCTGTTTATAGAGATAATTCAAGGATTTCACCTACTGTATACATGTATCAACGGCATGATAACTTTGGAACATATTAGAAGATTCTACAAGATATACAGGAGCTTTTGATTGAACCAGGAATTGTATCGCTACTGATAGACGATCTAAATAATAATGGTCAACAGACTTAGGCTGTAGAAATTATAAACAGGTTAAAAACGAATATCGCAGACTGTATAAGTATCACACATGAAGGCGAAACCTATATGAAAAGTATAAAAGGTATGATCGTTCGAGATCTCCTTAAGAAAATAGGACAAGAAACACATTCTCCTACTATGGGTAAGTATTTAGGAGAACTCGAAAAAATCGGGTACGATACTTCAGCGTGGTTCTTATATGCCGGTAGTGCAGATAAAGCGAAAGATGATGGTCTTAGGGCTCTTGCATATATGGTAAACAAAGCGTTAGATACCGCAGATAGAAAATCTAATGCGAAGTCTATAAAACTGCTTGTTTTATTAGATAAGTTAAAGTCTGGAGAGTCTGTTCAAGATTTATACGAGCTTGACGATAAAGGACTTACTACTGGTTATATGGTACGTCTTCGTAATTATGGATTGTTTTATAAAGATTATAACGAATTTTTAGCAAACTTAAATCTTGGTAAGACTGGTTTTGTTGACGAAAAAGGAGTTACAAGGTATATAAAACATGTTCTTGACCCCAAGAACAGAATTGCTCCAGATGATGAATAGGACCGTATAATATGGAATTTGGCAAAAATTCAATGGTTATCTAAACGTGCAGATAGAAAATACCTTCCTAAGTATTATGAAGCTTATTCTAAATTGTCTTATGTTACTGCTGAAAAAAGAGAAGCGATTCAGAGTAAGATTCGCATTCTTAGAGCAAACGTTACTGACGAAAATGGAAATTTCCATATGGAAGATATGACTCCAGATGATTATCGTAAGTATAAACAGTATATACAGGAGCGTAGAATTTTGACTAGCGATTACGATATAAACGGACATAAGAAAGATAGAGGTTCTATTGCATGGAAAATAGCTAAAGAACTATAGCAACTAAATGAGGATTTATACGGCGATAAGAATGCCGATTTTAAGTACGATGAAGCTCGTTGGAATGCTGACAGAAACGCATTTATTGCTAAAAAAGTAGCAGAAGGTATGACTGAAGACGACGCCAAACGAATGTTTGACGCAAGGGCTTCTAGACGCCGACTCAAAAAGAATTCTGAAGGAAAGTCGTTATTGTTTGAAACTATAAACAGAGAATTCAAAGAACGTACTGGTATAGACAGAGACGCTATTCGATACGATCAAAACGGCCAATATCAAAAAAATAAAGAAGAGATACAATCCCTTCTGTCTCCGTATTTCGATACAAACTTAGGCGAGTATTCTTCTGATATGGTTCCAGCTGCAATACAAGAACGTGTTAAAGAATTGGAACTTGAAAATAGAAACATAAAAAAAGCTGCCGCTTCAAATCCTATCATAGCAAAATATAATCTTATATACCAAGAGATATTCTAGAAATACGCAACATCTGCCCCAACTCAAGCGTATATACGAATGAAATAGGAATACGATGCTGCCAAATATGCCACGTTCGCACAGTAGGTCGAAGAGGATGATTTCTTTATGGATGACTTTGATGATTTAACCGATCCTTTTGTAGAAGCTACAGAATACGTAACCGCATTTTGGGAGGACGGATCTACTATAACACAACGTTATAGATGGTTTAATGCGATAAAACCGTTACCTGAATATGAAGACATGTTTGTTGAATCTCTTCCTGGAGATCAATATATAATAAATGAAGACAGCCAATCACTACTGAATACTAATTTTGATGAATCTGAAAACATGTCAATGGTTCCAAGATTAGATTATGATAACGGCAGATATGATAATTCAAAAGCGTATAACAAAATAAAGAATTCAGAAACTCTTAACGCTTTATATGAAGCTGTGCATGATACGATGAAAGAATCAAATGAACAGTTTGAAAATAAATCGTGGCATGATGATTATCTTCTTCCTCAAATGACTGGTTCGTTCTATAAACGACTTAAAAATCAAGAATCAAAAGCTCACGCATCGTGGGAATATCTCAAAGATACGTTTGGTATATTAGAGCAGCAAAATACAGAATTCGGAATGTCTTTGTAGAATGCGTTAAATAATGTAGACGAGCTCGGCGAAGTCATAATGTCTCAAGAATATTCTGGAGGATCTAATGTATCAGCAAGAAGACCTAACGGTAGACAGTTAAATATGATACCTTAGTATTATGTAAAGAAACTGGAAGATCCGTCATAGATTTCTGCAGACCTTATTGGTATTGTATGTGAATATTACCGACAAGCGTATAGATACTCCGAAAAACAGAAAATAAAAGATTCTTGCGAAGCTATTGTTGATATGATGGAAGACAGAACATATCAAACCACAAACAGATTTTCTGTAAAGAAGAAATCAAAAAAATCTACATTTACTGACGGTACTGATTCAAATACAGCAAAAGTTGCCAGAAAATTTCTGGATATGAATCTGTATAACATAAGAAATTAGCGATACGAATATAACATATTCGGCTACGATATTAATCTTGGTAAAGCTGCTTCTTTGTTTAGGACGTTTACTGTAGCTTTAAACCTTGGTATGAATGCTGCTGTCGCTGCTACTGGTTTCTTTACTGCTTCATATGCACACATTATAAACGCCATTGTCGGTACTAAATATGGTGTTAAAGAATCACATCAAGCTGGTATGGAGGTGATGTATCATCTTTTGCAGAATGGTATGGGTGCTAAATACATAGGAGATAAAACAACAAGAGATAAACTTATGCTTCTGGCTGAGTTGTATAACTTATCAAACCAAGGTGTAAGAAAATATGAGCATTCAAATAGAAATCGTGCTGTAAATGCATTATGGGAAAACTGGTGTTTTGGTATGTTGACTTCTTAGGATTTTATAATAAAAAGTCAAATAATGGTATCTACGCTTATGTCGTTCCATTATTATAATGGTCATTTTATAACAAGAGAAGACCTATTAAATAATATGTATAACGCCAGCGTAGAAGATTATACAAAAGCTCTTGCGGAATGGGAAGATGCTGATTCTGTATATTCTGTGATGTATGTTGATGGTAATCATATTGAAATTGAAAATAAGTATAAGAAAGCTTACGCAGAAGTAGAAAATGTGTTACACAACAGAATACAAAAATATTCTGAATCTGCTGACGGTATGGCTACTGAAACGCAAAAAGCAGCAATCACTACTAACTTTTTAGGTGCTGCTGTATTGACACACAGACAATATCTCCCACTTATGTTAACGGAGCGTTTTGGAGAAATGGTATGGGATATGGATACACAACAGTATACTGGCGGTATAAATAGAACCGGATTCCACTATCTGTTCAACATACTTGGAATGTTTGTTAAAGATTTAATTACTTCATTTTCTATAGAAAAAAGTATTAACAACTATAAAACAAACTATGACGCATATTTTAACAATACGGCGACAATAGAAGACGCAGCAATATCAAACGCACGTAAACAACAATTGCGTCAAATAATAGCAGAGCAAATTGTTTTCTGGGGTTTTATTACACCAATTGTAGGACTTTTAGCAGCTTTGGCAGACGATGATGACAATAAAGATGTTCTTTCTTTATAGCTTGCTGCATACATAGCTAGAAGAACTCAATGGGAAACATATACTCCTTACCGATACAGCGATTTGTTCAACAACATTAAAACGGTATCTGCACAAACGGGTACTATGGATAAAATAGGTGCGCTCGGTACGCAGTTGTTTAAATATGTTACTCCGCAAGCAAGCCTATACGATACTTTCATTGGTTCTAGTTCTCAGAAGAATGTTGACGATAATATTATAACCAGAGGTGTTTATAAAGATTGGACTAGATTAGATAAAGCATTTTTTCAAATGTTTCCAATTCACAATCTATATGAACAATGGTATGGTTCTAAAGATAAACGAAAGTATTACGAAAATCAAATTATGAATAAATAAAAAAAATAAACCCCGACTACTCTCACGAGCGGTCGGGGTTTTTTGCTTACTTAATACTTCTAAACTCTTCTCTTTCCAAAAGAATACACAATCTCTCAAATCGTCTTTGCTTAATGCATCATATCCATTATTTATAATAGGCAATACGATGAAATCCAAACTTTTATCTATCAAAAATCTAAGTTGTATTTTGTTTTGTGATATTTTGATAAAATTAAAATTCGGCTCGTTTTTTATTATACTATGAATAGTCTTTAAAACGGTTTCATTTTTTAATAGTATGTCTACATACAGATAATTGTACAATATGCCAGTATCGACATAAGAAATAGTATACCCTATTTTGAATATATTGTAATCCTTTATTACAAAAGGAATTATGTACTCAGAATTATTTTTAAAAATCACAGCAACTTAGACAAGAATACATTGGCATCAATTGCGTCGGTATAATCTTCGACTTGCAACTCCTCCTCTATGTCATCTACATCTAACAACTGCAATTCCTCAGAATTGTCTACAATAGAAGTGTTGTTCTTTTTTGCAGACTCTTCTACCTGGTCTACTATATTTTCTGTATAATCTTTTGTAGTATTAGTATTGTTCATATTTTTTATAATTTTAAAGATTCTGAGCCATCGCCTTCATAATATTCTCTACTATGGTCCCACTTGCCTGTATCTTGATGCCACATGATTTCCTTCATCGCATTCATTATTACTGGTTTGCGAGAATCTATCATATAATAATCAATTTTGAATACACGTATTTCATAACTACCTGTAGTATCAATACCTATAATATACCAATCATAAGTCCAACTGTTAGGATCTTCTTTTAGTTCATACTTAAGGTACCAAACAACAGCCTGATAATAAAAACAGAGCTGTCTGCAGTAATCGTACTGATCAATACTATCTTCAAAGTGCCACAACTTCTGTGTAGTCTTTAAGTCATAGATAGTAGCCTTTTTATTCTTAAAATCAAGTGTAAGACCATCTAACAATGATTTACACTTAACTCCAGCTGCCATCTTTACATAGTATGTCCAGTTAATATGAAATTCGTGATGATTTTCTTTACCGCTCGCATTAACATCATTAAGATATACAATACGATTAGCAAGTTTGTGAGACTGTATGTTCTGCTTAATTTTCTCAAGCATACGATACTCATAAGGACTAATCATACTTCTCCTGTCATTTGCTTTCAGGAAGTCTATGTAATCCTTCAACGTAGAGGCTATTTTAAGGCCTTCTGACAGCATTTTGTCCTCGGACTTTCCTGCTGTACTATAGGCTTCTTTAAAAGCGCTTAGAATGGCTCTATTAGGCTCTATTTCTAATGAAGATGCTAATGCCTGACAGAACTTCTCCTGCTGTGCAGAGGAAGGTCTACTTTTGTCCCAGACTACATAGTCTTTTTGGAACTCTTCGGGCTGCAGAATATATTCGTGGATCATAGTTCCACGTTCCAACACCGGATTCTTTTCCTCTGGTGGTGGATCTGTTAGCATCTTATGAAGATAGGCTGGTCCCTTCTGCAGAAACCAGCCTATATTCGAGTTACTGATGCGCGAAAAATCTGAGTAATAGGGGGTTGAAATATCCATCATTCGTAATACCTCCATTTAAATCCTGCACAATGTATGCGCTCTCCTTTACAACATTTAACCATATTTCCTATAGCAATGTCATAATAAGGTTGCATCAATATATTATTTTCATTGTTTCACAACGATCAATTAATTGAACGAGTTGTTCGGGTGTTACTTCTTTTTTAATCCATATGTATAATGGATCACATCCGCAACATCCATAACTCCAACATTCTCTTAATTCAATCGTTATTTTGCGGGTTCTATCCTCGTAATAGGGAGTTGAAATGTCCATTAATCCTTCTTTTCGACATTAAGGTCTGCTATAATACTTTCAAATGATTCGTCAGGATTATTCTTGACTTCCTCACCGAAGATTATAACATTATCGTAAGACACTACGTTTATGTTATTGATGATAAACTCTGTAGCAGCTTCTGCCTTCTTCTTGTCCTTAATAATATCATTAAGTACACCAGATACAATCGGCTTGCTGAGAGTACTAAATGTACGCTTATATCGTATACGACTACAGCGATCGTTCAAATACTCATCGATCTCATTCTCATTGTTTGCTGTACAAAGCACAAGCTTCTTACAAGACGGCTTAACACCATCTAAGAAACCAAGCAAATAACGAGAATTCCAATACTTATCTATCTCATCAAATATAATACATACGTTTACTGACATCTGAGCAAAGAAGTTCTCTATATCAGTAGAACGAACCTCTTTGTCTACGACAATAATAGGCAAATTAGACTTTTCAGCTATCTTCTTTGCCATAAGAGTCTTACCACTTCCTTTCATACCGGAAAGCAACACACCTGTAGTAAGCTTTTCAGTCTTATTGAATGTGTTTATAACCTTATTTGCAAATGAATCATCTTCCTTAGTGCTATAATAGCGTTTAGGGAATTCAAATGCTTTATCTTCTGTAATGTACAACATATCAGAGTATTTATCTTCTACTAATCGATATACATCACCGGCTTTAAGGTTATAGTCACTACCTACGGGTTTAGGAGTAATTACATTTCCATTCTTTACGAAGTGTGAATTATTTTCCATTATTTTTTGCTTTTAAAAGTTCTTCAATCATTTCGTCTACCTGCTTGTGATTTCTCACAAGATAACACTTCATTTTGGAGTGATGGCGTTTCAGGTAATATTTAAAGAGCTTAAATCTTAACGGGAACGAATCTCCCATTAACCCTTTACATTCTACTACAAATCCTCTTCCTATAAAATCTGGAAGATATGTAATAGGACGAATTTTCTCGCCTAAGTATTCGAACTTTGGTAGAAGAGTAAAATGCTTTGGCTCATATTTGACTGGAATACCAGCCCTCATAAAAGCTTCATACGTATAGAGTTCGAGTTTGCTACGGAAATGTAGCCCATACGCATCGACTGCTGTCGCATTCTTAACCCTTCCTTTAGTCTTCATGTGCAATATTTACACACACAGTACCTTTAAGTGTATATTTGGAGTATTTCGTAAATATATCGAATGCTTCTTCACGAAATTTCTCTTTTTCCTCTTCAGTTTCCGGCTTGGCTGTTTTTACACGCTTTGCTAAATCCTTAATTTCGTCTTTGAGCGCCATGAAATACTCTTCAGGAATACCCAATATAGCGAGTAACGTGAATAATACCTTGGTACCACCAGCGATAAAGCCTAAAATTCCACCAAGAAGAAATACACTTAATCCGATTATAAAATTAATCATATCTTTCTACTGTTTTAGTTAACCAATCCTTTACGGCAAAGAATCCATTAGCCTTAACAGCATCGGATATGTCCTTTGCCTTAAACTTTTTATGAACAAACATAGCATCTAGCTTATATTGCTTACTATACTTTCTAGCGTTTTTCACACCTGCTTCGTCTCTGTCGAATAGAATGATGATATGTTTCCATTTAGAGCGAAGATGCTGTAAAACATTATCAGGTATGAAAGTAGTTTCACTCGAAGGTGATATCGCATTGAATCCCATTTCATACAGACACATTACATCTTTAAGCGATTTAGTAATAAACAAAAGATTACCAGAGTCTGGCAGTTGCTTAAGACCCTGAATATTATCATTTGTCAAATCAGTTCTCCATTTTGTATACTTACTTGCAAGCGGACGATAAATCTTAAATCTATCATCTACTTTGTAAGCATACATAGGATTATCCTCTTTGTATACTCCTCGTACAACATCATTGCATAAGAAATACTTTATACTAAATACATCAAAACGCTTAAGTGTATCGATAGAAATATGAAATTGCTTCCAATACTTCTTATCTGTTTCTGTAAATGGTTGACGAACTATCCCTATTTTTGTTAGCCCTGATCCCACCGTTTTCACGTGTGTTGGTTTTACCTCACCGAGCATTGGGTTCATTTTTCGGACGATGCGTAACAACTCTCGTTCTAATTCATCTCTCGTGTCTATACCTTTGTATAGTTTTATGAATTTCAAGGCGTTACCTGCCTCTCCAGTCCCATGATCTTTAAACAATAATCCACCTGTTTTGCCAGGAAATATAGCAAAACTAGGTATCTTATCGTCTGGTCTCAAAGGACTATTCATAAGTTTTCCTGGTTTAAATGAACCAAGATAATAAGCATAGATGTCATAGTCATCCAGTTTATCCAACAAGTCTCTAAGACTCATTGTTATTGCTGTTTTTGTACTATACATAAGCTTAAGCTTTGTGTAATCAGGTGGGGATTCGAACCCCACAATCCGTCAACTACCTTTTAGGGTGACCGTCATAACCTCTAGACTACTGATCTCCAATGTTTCAAAACGTCACATCGCCGAGTATTATACCGAAATAGTTCATATTAGGAACAATTATGTTGCTGAATTTTGTACCGTCTTTCAATATAATTCTTGCTAATATCAATTGTTTCTCTTTTAACCAATTTAATACTTCATCGTCTTGTTTATTTTCGTTTTCGAAAATTACACATTCGTAAACTGCAGAAATGTATTCCAAATCTATAATCGCAGTACCTATTTCAAATCGGCTCGGTTTGTAACTTTCTCCAACCTTTGTCTTTGGTTGATAAACGGCTAATTGTTTAAATACATGTTTCATATTGATTATGTTTAAGTTATTAATCTAAACTCGTTCTTAAGTTTGTTTTTGAGTTGCCATTTGTATGTTTCTTTTAATTCCTCTAATTGCGAATCATCTTCACAATAGTTTATCCAGGATGTCCATACAATGCCATCTCTGGACCAGTATTGATATCTTTTCTGTATCATAGAAATTCTCTCTACTATTTGAATGGCGGCGGGACTCGAACCCGCGAGGCTGTATGGGAATCTCACCCATATCCCTTGCCCACAAACTCCGTTAGTCTGGAGAGCTACCATTACCACTGACCTTTTATTAGCTTTCACGTTACCCCTTCTAGACAAAATCTAGCTTGTTCGTACAATTTCCATGTACCCGCAGTTTATTAGACTTACACGGAACGATTATCTGATTTATTGGTTGTCAGCACCACATTTTATGAAAACAACGACAAAATTGTTAGGGGCTGACTAGATTAACCAGTCAGTCCTCCACCACTGACCATTATATTAACCACATTCCGTTAAACCATATACCTGGAAAACGTTTACGTAGTTGTTCCATATTTAATAAATTAAAAGGGCAGGTCGTCAGCACCTTTATTAGTCTCAGTTACCGGAGTACTAAAGTCAGACATTGCCTGACCAGCAAGCGGATCTGTAGCAGGTTCTTTATCGGCTACAATAGGACGCTCCAGAAGATCGTTCTTCCAAAGCTTAATCTGAGACTGTTCTACACTCATAGGTTCAACAAATATACCAAGAGAGCTAACTTTCGTATAACCCTTCTTGTCGTAAACAACCTTAAGGCGCAACGGAGTTGCCAGCTGGATAACCTCAAGCTCGTTCTTAACCCAGTTTATCATTTCTGTAAACGAGTTTCCTTCAAACTCATCGTGCTTTCCATTAATAGCATCTATAACTTGTAAAATACGACCAAACTGCTGATTATCACGCTGCTGAAGTTCTTCATCAGTCTTAATCCACATGTTTTTCTCGTTCTTCCACTCAGTCATAGTTGCCGTCTGACCATCTGCGTTAACAAATACAATCTCAAGGAAATCACGACCTTGAGCTGTTTTGTTTACGTTAACTTCCTTAAGTTTTACGTTTTCGTTAATACCTACGGGCATATAGGAGCTTGTAAACTCCTGATTGTTTGTTGTTGCTGTTTTTGTACTATACATGGCTCTATTAGGCTCTTAATTATTTATATATACGATTCCAATATGTTGTTATGCTTCCGTCTTCATTTCCTGTAGCAATGACAATATCTTTACCAGCGATGTGTCTTGCACGCGCTTCCATGATTGTTCCGTCACCTCCAGATTTAAAACTAATGTGCGTTTCATTATCTTTGCGGTATACGTATCCGACTGCGTCAGCCATTCCACAAACGATTTTTCCCAGTTTACCGACGAGGTCGATTTCTTTTGCGTTGATTTCTTGGCCATCTTTATCGGTGATACTATCTTTGACATGTCCTACAAGAATAAATTCGTCACACAAATCCTTAAACATATCGATAACTTTCTTCACTGCGTCACGAAGGTATTTATACCCTGCTCCACGAGCTAATGTTGTAATGTCATCTCCTGTCCAGTTTTTGCCAAGCTCCGTCTTTCTATACAATGTACAAGCATAGCTCATACAAATGTCTTCCAAACGAGTAGCATTGTCTATTGTTATACGTTTATAAAAATTCTTTCCAGCTTCTTTGTTCTTCTCACGAATAGCCTGTGCAATAGCGCCAAGGTCGTTTATTGTTCGAGCCTGTACAGCCATTGCATCAAGGAAGAGAGAACCTCCCTCTAAGTCTATGATAAGATTGTTGTCTAGCTGAGCCAAACAACTAGTCTTACCAGACTTTGGCAATCCGTATAGAATCAAATAAGTTGGATTAGTTGAAACAGCGGGCACCGGTTTTACCGGTAGTGTTAATCCTTCCATAATTATGCTTTAATGGTAATCTTAAGACTATCGGTATAGATGGTACAAATAGTCTTCTTCTCCGCCGGTGTAAACAGAGTATAGAAGTTCTTCTTCTTCATATCGTCAAACCAGTGGAACTTACCGTTCATGTAAATGTAGTTATCAGAAATACAGAAGAGCGTACCATCAGAAAGCTCATAATACTTATCCTTGATGAAGTACTTACCAATGTTATTGGTATTGTAGTTCTTCAGGAAAGTAAACGCCTTAATGAAATCATCGTCGGTATTCGCAATCTGCTGCGTATTGATGATATTAATAGCGTCTATATTGTTCTTAGTATACTGACTCAACCACGGGTTCTTGTCCATCAAATCGTCAAATATAAGATCATCAAGAATCTTAGAATAGTCTGTAGACTTGGTGTAAAACGAGTTGCAAAACGTAGTGTTAAAACCGGTGGTATTATCGTTGTTCAGATTAAATGTATACTTCTTCATAATTCAGCCTTTCTTTTAATGCGTTAATAATTATCATCCAATGCTTAACATTCGATGAGATTATTATACATCAGGTCGTTCTCGAATTCAAGTATACAAGGTTTACCAGCATCTCTATTCTTTAGGATGTGCAGATATACCTTGTTAGAAGTAGGTAGATGATTCGGACCATATTCCTGTATATTAAGAATCTCTGGTCGATGCAACACCAGTACGTAATCACTGGCTTGAAATATTGCATCAGATGACGACAAATCGCTTCTCATTGGGTAATGACTAAGCGGGTTATTAATCCTTTCTGAAGCTTCAATATTTCTATTCATTTGTGCTATCTGTACCACAGAAGTTAGTGGCAACTTTTTGACCTGGATGAATACGCGCTCCAATTCGCTCATAGTCTCTATTGTAGAACCTATTGGTTTCGTCAACAGAGTATGGTCATAGATAACAACAAAATGTTTACCAGTACCTTTTACGTACTGATCATAGAAACTAAATATAATCTCTTGAACTTGCATGGGAGTTGTAGGATTATCTACGAAGTAGATATTATACTCCTTTAGCTGATTAGATACATTTACGACTTTTCTGAACGTTTCGTCGTCAAGGCTCGTTTCCGAGCTATACAGAGTAGAAGTCGTTTTCCTGAGCTTTGTAGAAAGCGTCCTTCCAACCTGCCTAAATCCAACCATCTCTAATGAGAAAGTCAATACAACTATTTCTTCATTGGGATTATAATCAAATAAATCAATTTGCAAAAGATTACTCCATGAGCTTTTGCCGCTTCCAGAAATACCAGCTATGGTATAAACGGTATTTGGTTCAATACCTCCCATACACTGCTTATTGAACTTAGCCCACCTAGTCTTTAACGAAACTACAGTTTTGTTTCGTCTGCCTTCAATGTAATTAATAGCTTCTTGAGCTACAACTGACATCGGGCGTATAAAGTTAGATAAGTTCTGTTCCATAAGAATTCACAGCTTGTTTTGTCGTGTCTTGCATTTCTTCCTCAGTTTCTTCCCACTGATGATCTACTAACCATCGCCACATGGTTTTCATGTAGCCAAGCTTTCCTTCACGCATTTTCTTACTGGTTTCGTGCTCTAGGCATTTTATAAAATGTTCTGCCATAGCTTCACTATTACCAATATACGTGTTAAAAAGGTGACGACACTTATTCACATTTGCACGCAAATATGATTTAGTGCCATCTGGTCGTACGACATACACTGGGTACATATCATAGAAGACATCGAAATAGTCTTTCTTAGGCGCTACAAGATTCTTAAGCACATCTGTAGGCTGATATGTAATTGAAGTCCCTCTCTCGATCGAGGTTATAAGTCCCTGATTAACTAAGTATGATATCTCATCGTCACTAATAAGGCTGACAATTTTGTGGACGTCTTGATATTTTGGTTGATTCTTACCCAATACCATACTTAGGAAGACTAATTGATTCATATTGATACCTGGGAAATCCAGGATTTTAGTGTTTACTTCGATAATCATGGCTCTCTAGGCTCTTAGAATAATTCGAGTTGTTGTTCAGTAAAGTCAGCAATTATCTTGTTAGCTTCGCTGATATAGTAACGATAGTTGATTTTGTAATCTTCTATCGGTCGATCCTCAAACTTATTCAGGATTGTTACTCCTGACTTCGTCAACATATTTGTACGGTCTCTATCGTCTTCAGGGTTGTCCTTGAAGAGGTATTTACCGTTTGTACTTGCGTAAAATCTGTTAATACGTTGTACAGGATCATCTCCGTATACAACTTTGAATTTCTTATCTACTGCTTGTGACATTAAGAAATCCCGGATATCTGTATCCTTCTTAACAAATTCTGCCACGGGTATTTTTTGGGTGAAGTACGCTATCACAGCTTTCGGTATTACTACCGGAGCTAAACCTTTGCCGAGGTTAGTTTTAGTGATAAACATACCTTTTTCTTCTATCTCACCGCCTTTTAAGACCCCAAAGTAGTCATTAATTGCGTATTGATAGAATGCTTCGTACTCATTTATTTCAAAACCAAGTTGGGTGATCTTCTCAACCTCTGAGATGGCTTCCTGAATTCCTTCTTTAAGGCTGTTTTTAGCCCTGTAGACAACGCCGTCGGTGTTTACTTGTATAATTTCACATCCGAGCTCCAAAAGTCTGTCTACGAGCATTAAAAGGACTAATTGACCGTTTATTCTAATCCTAAAAACATTGAAAGGATCATACATCCAACTTACCTCCTGTTGCATCTTGCCGGTAGGAGAATTAAGCACGATCTTTAGAAACAGGTTCTTAATCTTTTGACCAGTACGTTTTGCTTCTACTCTTTCATGGTAAAGCTGTTCGAATATATCGCAAAATAGTTTCCCCAGGTGCCTCGGACCAAACTGATACTTAATCAGAAAGGAAGGGTACATCGATGTAACATCAGCATGTCCAATATGTTCATCGCTTGCTGGGAGGAATATTTTAGGTTTATGGATAGAATGGATACCTCCAACACCTATAGAATATACCACATTTGAGAGAACAAACTTCTTCTCATAGCCTTTGCGTTCCTTAGAGTATACGATCTGTTTCTTCATATCCTCAAGAACGTCTTGTAACTTTGGATTTTTGTATTTTATAAATGGCAGAATAACATCCTTCAGTGGTATATAATCCATTGGAGAACGCATTTCCTTTATAACATTTTTTGGGATACCTGACCGCTTAGAATATTCTTCTAATAGAAAGGTTTCTGCCATTTTCACAGAATCCATTGACAAGCAATCTATTCCGTGTTCTTGTTCAATAAACAAGCGCAGTTCTATTTGGCCTTGCAGCAGATACAATAGTTCTGTGGTGGATTCAACGTCATTTACATTGTAAGCTATCATGGAATCTATTTCAGACACCGGAAGTGGCGCCTCAAAATCGCCATCGTACTCTTGTACGTTCTTATAATGCATAGTTACTTGCATAGTTTTCAAACCTACGCGTAACTTTCGACTGAACTGCATAGTTAGTAAATCCATTGAATAGAAGTACTTCGCATACTTCCACTTCTTCCACGGTACATCGGGTCCGTCTTCAGAATTTACAATTGACTGTGATAAGTTGAACAGTGACGAACAAACCCTATGCCAGGGTAAGTTTGCCATTTTCCATTCGAAGTCTATAATATAGTTTATAATGACATCATCATAATGATGATTGTTATATCCGCAGAACATTCTTGTATGTCTGCTGGCATCATTACTATCATAACAAAAGAAATCAACTAGATCGTCTAGCTGATTCCTTCTTTCTGATATTTCAAACTTATAAATCTCTCCGGATTCTGTGTCCTTAACACAGCAGTGGAAGCAATTAGGAAATACCTCTATGTCATAGACATTTACAGCCAATCCTTTTATAATCATGCTTCTACCTTTTTGTTAGTGAGAGGAGGTGGACTCAAACCACCTAACTAACTCCACCCCTCAAAGCTTTGTTAGCCTTTAGACACTACCCCCAAGTAGCGTATTCCTCTCTAACGACATTATGCCGCCTGTGGCAAGATTATCCTGCCTCTTGTTCTTTTATGGTCTTTCAGATTAGAACATATCAGATTGCTCCTTTTAGCGTGGACTTTGTTCGTAATCTTCTGTGCTTTCTTAATCAATTTGGACTTCTTTATGTCAAGGTCATTTATATGGTGACCGTCTCCATTGATGTCCTTGAGTTCTGCCAACAGTTCTTCTTGGTATGTTGTTGTATCATTTTTTCTAACTTCAAATCGGCCTGTTAGTGGCAGTTTGTCATATATAGAGATAACGAAATCCCTTATACGTTCGGTTGCGGCTTCACGTTCGTTTTGCCAAGGAATCATAAACTCCTTTTCAAACAAATCTGCTTGCTTATTGCTGTCATTGATTGGCTTAGGGTTCTTTCGTTCCCATTTAGCAAGCTTATGCTGCACTAGCTTCTCCATGTATTCCACATGGTTCATCTTAGGAAGCGTATACGGATAGTTGGAGAAGAACTTAACGAAATCGTTACGTTGCTCTCGCTTAACCTCCTTAAATCCTTCTATGTTTGGATCAGGAGAGTAAGACTTGATATTACTATACTTACGCTTCTTACACGTAATCAGACTAGGTGTCTGCTTGTGGCGCTCGTACTTCCAGCTATCATTCTTTACGTGGAAATGACCGTCTTTGTCAATAACAAACGTCTTTCCTCCTACCTTTGGATATGCAAAACGTGGCATCTTATCCAGGATGGTATCGAATGGAACCGTATAATACTTCTTGTTAGCAGGAGGCACACAGACATTTTGTGTCGTATGCTTCCTACTTTGAGCTGCAAGGTTCGCTACTTTTCTTCTACGAGCCTTAATACGTACGTTGCTATGTCCCATATTATTCTATGTATTACGTTCAACATACGTTATGCGGCTTTCTTAAGAACCTTACTGTCTTTAGAAGTCTTCATAGAGACGGTCTCTGCCTTCTTAGTCAACTTCTTCTCGAAAAGCTTCTTATGCTTCTCTTCAGTACGCTTCTTCTTGTTGTGTTCGGCCTTGCGAATCTTAGCATGCTCCTTATGGTTGAGATGCTGCTCTACAAGAGCCTGTTTTCGGGCCTTTTTAGCCTCACTGGCGGCCTTTTTCTTGGCCGCCTTAGTAAGTGTCTTCGTACGACATTTCGGCGGCTCTGTGGGCTTTAAAATAGGCGGTAGTTTTTTCGTATATGGATGGATTTTGGTGCCTTCTGGCATCAGTTCTCGTATCTTGTCGAGGAACTCCTTGTCTCCCTCCACATACATGTGCTCATTGGACCTCATGAGCCAGCCAATATTGTTATTGAGCATAATCTCCTCAATCATCTTGGCATTGTTCTTGTTGTACATTATGAGTATGGTGTACAATTTTGGTGCATCAAGCTGCTCGCGCAACTTTTCAACTAACTCCTGCACGTTCTCCTCAGGAAGGTTCAGTCGTGCAGCTCGTCTCAGTAGAGCATTGATACGGAAGTTCTTATACTTGTTCTCCCGTTCCTGACGGCGCTTCTTTGCGTCTTCTGCGGTTTTCACTTTGCCGGTAGGCACGTTTGTCTTCTCTACTGTGTTCAGCTCCTTATAAATAAAAGGATGCTTTATCTCGTTCTTAGGGGTCTGGCCATTATTAGCAGTTTCCACCTTAAATTTGTTTCTACTCATTTTGATAATGTTTTTAGGTTATACATGTTAACTTAGCCATATAGGCATTGTGATTAGGACAGGCATCGATCCCATCTAAAAGTCCATAGTACACTCTAATCAATATTATTTTATGCAGCGAGCTCAAACTCGTAGTCGTCCGAAACAGATGTGATATCAATCGACGTGTTGTTGTTGAAATCCTCCAACATCTTATCGTACTTGTTAGCAAGCAGCTGCTGCTCGTGAATAAGCTGAGCAATCTTAGCACTGGTGAATGTCTCCTTCTTAGCCATATTCTTAAGGCCCTTCTGAGCCTTAGTTGTAGGATTAAGTGTAGGAATCATCTTCAACTGTGCAATGGTCTCCTTAGCCTCACATGCTGCAAAGATAGCATAATAATTAGTCTTCTTAAAGGCCTCATAATCAAAAGTAGTAATACCCATATTGAGGTACTGCTTTATACCCTTAATCTTGATTCGCTTCTCTCGCAGCTGCTGGATGTAGTTATACAAAGCCTTCAAATCCTTACCAGAACCCTGACCAGCCTTAATAGCCTTATTGGACATCACGTTCTCGACACGGATAATATGACAGTTCTTTGTAATCTCCTGATCCAGATTCTTATTAATATTAATGATATTACTAGCGTTCAACTTTATTGATTTCTTCGTCATATACGTTATTGATTTAAGTTAGACATGTTATTAAAGTTGAATTCGAGTAATCACCTACCTGTAATCCATGACGGAATCACACCCTCACAGATTTAATAGAAATGAAGAGAGAGCGTAAAGCCCCCCGCAGAGTGCAAAACTCTCTCTTCATTAAGTTTCTTGGATACAAACGTTTCGTCAATGTTATTAGATTTGTCTAAGTAACACAATCAACAAATAACTTCAGCCTTCCGACCTCCATAATATCCCCCTCAGAGGATTGACTTGATCGTTTACTATCGACCTACCCAATGAACATCAATTACTTCAAATGTATCACCAACTGAGTCTACGACTCGAAGTGTTTCTTTGCGCGGCTTACGTCGCGGTTCGACTACGACCTCTACGCCGTCACGATCGGCATAGGGACACTTATAGTTGACCTGATGAGAATCCTCACCTTGCAAACGCTTGTTTACACGTTGCTTTGGGTCAGACCAATAACCATCCTTTGTTAGATGCTCACAAACATCCATAAAACGTCGTAGTATAGCAGTATCCTTCTTACGAATACCCTCTATGAGTACTTCACGAGAAAGACCTTCAAGTACAGCCTCATGCGCAGGCATTCCGGCCGTCATTTCCACCAAGGCGTCCCATACTTGGATGAAGAAATCATCCAGTGTGATATGGTCACAGCACTTGATCAATCGGTTCCAAAAGCCACCAAAACCACCCCAGGAATGTTTTCCAATATAGATGCGGTTAAGGCGCTCATCGAACTCCCATTTTGTATAGGAACGCGCCTCAGGCTTGAGGTGCGATCTAATTTTCTCACGGATTTTTGGCTCTTTCCAAAGTAGTGCGATGTAATCTGGAACCTTGTTTTCCTGTTCAAGGTCACGGTTTTCCATTTACTATGCGCCTACGGTTACAGCCACGGGGCCGCCTCCAGTGGTGATGGTCACCTTTGGAGTGGTATCCTCTACGTTCTTGTTGTACTGCTCTACCTTGGCAACATTCTCCTGAATGGTGCTCTTGATAGAGTCGATATAGCGCTGAGCCATATCGCGGATCTGGGTCCAACGAGTAAGCTCGGCATTGTTGGCAGAGTTTGCCATTGTCAGCGTCTTCACGCCGTCGGCAAAGATACGGTTCTGTCCACCATGAATTACATCATTGATGGCCTCATCGGTAGCCTGACCGAAGTCAGTCTCACCAGCTACGATAGCAGCAGTCGCCTCGCTCTTTGTGCCGCGGTTGAACACAACACAATTGTTGCCAAACTGGTCTACGGCAAACTCCTGACTGATGACGTTCTCAGTACGGAGCTTGACCACCTGCGGTGGGCGGTTGATGAACAACTCAGGGCTCTTTGGGTTAGCAGATACGATGTTCTTGCGCTGCTTCCAATCCTCTACAGAGTCCTTGGGGTTATCGATGCCTACAGTGTAGAACTGGGCACCTACGGGAATCATTTTACTCAGTGCAATTACGCTTCCACGGCACTGATTCATGCTCTCTACATTTGTTTCTTTCATTTTCGAAATCCTTTTTGAAATCGTTTTTGATAAACCAACGACTTCGATTGTTACTATGCCCTCTCGGCTCGGGCGTTGCCATGTAAATTGAAAATACACTGGCTCTAGTAGGCTCTCGGTATCGTTATGTTGCCTATAAAGTTCTCTCTTCAGTTGCTGTGCTTACGGGAAGCACGTTTTCATTGACGATTAGTTATACTTCTATATTCCTTTAAATGAAGCTCAACTCGTATAACGAGGATCTAACGGTAAGATCATCCATGCTCATCATCATCAATGGTTCCTAAAACTTTAAACGCTGAATGGGTATATCCAAATACCAAACTTATACTAAGCATATGTTAATTATTCGTTAAACATTTATCGACAGTTAAGCCGACATCTTAATTGCCCGTTGACAAAATTTCGTTGACTAGTGTTCAAGACAGAATTTCAACGACTAATGTTCATAGGGTTTTCCGCAAAAGTTTTAGTGAAATATCCTTGTTAATGCATTTTCCAAGTACACTAAGAATACTCACAACGATTCTGATTATTTCTCAAGCCTAACAGCATCGTGAACGTGCTTGTTTCCTGTTTTCGACAATTGCGTGTTTCTACGTAAGGAGTACGTTTCTTTATCGGACAGTCTCAGAGCTCCATAACTCTTCTCAGACCCTACGGTTTTTTGTTGTGCATTCAGCTTTACTGCTGTCTTCTGTTTATAGTGCGCGAATACTGGAGGAATTCCACCTCATACATCGCTTCTTGTCACCCACCATATCTTGCTTATCACACATCTCGAGACAGGAGATAGTGATGTACCTACACTGATATTTCAGTGTGTAACTGTAAAACTTGTGGCTACGATATGGCTGCCCATCGATTAAATGTATATGACTTCATGGTCTCAGCCGATCATATGGATTTGCCGTCACATATTCAAACTGGATTCATCTTGTCAATTTGCTTCTCAGGAACGGTTGGCACTCGACTTCTTGGCGTGAAAGCACTCACATACATTACAAACGGAGTCTTTCGTTGATATACAACATTATTTTCTCCCAGCCAAGGGACATCAATTTTATTATACATGTTAATTAACTCTTTTTTGTTGTTTAGTTATCAGTATATCTTCATATGGCTATCTAGTTCAGAGTACGATACATCATTATCTCCTTTAGGTTTACTACTCCCCAGGGTTGATACTTAAAGTAACATAGGTGAACACCATATTATTTTTTACCTTAACTAGGCAGCGATCTCCCTCTATACTGGATGTATAGTCTTCGAATCGACCACCTTTTTTCCTGCAATTGTTTGGCTGTCAAGGAACCATCTACTACGCAGCATTTCTTCTTTACGTAGTTGCAATTCTATAGCGATTACCTTGCTAAAGGGCTCTACTAAAGTTATGTCAGTCTTTGAACGCGGACTCGCATCGCGACCATCCTTAGTGGTATGGCGGGCTTTTAACCCTTCAGCTCCTGCATCGAGCTGCTAGTCATTTTACTTTTATATACCGCATAAACGACCAAAGCCTGGCGGTCATCTTCATCACATTTTCCTCAGTACCCCATCCCCGGTGACCCAGTGGGACCGTAGCCTCAAAGATGGTCATTCAGTAATCGAAACTGAAAGGATTTCTTCAAGGACCGTAGTTACGGTACGGCGTAGATATTATAACCCATCTACTTGGTATTATGCTCAGATAGTTTTCACCCCTCAATGCTGGTTTTGGAGACCAGTGACACTAGGCTAAGCAAATGAAACATCAGCATAGTTTTTGGCGTACTATACTGTTCAACTCGTGTTACGTTATACAGAACCTCTATGTTTCTCTCGAAAGGCTGCATGTCCGATACGTATTCGTTTACAACTTGTGTGCGTCTTCTCTTGACTGCCCTCACCAGACGGTTCTCAGGGACCAGAATAGGGTTGAATAAACGCTCTCCCTAATACACGTAAGCTTTTCACACTTATATGTCTTCCATCCTACCTTTTGATATCTCAACCTGCGGAGACAGGTATACATATTCTCGGATCAAGTAAATGATTTCGTTCCCAGCTAATGAGACTGTTGACGTGGAACTAAGCGGATTGCCCTAGGCTGGACCAGCAGTGAATCCTCACTGCCGGTCCTCCGTGGAGTGAATATCGTTTTCAGATGAGTAAACAATCTGACCGTCGACAGTCAAGGTTATGCTGCTCTGCTTAGAACTTTGCAGCTCATCTGGGGTATGCTCCTCACGATCCCCCGCAATACTGTTGTTAACAGACGCATCAGGTATCGGCCCAGGTATGGGCATTACCATAATGCTGTCGGTCGTACGCTTCCGCTGCGGAACTTTCACGTACTTTATTTTACTAACTATTTTCTCTCTCACGACCGTATCCATTACATGAACGGTATCGGTCTTTTGTCTCTTCTCCAGATCCAACTGGAGGTCAAGTGGCAATTTGCCAGTGTAATTAAATACAGGTGGCGATGCCATTGCTGTCTGCGTATTCGGAGTAGATAGTTCTTGCAAAGCAAGACCGGCTCCAAATATCATAAATGCAAAACAGCAGAACATGGTGGTTAATCCTTTCATACTTTGATAGCATTAAGTTTGTTCGCCAAATAGCCACCGTGAACATCTGTCTTTAATACTCTTAACTAACTGCGAACATTTGTTAATCAAGAGCATTATTTTTTTGACTCTTCCTCGGAGGCTTCGGGTGCTTTCTTGTCAGCATCACCGTCAGTCTTCTCTTCGGCAGCCTCTACCTTCACGAGCTCAACAAGGTTGGCCTCGGAATAGTTGGCGAGCTGAGAAGCGGGATCACGGAACATGTTGGTAATAATACCAGCATACTGCTTGGCATTGTTCTCAACACACTCGGCCTCAAACTGTGTCATATCCTGGTTAGGATAGTAAGTCTTGAGGATATCGTCAACCACGACGACAGCAATGTTGTGAGACTCGTTGTTCTCATCGTTGTACATGTCGATCAGGTTGTCGACCAGGTCAGAGTTGGGAGATACAACAGCCTCGATGACGCCGTTTGCCCACTCGATGTCAGCCTTCTTGGCTTCGATGTTCTTGTTGATGGTCTCAATGGCTTCGGCGTTCTTCTTCTCGTCGAGCTTCTTCAGCTGACGCTCTTCACTGTGAATAATCTCGTTAGCAACGTCAATCGTGGCCTCTGCAGACCAGATGACGTATACGCGGCATATGGCTGCAATAAGTTCATTGGTGGCCTCCACCTCGCCAGTCTTGCGATTGCGAGCGCTTCTAAGAAGAAGGTTGTAGGCCGTAATGGGGCTACCGGTGGTTGCGACCAGCTTACGAAGATGCTGGCTAATCCCCTTGTCCTTGTAAGGACACGCGCCGACGATATCCTTCACATCGCCCAGGAGCTTAGCGTCGGACATAGCCTCGATCTTGTCCAGCTCTTCCTGCTTGTCCTTGTTCTGAAGCTTCAGATAAGCACGGTAGAAGTTGATGGCCTTCTTGGCACGAGCAACGGGACGGTCACCCTTGATGAAGATGTTCAGAAGAGATGCCTGGAGCTGCTTCTCATCCTTCACATCAGCGGGAGATTCCGCGGGCTTCGAGTCGACCACCTTCTTCTCAGCAAGAATCTGCTTCTTGGTAGCATCATCTACCTTCTGGGGGTCAATGTTGAGCACACCAGCGTCGGATGTTCCAGCAGGAAGTCCAGCCTGGGCACTCTGCTCCTTTGTAGGAGCCGGCAGCAAGTTGGGGGCAGGGAGTTCTACTCCAAATCCATCAGCGACAAGACGCAGGGCATTGTAACCCTTCTCGTTCTTGCTCACAATCTCCTGAAGGATTGTTCCCTTGGTTACACACTCTTCCACAGCGATAGCTACACCAACCATGTCGGCGATTGTGTTCATTCCATGAACGAGCTGCGGATTGTTCTTGAGGTCCTCAGAAAGGTTCTCAGCCTTTCCGTACCGATCGTGCAACGTAGCAAAATACGTCACTTTCGCATCAGGTGACATACCTGATACGGACTTGAGGACAAAACCGGCGTTAACTACGTTAGTCTTCTCCTCTGTTGCAGGAGCCTCCTGCACGGGTGCCTGAACTGCAGGCTTGTTTTTCTTATCTTTTCCCATTTTGATAACGGTTTAAATGTTAATTACTGTGTTAATTGTTTGTCTTTTGGGTATTGGAGGTTTATAACCTTCATGACGTGTCGAACATAATTGTTGGTTGGTCGCGTGCAGACACTACGACCTTACTCAGAACATTGTCGATTACACACATCATAATGTCATCCTTACTCACAGGGACTGGAGCTGCGACTCCGTTATTGGCTGTTACAGTCGGGTCTGCCAATGCATAGATATGCGACCCGCTATACAGCACCTGTGTGGGATTTGATGTGATGTACTCAACTTTGTTCTGCTTCTTGCTGTTGACGTATGCGCATACAACAGACACTGCCAGAAACGTCCCAATAAGAGAGACGAAGAGGCTCCAGAACAGCTTATCACTCTCATTGTATCGTGCGATACCAATAATGACAGCTATTCCTAGTAGAAACCAGAATAAAGTCATGTTTTAAGTTTTGATTAATTTTTTTTGTATTTTACGTCTCGAGCGTGAAAGATGTGACTTTACGGTGCCTTTTGGCATTTTGAGACGTTCGCTAATCTGCTCAGTCGTAAGATTATTCAGATAAAACAACTTGAATGCCTTACGAGCGGCATCTGGCAAGTTTTCAACCTCCTTAAGTATTTGCTTATACGAGTCACGATTGACTACATCAAACTCGTTTTCGCCCTCAGAAGAATCCGACATCAGTCTAATGCTTTCATCATCCGGTTTCATAAGTCGGTTAGACGCTTTACGCAAATAATCCAACGCTGTGCGATTTGCTATTATACGTATCCATCCACCAAATGATTCATAAGAATCAAATAAATGGAGCTTGTTGTATACCTTTAGAAAGACTATATTTGTTAAGTCTTTGGCTTCATCTTCGTCGTTTAAGTATTGATTTAGCACGCGTGATACAAAATCACGATATTGGTAATACAACTTGTTGAAAGCTAGCATATTGCCAGCTTGCGCTTCTTTGATTAAAGCGATTTCCTTAGCAGTAATTCTAGGATTCTCCATAACCAAACAAATTAAGGTAGTTATTAAGGTGTCACTCCTGTAACAGATACCAGCTGCATAGTGCCCCGCCGGAATACCAATCCGGATTAGGTTGTCGGGGCTAGAATGGCAAATCTTCGAGTGTTATTTGACCGTGAAGATAAGACGCATTCGTAGTTAAATTGCGATGAAGCTCGTAGTAATCACGTTCACGCAGTTTGCCAGCTGTCTTCAGTTTTATAAGCATACTGTCAATAATTCTCAGGCTCACACCAAGAGTTTTATATGATATCATATGCAATCGTACAGTTATGTTACGATTAGTCCATCTGACAACAGTCATTAATTCTGCGTTATTGTGTATACACTCAAATACTTCATCGTCAACTTCGCAATTTGGGCAGAATAGCCTTGTGCAATATTCAATCCCCTTTACGCCTTGATTGTAAGCGATACGTAACTGAGCGAATACTTCACTAGGTTTTTCACCCGTGAGAGTAATAACATTCGCGTCCACCAGGGGACGCAGATAATTGGAAAATACACTAACCATATTCTTATCAAACGCCAAAAGAATCTATTAAATAGTCTGTAAGGCGATTCACGAAATCAGATTTCTTTTCTGCTTCTTCCGGAGTATCCGTTGTTGTTGGGCAGAATTGTTTTAGATGAGTGTTCATTATATTTAACTTACACTGTTCTATTGAACAACCTGATTTTTTAGAGGAAACATACGTATCTTCTATATACGCATGCTTACGCACAAAGAAGTTCACCCAATCTTCGACGAATTTCCAATACTTGGCTTCGTCGGCGGATAATCCTTCCCACACAATCGTGTCATGAAAAACAAAATTCTTTTTCCCGTCCTTTATTCCAAGAATGAGTTTGGTTTGTTTGTACCGCTCTTCCTTAGATGCGAGAATCCAAATCTGTTCTTTGTACACATAGTCTAGCCATTTCTCTTTGGCCTTACACCATTTTAGGGCTAGGGAGACTATTTCGGGACATCTATCCCGTAGCATTTCTCTAAATCCAGTATTCATTTTGATAAAGGTATTTAGTACTCCCAATAGGACTCGAACCTATAACCCACAGATTAGAAATCTGTTGCTCTATCCATTGAGCTATGGGAGCGAATCCCCCACCGCTGTGGGGGTTGTTTACCGCTGTAAACTTAATACTAACCAACTAAAACAAAAAATTACCTAATAGCTGTTCTATGCGTATGTAATTGGTTGGTGGAGTGTAGGCTGGCGTCGAACCAGCACTCGCAAGGAGATCCATTGTTCTACACTCTTAGGCACTTTCGTAGCCTGCACGGACTTTACGCTGCCTCCTTGAGGCCCGTATAGTCTGCAATGTTAATATTGCCAGTTATTATTATCAAAGCGTTAATGCCTTTACTTCCTCTGCCCGTCTAATCCAGTCAGGCCCAAAATGCCCTCTTATGAGGGCGTACGTGGTGAACATAGCCGTTTGTTTACCATCGCAGAATTGTCAGATTGCGGTATCTGTCAAAGTGGACCTGGGCGGAATCGACAAAATCTTCTAGTTTAACGCAACCATTCCTTCTGCCTCCACGTTATATATGTATGGAAGAACAAAAGAAGTATATGCAGAATAGACGTTTGGTAACGTTTATTTGCGATAATTGTGGTAAAGAAGCTCAAAAGCCTCTTTCCGAATATAATCGGAACATTAAATTAGGTAGAAAGAATTTTTGTTGTAGAGCTTGTTCTGCTACATATAGGTGTAACTTATATAAAGACATCCCTACAGAAGCACAATTAAAAGCACAACAAAATATTAAGAATTATTGTCAGAATCATAAAGATGAGTGGACACCTTTTAGATATTCTTTTAGAAACGCCAAAAAGCGTTTTAAAGAATTTAATCTCACTCTTAAAGATCTCAAACAGATTTGGGAGCAACAAAACGGTATTTGTCCATACACAGGTTTAAAACTGTATCTTCCTACTTGGAATAAGAAAGGAAATTGTGAACAATTATGGTGTCGTGCATCATTAGACAGAATAGATTCTTCAAAAGGATATGTTGTAGGAAATGTACAGTTTGTTTCTACCCCAATAAACTTTATGAAATCTACAATGTCTGATTTAGAGACTAAACAATATCTTAAATTAATTTCTTCCTACACTTCACATTTCTGTGAAGATGAGACTATCTCTTCATCTCAAAATGAGATGTTGGGCGCTCAAGCTGGTAATTAAGGAGACTATACTCCTCCAGTAGTCGTTGCACCTTCATAGAGTGTACTCTATGCTTGGCTCAGGGTTAACATGCACAATGTTGGCTTTGAGCCTTTATTATGTTTAGTCTTCCTTGAATTCACCCAATTATAATGCGGCTCGTATATCAACCGCCGTCCGAACAGATTAACTCAGACCGCTAAGATTTCAATGAGAGATGGATACCTTTGACATTTCATCGAATAAATATACGACTATAGGTATCCAGTAGTGAATGTAGTGATGATCAGTCAAAACATTCGATTTAAGGCTATTTACAGGCTCTCTGACGCGTTTTCTTTACTCTAGTGGGTAGCTGATCCACTTAAGCTCTAAAAACGTCTCAGAAAGCCTTATTTTAGTCTTCAACATAACAGTGTCTTACTGGCTCTAATAGGCTCTTGTAAGTATGTTATCAACATTCTTGATATATTATATGATTCTATGGTACTCCTCCTTTCGAATCGGCTCTAGTAGGCTCAGATATAACAATTTGATCTGAATGTGTTCATAGTTTACTTCGTGAACTCGAAGCTCAACACCCGAACTGGCTCTAATAGGCTCTTGTTCGACATGTTAATTCATGTACCAAACCTGCCAACAGTTCGACTCACAATGGTCACCTTTGAGGACTTATGGTTGTTTTACTCACTGGCTCTAATAGGCTCTTAGAGTTGGATGTTGATTGTTGTACGGACTACCAGCGAGAATCCCACTCGTAAGAGTAATAGCCGGGGAAGCAGTCTTTCAGCTCGCGGAGCTGCTTGTCGTACTTCTGGTTACTCTTAGCGATGGCATCGCGCTCATCCTTGCAGATCTTCTTCCATTCCTCTTCATACTCGTTTGGAGTAATCTTGGAACTTGTAAGCTTCTCAAGGAGTTCCTTCGAAGCGTCGAGGGATGCCTTCATGGCATGCTCCTCACGGCGGTTCTTATTGAACAGCGCCTTCTTCTTCAAGTTGATATACTTCGCCATGTTCTTGCAACGGCGGTATTCACGGATTTTCCGCTCTTTTTCCTCCTCTTCGTCCTTGAGGTCGCCAAGAGCGGCAATATCCTCATCGATGAGGTTACCCTTTCGGATTTCCTCCTCGACGGTCAGATCTTCGTTCTGTACTTGAGCGGTTGATGACACACGCTCTTCAGCTGTCTTGTTTTTCTTGTCTTTTGCCATTTTGATAACGGTTTTAATTGTTAATACTTGCCTTTCGGCGTTGTTCATAGTCTTCATCCGATGTAAACATCGAAATAAGATCATGCGTTTTCTCTCTTTTGTACGGAATAGCATTCTTGTGCCTGGGCTTGTTTGTTACAACAGCCCTTTTCGTCCTACACATTACCTACTCTTACTATTACATTTATAACTTCCTTCGTTATTCTGTATTTTACCATCACAGAGTTACTTATCCGTAATGGATGGGTGTTTGCAATGATATCTACAGCTTTTACCAACTCTGGATCGGTTCCGTTAGTTTTCGCGAATGCGTATTTCACTGAGAAGTTCTGAATAAAATTCAGATGAAGGTCGTCCCCATCGCTCAAATCTGATTTAAACAGTGTCCCAATGTAAATGATTGCATTTTCTTCCGGTGTTAGTTCCGATTTGGGATTTACAACCGAATGAGGAATGATAGGTTGCACACATCTGGCGACTATTTCATCGCCAGTCATCTGAATTCCGTAAGGCTTGGTGCCTTTTTGGATATTACCACGATTCTCAATAAGTTTGATGATATCGTTCATATCCAGTGTTCTGAGCTCATCCCCTTGATAAAGGATAGCGATGCATCTGAGGTCACTCATTTTGTTTCAAGAGTTTAGTTTCGATAACATGTTTCGCTCCCCCTATCATAGTGTCTTTATATGTTGCAGACACTAAGGTTTCATCCTTTGTAACACGTGGCTCCTCCATAGCCGGCTGTTGTTCTTTTACAGTCACATCGACTGGTCGGACGGGCAGCGCGTCGTATACATTCTTATTGTCATTGTATTCGTCGTAGAAGTCCGCTAACGTAAATTGTTTATGTTTCTTTTTACAGACGCTTGCGATGTTATACACTGTTTGCTCCGGCAGTGTTACCAAGATAGAGTCGATCTTTCTATCCTGTAGGATATCAGATCGTAAATCGAGCACACCCTGGGCTTCACTAAACTCAGGATTCATATGATTCGCTATAGCCTGTGCGACGAGGCTATCGAAAATAACCACAGTTTCTTGTTCCTGTGGTACCACGTTTTTTAACGCGTTCGGTTTAAGTAGGTACGCCGCTCCTACTACTAGTAAGCAGGACATAACAATGCCTGCTAAGGCATAAAGGAAATGTTTCATCTTTGATAGATTTTAATTGTTAATAACTCGGTTATTTATAGGGTTAAACCCAAAAGACATTCTACTAAAAAGCACACTATCTTCACAGACAATGTGCTCCGTGATAACAAAAAAAAATGCCATTTACTACACTATGGAAAGTATAGCGTGGACCAGCCAGGGCTTGAACCTGGGACCTCCAGATTATGAGTCTGTTGCTCTAACCAACTGAGCTACAAGTCCAGTGCGCTGTTCTCATGGTACCGGGATGGACGATATAGGTATACCAATCTTCGGGCACAGCGCTAAGCCTATGTTTAAAAGTATGAGGACTTTCGCAAGCCCCCATACCACCTGAAAGAAAAGTAACAATATGTTATCCTGATCTATCAGTTTCTTGTATCTTAATTATTGCACCCTCTCATCTTCCCATATTGGTCTCAGGGCTTGAGGTTTCCTGATATAGCAGATTTCTATGCAAAATGTGGGGAGAGTTGATCTCCCCCCACATATTATAGTTTTTTAAGAGTTATTCCATCAAGGATACAATTTATTCTTTGCACTCCTTTGATTATTACAGCCGGACACATTAACGGGGTGTCTTCAAAATAACACCCGTCGCATCCAGCTGTTCTTTTTTTAGCTTGGTATACGACATTATCTATCGTTAATAGTTGTCCAGGTCTCATAGGATTACTCTGTCAATAATAATTGTTATTCTTCGTTTTCCGTAGTTACAGTCGTATCGCACTCCATCTAGAGTGCAATGTACTGCTGTTGAACGAGTACAGCTATAGAAGCGTATAACATCAGGCCTATTGTAATACACATCAACCCACTTGTCTGTGGCGTCGTGTGATACCACTATCTCTCCCTTCCTTCGTATATTTTCAATCTTCTCATGAGATATACAGAGGCTTTTTACGGTCGGTACCCATACGTTTTTCCGCAATAGCATGTTAACTGACTCTTTGTACCCTTCTACGGTATGCACGTATACCCATTTGGCATCGGCAGATGCTATCATCAGCCATGGACCGATGGGGATGTCATTTACTGCCCTACGGCACAGCATTCCTCTTCTACACGACTTCTTTACCTTCTTTGCCATTTTGTCTTTCTTCTAATGAGTGATACGACATTGTCTCCCCTGAGTTTTATACCCAAGGACGGCGTTATCTTGTTGTCTTTACATACACGTATATACCGATATGTTTCTTTCGGTACATATATGATGTCCAATATGCGATGTTTTTCATCGACGTACACCGCATACGTCTTGACGATACCTTTTTCATTAGGCACGTCAATGAATTTTTGGATACACGCAGGATCGCAGTATATTGTGTCATACTGCGCTTTTGCTGTGCATTTTACAGGACTTATGTACAGCAATCCTAGCAGGAGAATGATCCCGACCCAGAACCCTGGGTCTAGCCTCGATTGATTCGGTTTTCTCATCTTTTGCTTTTTTTATTTATTTACTTTACGACACTACTTCCCGGTCGTAATCGGGTTTTATGGCTTCCACAACATTGTTACCTCAGACTTTAGCCCAAGGTCTTCAAGAACATTGTATATAACGTTCTCTACAACCTTTGCTTGGCCTTCAGTCAGGCTTTTAACAAACGTCATAGTTGTACCCCCTTGTTTGAGGTACAACTTACGACGATCGTTCCCTACTTTATCTATCCTACGCTTTTTGGGCGTCGGTGGGAACTCCTGATTTACTTTTTTCATATCCAAAAATCCTTGTGTTCAATGTGTGTAACTCTTCCAACAAAGAAGCCAGCTGCAATAGAGTAACGACGGAACGCATTTTACAGTCTTCGAATGATTTCTTTAGCTGCTCTTTCTCGGCAGATAGTTCTTCAGGAAGCCGTTTTTGAGCAAACCAGCTCATAAACTTTTTTACAGCCTCTTCAAAGCTATCAAAATCGTCTTTGTATACGGGATAAGTAGATCTTCTTGTGAATTTGAAGACGTCTGTGTCCGTCTTAGTTTTTTGTACAATGGACACATGTATCCCTAAATCTTGTTCGGCATTTGCCAACCTAGTTGTATTGGCAGCTACAAGGCGATTGAATTTTTCTTTCTCTTTTGTTGTGATAGTGACATCTTTCTCAAAGATGATGTCATTATGGCCACATAAGACTTTTGTTTTTTGTTTCATTGTTGTTTGATTGTTGATATGATTGAATCTGGGCGATGATTTATGGCTCGATGAGCCATGTGAGAAGACCTACAATAGGTAAAGAACATAAGCAGCCATATAAAGACTACTGCAATCACAATAAGTTTACGCAGTTTCATACAATAATAGAATTACTGCGACAACTAACCATAACCCTACTAGCAGGATTATAGCTTGAAAATACTCTTTGTTACTCATATGCTTTGTTTTAGAATTGATTTCTTTTCAAAATGCCTGCCTACGGGTCAACAGGCCGACTCACCGGAGTGTGAGCTTTCGTGTGGTGCTGATATGGAGGTTTACAATTGGCTGATTTTGTGCTCCACACGCTTATTCTCTGCATTGGTTTCCTTATAGCTTTTATAAGTACTTATAGTATCACCACGTAGAGGTTGCAGAATGATACCGTTGGGGTGCTTGTATTATTACGCCCAAGCTAGGCGTTAAAATATCAGTCGGTTTTACCCAATTTCTGATTACGTATAAATGGGAATTGTGGCAATTGCCATTCGTGTCGAAGCATAGATGCCCATCCATCTGCTCCTGCATAATTAATCATTTCGTCCATATATTTTTGAATTAGTGATATTCTACAGGAATGTTCTTCACGCTTTTGTGACCAGGCCATTTGGTCACTTCTCGTACATATGTACGATTTGCTACAAATGTAGCGAATTTGTCGTATGTCATGCCAATAGGCACAACATATATACGACAGTGATCCCTGCTATTATGGCCTTATGGAGGGAGTTGTTGAATTGTCTCATATATATATTGATTATTAGTGGATATTCAACAAAAACCTTGTTGTGTTATAAAAGCACAACAAGGTTATGTTTAGATGCCTGCGTGTATGTATGATTCATTCACGCTATCATCTTCTATGTCAAGGAAGATGAGGACTATCTCGTTTCCTACATTATCAGTAGAAAACATATCTGCAAGACGTTTCATGTCTTGCTCGTCCAGCTCGTTGTTTAACAATATTATTGGAGCATCTGGTTCAGATTTTTCAATCATTCTTGTTCCAACGAATTCGACGATTTCACTTTTAATTTTTAGAATCTCGTTTCCTTTAACTTTTACAGAAGGTACGATTATTATTGCTTGTCTCATATATATTGATTATTGGTGAATATTCAATAAAACCTCACCGTGTTTCACAACAAAGTGAGGTAAATCAAATTATAGCTTTTCAGAAAGATCCTTATCCGCTTCACAGCGTATTAGACGATGTTGTTATGCAAAGATATGGTTATAAGGCGAATATAAGTTGGCACGGAGCCAACATTTTTGCTTGTACCTCCGTAACTTGCACTTTTATCGAACCACATTTTACGAATATACGCTTTGTAGTCCGACCTGTTGTTCCAGCCCTCCTATCGTGAGCTATACGGATGTGAACACCATCGCTACTAGCGACAGCATCCCTTCTAAATCTTCTCTTGTTAGCCATTTTATTTTGTTTTAGAATTGATTTCCGTTTTGGTGCATGTCAATAAAAATAGGGGCGGCCTGTATGTCAGTTTAATCCACTGATCACGATTCTTTCGAATACACAGACACCGCCCCTTTTAAATTAACATACTGTTGCGCTTTCCATCCTCCACTTGGGTTGATGTACTCAGTATGGGATTCAGATGAGCTCATTCTCACCCTCTCCTATTTCCCAACATCTTGTAACTTACTAGTTTAGTTCGATGTCTTGCTATTAGCTTCGCAACATACTAATAACAATATGAAAACTCCCGTGGGAGTTTTCATAGGGATAGGGTTATTGCTCTAAAGGGATTTGCATACAGGTCGAGTAATAGAGTCACCTGCTCCCCGCTGCATAAATGAGTATACAGCTGACCAATCTCACCTAGGTGAGTTATCACTTGGCTAATGATTCAACTATCATAGTGGACTATCACTGTTCAAGTCTAGCGTGTGTTTATCTCAACGTTGTTACAGTTGTGCGAAACTGAATAACTCAATTGATTTTGGGATCACGCATCCTTCCCTCACACTGTAGTCAGTGAACCAGGCAGCAGGCATCAAGAGGTACACACAAATAGCCTTGTGTTGACCTGACCTCTTTTAGCCTGAACTCTGGGCGTACCCAGAATTCTGCCAATTTGCTCGTAAATCTTTTCCCCTGCAAGCGGTCAAACTCACAGGGTACTTTACGTTGAATAGTACATGAACTGTGAAATTTGATTGAAACGGGCTAAAGATATTCCACAATACCCCGTTCATGAATACGTGACTTATGGCGCACGCTGCCTGCGAATAGATTTACATGTGTGCTCATTTGTCTTAGCGGCGACGTTAAAAAACGCATGCAGCAGACTCGCTGCGGCTTGACACTTACTCTCTTGCCTCGCGGCAGTATGAGCACTAGTTTTATATTATCGTGTTGCTTCGCAATATGCGAGTTGTACACGGAGAGCGCGAAAACTGTTTCGTCTTAATTCTCAAAGACTCATCAGGTGCTTTGGTGGGCACGACAGTTTGAAGCGCAGTCCACACTTTCAGGAGTGTGAACCACGCTTAGATAAGAAAGGAGACAGCTTAAATAGCTGCCTCCTGTGGGGGTTCGGGAAGCGGATACTTCTCATTGATCTTCTTCACGTACTCATCTGGAGATGTTGTCATATCCATCCAGTGTTCGAGCGTGAATACCATTGGCTCAAGTTCTCTCTCCTCCCATTCGTCTGCATCTTTCTGCCTGGTCACTTCAATCGGCTTTACCTTTACCATGTTCAGAATGAGGCTGTATGAGATAAACTCAAACCTGCGGAATTGTCTCCAATATTCACTGAAATCATCATAGCGAGTGGTTTTATCTATTTCCGGAGTAATACCTTTATAAGACAATCCCACGTTGATCGCTACCAGATCTGCATTCTGATTAAGACCAGAAGAGAGATCGTTGATAACAGTTGTGAGGTTTACACCATTCTCGTCGGAGAACAACATCTGCTTCAGTGCATTTAAGGTCGTTGCACTGATGTTGACCATTGACTTGTTTGCCATTTTTATATTGTTTTGGTGAATTGATTTCTACCATTGTCTACTTAAACTTGCCTATGTGAGCGGGGACATGTGTAACTATAAAAACAAATAGCCTCCCGCAAAGTGCGAAAGGCTATTTATTAAGATTACAGTTTGATGTCTGCACCTGTCGACGCGCCCAAATTGGGCGGTGTTGAGGTAGCTGGTTCGACGAACGTTCCCACTTTCAGCCGACCGTCTGCAAGACGTTTAGCGAGTCGGTTCGATAACCGTTCGTACATAACGGCCTTGTCGTCGTCGCTAACATTGTCGAGTGTGCAGTCTGTCAGTGAAGTGTATGTGCGCTTTCTAATTGGGTCGTGTACACGTTCCAAGGTAGCATACTTTTCTCCAAGGTTTTTGGCCAAATTGGAGATGGTAACCGAATACTTTGTAGCGAAAAATTCGCCACCTACCACAGCAGCCTTAAACGCGTTTACTTTCGTTTGCGCGTCGGCATTCGGGTTATCAGGTACAACATATCCGTCAAGGTTGGCAATCTGTGAAAACTCATTATTGCCAACAACTGAACGAAGCAACGACTGCACTCCGCCGTCTTTGTCATCAGACGCCCAACACGCGACAATTCTCACCCTAAGAGTGTTGTTGTCGGTGTTGAACTTCTGCAATGCAGCAGGAATCTCCAAGCGAAGCACGCGAGCTTTGCCTGTTTTAGCTGTGACTAACTGAATCATCTGTGACTTATCCATAAAGCAAAAAGTATTAAGTAAGACACCCCCCAAAAAACGCAAAAGCGCGACAGTGAACGGGGGGG
>Ga0247611_10000292_pt1 | contig 103184 bp, 109 predicted proteins | sample 177DNAGHGhighgp2_FD_192422 | JGI IMG/M metagenome (GOLD analysis project Ga0247611, IMG submission 192422) | Sheep rumen microbial communities from Palmerston North, Manawatu-Wanganui, New Zealand - 1770 DNA GHGhigh gp2 | ecosystem: Host-associated > Mammals > Digestive system > Stomach >... | reverse complement strand
TAAGTCCACAATATGTAGGATTTGGTAAACTGTGCAAAAATGCCAATGCTGTCACACAAGTTAAGAATGTAATTATGTGTTATTCAGAACCAATTGATCAAATTGCAGTGTTGTGTCGTGATTTAATGAATGCGCATAAAGATAATCCGGAGAATGAAGTATACAAATTAGCTAATGAAACAGCTGCTGTTGTTGAACAAGTTCAAAGGATTATTTTTGAAACAAAAAAAGATATTGATGATATTCGATTAACATTATTACGTCAAGCATTTGCACCATTTTTCAACGAAAATGAAACAATTGAATTAACTATTGTTGGTAATGAAAAACGTATTGTAACTCTTACTGAAATTCTTGAAGAATCAATGGGTGACATCAGTTGGTTTGATCGTATGCTAAATTCTGCACAGGAAACCAATGATTTATTCATTCAAGTTGTTGATCGCTTTATTCAAAAACAAAAAGAATTCATTCGTGGCAAAGCCATTGAATTTGACCATCGTATTGTAGCACTAGATAAAAAATATCGTGCTATGACAGGTAGTAGTGATACTTCTTTTATGCATGTGTTTTCACCAAATGGTAAAAAAACTGGTTATTATATCAGTGACAGGGATTATGTTGCATATAACGCTGCATATAATCGTGAATATACACGTTTACAAGATTTACATAAAGACAAACCAAACGCTAAAGAACTAATTGAAGAAGGTATAAAACAATGGGAAGCCGAAAATACAGAAGATTTTGTTATTGTACGCAAATTAACGAATAAATCTAAAAAAAATCAAACTGAACCTCCCAAAAGAATATATCGTGTTCCACGAAAAGATCTTTATTCTTCCAACGCTATAAACAATTTGAATGCTGCACAAAAAATGTATTATGATGAATTTATGGCTTTGCGTGAAGAATTGTGTTGGTTATTACCACAAGGCGCTACAGAACCACATTTAGCCATTCAAATGCGCATGCGTAGTATCGGTGAAGCTGTTGTTACAAGTCAAACGGGTCTTATGAATGGTTTGTTACATGGTTTTAAAACAATTGGTAGTCGTTACTTTAGTAACGCATTAGATTATGACGAATATGGTAACACTACTAATAAACCTTTATGGGAGCGTATACAAACCAAACTAAACAGTCGTGAAGAATCCGCAGTCAGTGTTAATACTTTTGATAAAACGCCGTATAAACGCATTCCTATGTATTTTGTAAAAAAACTTGCTGATAAAGATATGGAAGATTTGTCAATTGATTCAACAACGGCTTTACGAGAATTTAACATTATGGCTCAAAACTATAGCGGTATGCATCGAATGGTTGATGTTATTGATTTAATCAAAGAACAAAATAAAGCTCGTAAAATTTATAAAGGTTCTTTGAAAAAACGTGTTAATGAAATCATTAAACGTAAAAATTACGAAAGTGCTATGCCTCAAGAATATTATACACAAGCCACAAACATATTCAAACGTGTTGAAGCATTAATTGATATGCAGTTTTACAGTATATTGAAAAACCAAGGTGTACACTTGACTGATAGTTTAACAACTGCTAAGTTGTGTGACGATTTAATTAAATATACATCTTTCAGTATTTTGGGTTACAATGGATTTTCAGCATTAAATAACTTTTTTAATGGTAAATACCAGATGTTTATTGAAACGACGTCTGGTGAATACTTTAACTGGAAAGATTATTTAAAAGCTGCAAAACAATATTGGACAGAATTATTACCTAAATTTATTGCTCAATATCATACCCCATATAATAATTCAGAACTTGCTTTGTGGTTTGAATTGACAAATACTGGACAAAATTGGAAAAATAAAATTCGCGAACAGCAATCAAATAAAGGTAAATTACGTCAATTAGCTGGAGAATTTGATTCTGGATTTATGTTGGAAATGGGTGAAACAAATATGCAAGCTGTTACAATGTTATCGTTTATAAATCATTATAAATTATATAAAAACCCAGTTCAATACGATAATAATGGAAAAATAATAAACACTGAGTTTGTTACATTAAAAGATGCTGTAAAACGTGTTCCAACAATTGTAAATGGTGTTGAAGTGGACGCTCACTTAGAGTTAAAATCCGAATATCAGGGCTGGTTTACCGAACAAGGAGATAAATTTGATTTATCTATTGGGTCTGGTACAATGATGAATATTAGTTGGTTAATTGGTAAGTTAAATGATGAAATGCACGGTATTTTTAACATTGAAAATTCACCGGAAGCTCAAATGTATTCAATTGGTAGATTGGCGTTAGTATATCGTAAACATATTGTTCCTCAATTCCAAAAACGTTGGAAAACTTTAGGAAAAGGTTATGGCAAATACAGTTTTGTAACACATCAACAAGAAGAAGGATATTATGTTACATCGTTAAGAACTGCATTTTCTATTATTTGTAATAAACACGCAATTAGTCAATCTAAAGAACAAAATTTACTTACAGCGTTATTAAGTTTCAATGATTGGAGTACGGCTATGACACTTGCATACAAAGCTTTAACACCACATCAAAGAGCCAATTTAAGACGTACACGTATGGAGGCTGGATTAATGGCTGCAATAACGTTACTTTCTATTTTTGTATTTGGTGGATTTGATGATGATGATAACGACGAATGGGCAATGCGTCATGCATATTATCAAATGCGCAGATTACAACTTGAGGCGTTTACATATATTCGACCAGTATCAAATGGTATGCAAATACTTATTTCACCAACCGCTGTATTATCACCATTACAACATTTTGGAGATTTCTTTAGAAACATTCCTAACTATGATCAAATACTTAAATCTGGTCCATACAAGGGACATAGTCGACTATATGCTGCAACAATGAGAATGTTGCCTGTATATTCACAAATTAAAGATTTCGTGCAAATTGATCAGGATAATCACAGGTTCAATTTCTTCCAAAAAAGTATGGTGGAAAATTTAATAGAAAAACTTGAGGAAGATAACGAAGAATAAAAAAAAGGGGAACACCGAAGTGCTCCCCTTTTTAATTATATTTATATATAAAATTTTATTTATTAAATGAATTTTCGCTCATAATAAGGTCCGAACTGGTTGTATGTTTATATCTCATTCCATTCGGGAAATATGTTTCAACCTCTTCGTATTTTCCGGTGTGACCGCTCACAAGTGCAACAATGCAATGCCCGTCATTGAACTGGAAAATCGGATCATTATCTTGTGGTTCACAGGTTTTTCGGTCAAAACACAGAATGCGCACTTTCCTACCATCACGAGTACATACAGGAAAACCCTTCTTTGCTTTTTTAATATTAAATTCTTCCATAACTTTTTAGTTTTAACTACAATGCTTTCCAATACTTTTTGTGTATAACTTCTCCGTCAACATCTCCCCATTTACATGGTTTAATACATTTATAAAAGCAAACGTTCATTAAGAGTTCATCAATCACATCTGGATATTCTTTACATGTAATTTGAGTTGCCTTATTTAAGCGTTTAGCTTGCCATTTTTGAACTAATTTTGTCAACCCTATACATTTATTTAAATCAGCTAAACCGTGCCAAATACAGCCAAATTTGCTCTTTTTACCAGGTATTAAATGATGATCTATGTGCCAAATAAAAGATTCAAATTTTGTAGGATATACTGCTTTATAACCAAATAAAATTTGCAATAAACTACCATCCCACATTTGAAAGAAATCATCTCTGTAAGTACCAAACTTTTCTTTACCACAAACACCACATTTAGCCCATTTCCGAATACGGTATTCAAATACTTCAATTGCTTTGTAAAATTGGTTCCCATATTTTTTGAACCACTCGTCTCCCCATATATGCATATTTTTATTTATTTTCGTTACACCACTGTAAAGTCGTTTCCAGTAATTCTGGAAGATTATTACCATAAAAATCTTTGATCTCTATCCAATGTCCACCAGAATATCGCATCAATTGAATTTGATAATCGTCTACGACATCTATCATTTTGTCTTTTGGAATTAATTTCGATATTCCTACAGAATATGGTACTTCCTTTAAAAATTCTTCTACTGTCATAATTTTGTATAATTAAAATGTTTTAATGTAAATGGAATTTGTAATCCGACGTCTTTATTTTTATTAATGACGTTATTAATAATTACATACATCCACGGGTGTTCATTTAATTGTTGAAATAATTTACAATTGCTTCTATCGTCAATATAACGAACCAAAGTATTATTATAGCTAATATGTATATATTCCGGTGTCCACATTAATGTATAACGATTTATTTCACTTGTTGGATTTATAAGAATATCAGTAGAACATCCACACGGACCTATTTGAAGATGATCATTTGTTCCATAATGAACATTTGTTTCTATGGCATAACCCGCTCTTGGTGGAAATCGATGAGGTTGTACATTTAATGTTTTATATCCACCAAAAATATTCGGATAACCTTCAAATATATCAATTTCAGGTGGCCATGTTTTTTCGTTAGTTAACCAAAAAGATGAAAATAAATTTCTTCCTTTTGGCAAAATACAATCTAACGTATATATACCATATGTAAACGGCTCTTCAGAACGAATTAGGCCACAAGCATATTTACAATTATACGTTTTATTATCCCATCTTTTTACATTACAAGGAGATTTAAATACAGTAAGTAAAACATCATCTCCTGTTTTTAATACTGAATCTTTACCATAATATCTATATGGTATATCAGGATGCATTTTATCTCCACCAGGCATATCCTGACACCAATTATACCCCATCCAATTAAGAATGGGGTATTTAGTTGTCCAATCTATAATATCATTCATATTCTCTTATTAACTTTTTTAATTATTAGATATACTTACGATTATTTCTCTCTTATATTTTTCATACCCCTCTTTATAGCATAGATTATATCTTCAATCAAACTTATCTTACCCACTATAAAATACTCTCTGTCAAAAGGATCTGGATCACTTTTAAGTATCTTGACTGCCTTTTCAAGGTCACTCTTATGTATGACTATCTTATCACCATAGACCTTACAATTACCTATTGAAGGTATGTATTCCTTAACTATGTTCATACCAGTTTGTGTATTCGTGGATATACTAATTTACTTCATACATACCTTCAGGTGCTTCCAAAGCAAGTCCTTTTTCAATCAGACCACGGTAGTCGAAGTGGTGGGCATTTAGCCAATCAAATAAATCATAAGCATCCGTTACTGGATACTGTGAACTACAAAGAAATTTATATTGTAAATCACAATATTCACATTTTTCTTTCTCCGTCATACTGGACATTGGACGGAGATAGGGTTTAATTTCAACTTTATCAAAATCCCATCCGTTCACAGAATCTTTACCACTTATATTCTTACCAATTGTCTCTACTATCTGAACAATGGGTGATTGATATCCAATTTTTACTTTTACACCATACGGCAACTTTGCACAAAGGTCTTTTAACAATAATTGTTTTTCTTCTTGTGTCATAACTATTCTTCCGTTACTTTTTTGAAATCGTTTTTTAGTACGTTTATACACATAAATATTGTAGATATATTGTCTTCCTGAGTTTCTTTTATTTCAATAAATCCGTCACGTTTCATTATTTCAATAAGCTGCATAAACAATGCATCATATATCATTTCTTTTATTTCCTTAAATGTTACGTTTGGATTGTATTTATACCGAATTGAAACTTTTTTTACTTTATCAGCAAACTCTTTTGCTGCCCATTTAGCACCTTCCTCAAAACAATTACATTGTAAACCGAAAGTTACTGACGAATCGTTGCAATATCTTTTGTAAGCTGCTTCTTTTATTTGTTCTTCTCTTGTCATAACATAACATTTACTTTTGTTATATGTCTGCGATAACTATCTTCATTGTTATTATACTTTGCGCAATATTGTTCGGCTTTTTCAATATCAAAGAATACCTCTTCCACGTAGTCATCATGTTCCTCACAACTTGTTACAACGTAAGCAACGCTATGCTGTTTATCTTTCCATTCTGCCATTTGCATCGCGGCGCTATAAGCTGCTAATTCTTCGTCATTCGGGAAATAACGGCTTGTCGAATACTGCTCACTAATCTCATTTGCTTTTTCTTCGTTTGTCATTCCTCGCCTCCTTTCTCATGTTTATATATATTTTTGAACTGTTCGATAAATTCTTCTCTGTCGATATTGTGAACCGAAGCTGTATAGATGTAAGCATCAGTAACTACCGTTATAAGATTGTCTTTTAGCCATTCACACGCCTTGTCAATCATCTGTTTTGTCATTCCTTGCCTCCTTCCTTAATGCCGTACAACGGCTTCAATTTTTCAATCAGAGGGCGGAAGTTGCGCAGGAACTCGTCACGCAGCTCTGCGGTTTTGAAATACAAAATTTCACCAACAGTCGTCCTGTCTCCCATGACAATATCTTTTTCGTCAAGATTTATAATATATTTAGTTTGATGATAATCAAACCAATTCGGCACCCAGTTGCCGTTGTATGCGTTTCGCAGCTGGATAAGCTGGCACAGCGCGAGGACAGCCTCGGCGGTAGCTCGGTCAGGGAGTAAATTTTTGTCTTGATTTACTAACTTAAATTTTCTTTCGATACCGGAAACTTCTATGCAAGAATCACTTGTAATAAACGCTTCTTTTTCTTTTCTTGGGTAATTTTCGCAGAACTCCTCCCACGATTTCGGGAGAAGTTTTTCTTTTGGTTTTAAGTGAATAACAACTGTGTTTTCACCTGTATTTATTTCACTGATTATACGATCTTTTAATATATCATTTAAATTATCCATTTTCAATCTAATTTGTTAAAACTATTTAATTATATTGCATAAAGTATTGTTGGATTATTTTTATGTACTTCAATGTTCGGACATAAAGTTTTAAATCGTTGTAAGTTAAACGGTGTTGTAATAACATGTTGACCGTTTTTAGTAGGAATCCAAGCTACAAATTTTTCTACATTCAAAGGTTCACATTCTTCATTTATAAAATCGATTATTCCTTTGATTGCTGATTTATCATATCCTTGATTGTCATCTATATCAATAACCCACGTTTTATTGCGTGTTGCACCCATTTGGCCGCAGACAGTATTGAATATTGCCTGCGGCTTATTATAGTTATCATCACATACACGTTGTGCAAATTCTCTTACACACTGACAAGTAACTTTCTTAAAACTTCTAACATTCAGGTTGATGTAAGCTCTGGCGTTATAATATTCACAAAAATGAATTATATGTGGTTTAAGACGTTCTAATTGTTCTATTGAGTGTATATAAAAACTTTGTACAACTTCATTGTTTCTACCCAAGTCTTCATTTTCTTTTTTACGTCTGATGATTTGCAAAAAATAAAAATCATCTTCAGTTTGAAAATCAAGTAAAGGTTTTATAACATCAAAGTTGTTTATCATATTTTTGTTTATTTATATATGTCATCTACATTCAGACCTTTGCGATACATTAATTCTCTCAAATATTGTACATTTGTTTTGCATAAAAATCCGTATCCACGTTCATAATTATAATTAATAGCGTTGATTAGATGTTCATCTGACATATCTTTTAACAATATGTAATAATGTTTTTTTGTTTCTTCATTAAACGCTATCCTCCCGTATCCTTTTCGAATTTCTTCAAATGGACTATCTGTGTACAAGCATAAACTTTTCATCGGAGTTTTGTTTATCGACATTCTTACATATTCGTTTCCTCCGTCAATAAAATATTCTTCTTTTGTAATTTTATCACGATGTCCTACAAAATCATGTACGTGTTTACTATGTAGTATAGTACCATCTGGGGTTTGCCATTTATTTACTAAAATTTCTCTTTCCATAAACTAATTTTATTTTTGTTTCAATAAATATTGATTAGATACATTTTTAAAACTTATATATGGATTATTTCTATTACGATAAACAATACCTTCACGTTTAACGTTATTTAATTTACTTTGACCGTCTGCCATTTCTTTGAATTTATGCATATCTATTTCTTTTGTAAATTGAAAAATACCAAGATATGGTACACATGGAATATGAAACATACTACAAATAGTGTTCATGTTAACCCAAGTGCGTTTATCACATTTTCCGTTTTTAATCGTAATTAAGTTAAATGCTGCAAAGTCTATACCTTGTTTTTTATATGGATTTTTCTGAATGTTTTCTCCATATGTTTCGCCTTGCAATATTACTTTATCACAATCGTAAAGTTCAATAATTCTTTGTAAAGCGTGTTGAATATTATATTTCATTGCAATTTCCCAATACACATTCACATCAAAGAAACTTTTCTGTTCCGGAGTATGTTGCCTTACGTTTCTAGAACATACAATTAATTCATATTTAGGCTTGTCAAATATTCTTTCTTTTGTTTTTTCCATAGCAAATGTAGTAGAAGTACCATCGACTTTTTCGGTCATTTCCCATACAGTATCGTAATCTTCAAGATATTGAGGAAGATTTTCAATACGTTCTTCGTCTGTTTTTTGAATCCAACTGGGAAATTGTAAAGGTTTATCTGATTTTTTACCAAATATAGCAAACATAAGTTTGCGAAACCATGCATATCGCATAAGACGTTTAACAAATTTATTTGAGAAAACTTTCTTATGTCTTCGTTTCATATTATCATATTTGGTATATGGATTAGTTGTCTTGCGCTTTTGATCTTCCGGATCTGAATATGTCACACCAAGTTGTGAAGTTACATCGCCACCTTCATAAAAATTATCCACTACAGAAAGATTACCAAAATTACTTATTGGCATAGCAATACCTTGTGATACAATACTATTGCCATATTCATCTTTGAATTTATTAAGTTTCATAGTTTTAATTTTAAAGTCTTTCTTTCTAAGAAACTCAAATTCTTCCTTTTCCGGTACTTTGGAATCGATTTCAATGTAAACGCACAAATCATTTACTTGAAATTCACCTTTTTTGGCAATACATTGCCAGCCTAAAACTCCAACAAGTTCAATATTATCTGCACCTTCAATAGGTTTAATCCACGCAATTTTTTCAATATGCGCCAAAGCTCTTTGTTTATTCATAATTTTAATATTTAAAAGTTTAAACTATTTCAAACGGTACAAAAACATCGTAACCGTTATCATCTTCAAAATGATTAATTGTTTCCGTAAATGTAGATCCAAATTTTGTTCTTTGATATTCAAATTTTTCACCATTCCATTTTGCAACATTAGCGTTTCTACAAATACCTGTATATGATTTACCCACAATCAAATCGTTTTTTGCAATAGGTTTTGGATTAGAATTTTTTGGATACAAATTAGAGTACACCCGGATATTCCATTGCAATTCTTCATTTGTCATATTTTTAGATTTAAATGAACGTTCATAAAAAAGGGGATTGTAAACACAATCCCCACGTCCTTGCAAAAAAGCAAGGTATCTATAGGAGTTAAATTACCGATGACCTCCCCAACATCCACTGACACATACGATTCAGTATCCTCTCAATCAGCATATTTGCCTTATACCTACCAATTACTTGGCGTCGGATTCTAGGTACGTTCCCAACTACTAGCTAGCACTTCATTGGACTTTTATGTTGAGCTACGAAGATTCGAACTTCGATTCCCAGAACCAAAATCTGGTGTCTTGCCATTAGACGATAGCTCAAAATTGGGGGAATATATAATTCCCCCTAAAAATTAACAACGCTTATCTTCCGGCAAAATTTCAATTAACTTTGAAAAATCAACTAACATAATGGAACTTATAATATCTGAAATCAAATCTCTTGTTTGAGATTGTACTCTTTCATCTACATTATTCAAACGAGTTTCCGCAATAAATTGTACAATAGGTGTATCTATAATAGTAGATAACAGCTTATCAAAATTCATTTCACACGGTGAAAACTTGTTTTGTTTTAACAAATATAAAACATATTGTTCACCTATTGTCAATTCTTCAGGTTTTTTTATTTTTCTTTTAGGTTTGCATTTACATTCTTCTTTTTGTTCTTTGTCTTGTCCAATTGTAATATGAACTGTCATATCTGTATCGGCAAACATTTCATTAATAATATCGGAAAGCTTTTCCATTGCCTCCTCAAAGTTAATTTTTTCTTGTCTTTTGTTGTTAAATTCTTCCATATAAAACGTATTAAATTAATAAATTTATTTGTATGCAAAGATACAAAAATTTTTAATACGTTCGGTCAAAAATGTGATTTTTTTTATTTTTTTTATTACTTTCTCATTTTTTCCAATAATTTTATTTGATCATTAATATACCAGATAGCCTTTTTCAAATCCTCAATTTGTTTATCTATCGGATTTCTTCCACAGTCATTTTTCAGTCCATTTCTCCATAAATATTTAATAGCATTGCCGATATCAAAATTATAATGTCTTGTAACTTCAATACATTCTATTCCGGACGGATGACTTGTATAATGTGATGGATGATTTACGTTATCATTCAAAACATTCTTTATTTTATGTTTATTACTCATACCAAATTAACATTATATCAGTAGTGTTTTCTGGTGAATTTTGTTGCATATATTGCATTATCGATTGAATTTCTCCTGCTGTATAATTGACATCTTTACAATCCAAAATTATATCGTCTTTATCTAATCGTCTAACGTAATTCAACATTTTATTAAAACTACCTTTGTCGATCTCAATATAATTTGAATTTTCTATTGGATAACCATCAAAATAAATATCATCTTCTTTGTTATGACAAGTTTTATTAAATAAATCATTCAAAAATTTATTTACTTCTGATTTACAGCTACGAAAATATTCGATATCCGAATACGTAACATTGCGAAATTCTGTTGCAAAATGTAAACTTTCCATTATACTAATTTTTTAGATAAAAAAGACGAACACGTTAACGCTTGTTCAGGACTTATTTCAAAGTAACAACAATATGTATCTTCGTGTGTTTCTTTTTCAATTTTTAAATCTTGTTCATATAACCAATAACGGTAACATTCGTCTTTTTTGGGACATTCTGATTGTTTACAATGTGTATAATCATGTACACTAAAGTCCCACATTTTATAGATATTTTGTTAATTTTTGATGCAATAAGTTCGGTAAATCATCTAATGCACCAATTTTATTATTTGGAGTAGAATAAGCATATCCCTTTTCAGCAAATTTTGTATTGGGATAACCATAAGCTATAATAATTTGATTTTCCAAATATTCATCTTTATTGTCAAATTTATGCAAACCGTACGCTCTATAAATATTTGGTTGTTGAGGAATAACCTTCTTGGTAATTTTATCAAATTTACCAAGTATTCGTGGAAATACACTATCTGTCAATACTTCAACTTCCACATCATTTATTTTTATAGTATATTTTTCCATATTTTGATAATTTTTGAATGTTTTATTTGTTTATTTTGTTTTCTGATTTTAGTTATCAACAGATTTAATTGTCTCACCTTGGAATAATATTTTTCTATTTGAGAATCTGTGGGTTTTGGAAGTTCTTCGAATGTATTGGTAAGACCATCAAAATACAATGGACAAATACCATTCTGCTCTCCTTCACGATTGATGATTACTTCCATAAAACGAATGTGATTTCTGAATTTTGTTATATCATATCCAAGATAATTTGGGATTTCATGTCTAAATGGACTGAATAAACCAAGCATTAAATCGCAATCTCTACTGATTGTTTTTGAATCACCTAATCCGTTTGCGGTAGGTCTGAGTTTCTTCATTTTAAAGTTCTCTGTTGATTCTACATCAGCTGCTTGTTGAACAACTTCCACTGTTGTAATATTATATCTATTTCTTAATTTTACAAAATATGCAGACATTAAATCCATAGTTGCTTTTAGAGACAATCCTGATTCACTGTTTAACAAACCCATATGATCAACAATCGGTATAAAATATAAATCCGGATCATTTGGTTCATATCTGTCAAAAGCATCTAAAGTTTCCATTTGACCGGTTGCTTTATCGAGAATTGTGATTTTCTTTTTAAATACTTTTCCATTTTCCAAACAAAAACTTTCGACTGCTTTGTTAATACCAGTTGGATTACGTTCAGTTCTAAATTCAACAGCTTCATAATAAAAATCCATTATTGATTTATATGGATCTTGTTCTAATAATTTAAGTATATTTTCATTCAATGGTTTATCCGGTTTTGTAGATTTCAAATCTTTTGTACCGATTCTTATTCTTTGTTCAGGATGTTCAGCATTATATGAATACTTATACAATAAATGAGATATAAACCTTAAAGTTATATTTTCTTCAGTTTCTTCTAAAGGAAAATACATAATTTTCAAACGAATTTGATCTTGGTGTGTATAAGCATAAAATAATGCATGATATATAAATATAAAATTGGTCAATTGAGTTTTTCCAATTTTAGTATTTGCCGTCACAATTATGTTTTTTCCATGTTCAATACCAACAAAGTCTTCATTAAACCGTGGAAACGGGGAAGGTATACAATTAACCTTCCCCGATAACACATTGTTTTGTAACGTGGCTAATTTATCAAGTAACGAACGATATTTATTGTTCATTTACGGTTTTAGTTTCAGTTAATGTTTGCTCATCCATTTTACCAAAACCTTTTGTACCTCTTTCTGTTTCTGATAAATTTTCTACTTCGTGAATATATACATCTGGTAATTTTACAACAATCATTTGTGCCACTTTATCACTTACATCGTATGGTCTTGGTTTTAAGTTTTTGAACAAAAATGAAAATATACTACGATTTCTTTGTAATATATCGTAATGTTCTCCATCTCCTTTGAATCGTAACATAATTTCACCACGATAATCTGAATCAACTACACCTACGCAATTTTTAAGTGATAATGTTTTTTTGTATATACCACTCTTTGGAAATAACAAACCAACACAACCTACTGGAATTTCTACAGCTAATCCTGTATGATAACAATAAGTGTCAGTTTCTTCATCATATTCTACATTTATTGCTGTTAAATCCATTCCAGCAGAATGTTCTGTAATATATGTAGGTATTACAGCACGTTCATTCAATTTCTTAAAGTTAAGATCTAATTTGGGTGTAGTGAATTTTATAAGACCGTTTAACTGTGCTTTTAAAGTAACAACTGTAAGCTTTAAGAGATCTAATTCAGATTGTAACTCATCATACTTTGTAGGTACTTTCTTTGGAACTGGAACTTTTTTATTGGATGTAAATAACGGTTCTGTTGTCTCAACAACAACTTCTTTTTCTTTTAATCGTTTTTTTGACATTTTTAATTCTTTAAGTTAATTTATATATGTATTGAATCATGTACTGTTTTTAACGCATTTTCTGTATTGTTGATATATTGGATTAATAATTCTTCTCTACGTCTTACTGTTTCTTGTATAAAATGTTCCTTAAATATATTTATTGCTCTACAACTAAATGGTAAAATATAATGATATTTATGATTTACTACAGTAACTTGACTTGGATTTTCAACATTACCTATAATCAACATATTGAACGGTTTTGCGTTAATATAGTATTCTTCACGTTTAGGGTGTAAAAGCAACTCAACATCTTTGTTTTTAAGTAGCTTTAACATTGTCATTATAACATAACGTTCAGATCTATTTATAGCAACAAACTCATTTGGATTCAAGATTTTCTTGATTTTCAGTATTATCTTTTTCATTTTGTTTAAGTTTATCAGACAAATATTGTTTATAATACCCTTGTTTTTGTTCTTCTGTCATATTGTTTATAAAATTTTGAAACAATTCTTCTTTTTGATATTTTTTATGCCATGTCCAAAACAAGTTATGTTTTAACCATAATATAAAATTTTTATCCTTCATTTAGTATTGATTCAATTTGGTTAGCTATAACAATTGCATCTTCATGCGCAGAACTTGCAGTTCTTAATTTAATAAAACGATCCCAACCAGTATTGTCAACACCTTCAAAACCACAAAGTATTACCGTAGTTGCAACATCTAATGGTAATACACCACGAGCATATTGTTTTGATACACCACTACTTACTAACTCACAATACGCATTTTGCGCATTATTCAAAGCTTTTGTATAATTATCAATTTGTTGTTTAGTTGCACGAGTTATCCATTTTGGAAACACAACTTTCATATCGGACATATTGCAAAATCTTGTAGATTGCATCAAGCCACTTAATGTAGTATGAGTTCTTAATTCATCTGCAATAGCTCTACCACATATTATCTTAAATGTTCTACGTTTTATGTGATGTTCTGTAGGTTCTGAAATATAATTAAGGAGATATTCCATATTATTTTCAACAATATATCTGTAATTAGTGGTTAAATAGACAGTGTCATCAATTTGTGTAAACATACAATATGAATTTAAAAAATCAAAAATCGAAACTTCGTCTATAATACTTTCATCCTTGAATGTCAAATATACTGTGCCGAATTCAAGACCACGCATGTGGTTTGCTTTTATCAGTTTATCAACAAATTCTCTTTGTTTTTCTATGGAATGTGCTTGTGTTCTGCCATAACATATACCAGTACACAAATCAATTTGTTCAAGCATTCCATCAAAACCAGGTTTCTGTTTTATTTCAATTACTTCATTATCGATAAATTCCATATTATATAAGTATTAGTATCTTGGATGATTTTGATTATAATAAGAAACCCAATCTACAATAGATTCTTGTTCTGCAAACATTTCACGATATCTATTTGAAGAATCCCTAATAACATAAAATTCAATCGGATCCCCACTGTCTTTATCAATAATAGATTCTTTATCATAAAATGAAGGATAACCCTCAAGTCTTTCAACATTTTGATAAACGAGATCAGAAACTTCATAAATTTCCATTTCAATCTTGTTAATTTTATCATCAGAAATCAATGCTGGAAAACTCGAATAAGGTATCATTTTAAACGGTATTTCCAATTGTTCTGTACGAAGATAATGTGATTCATCATTATCTAATAAAATATGGTTATACATACCTTTTCTCAAGGAACCATAAACTCCAATCTTTTTCATAATTTTAATTGTTGGTTTATAACTATTTTAAATCGGCTACCCAATTATTATTGTTGTTTATTTCTTCACCGTCACTTAACATTTGAATATATGACAGCAAATCAGAAACATATTCCGTTGCACCATCTAATACTGTACGTTTAATAATGAAATATTTCAAAGTTCGCATGAAATCATAGTCTCCTGCAAAAGATTCAACATATTTTTTTGTAGCTTCTAATACCTCTTCTTGATCAATCTCATACCCAAAGTGTTTCTTTAATAATTTGAATCTATCTTTGATTATAGAAGGATGATCTCTCCAAGGATTATTTGTTCCAGGCTTTAATCCCTTTGGAAATATCTCACGTAATTGTATATAAAATGGATATAACGGATCTGATTTTAAATCTGAGCGTTTAAGCTCTTGTGCTACTACTTCGGTTTGTGTAAGCTCCGAATTCATTTTTATAATTTTAAGTTATTACATTTGACTAAATGTAAGTAAGTCTGAACTAAACTCTTCAACATCATCTATAGTTTTTCTAGATATAATAAAATACTCCAAATCTTTTTGATAAGGTATGTGACTTTTAAAATAATTACGAATACTGGCATCAATCAATTCTTTTGTAACAGTAACTCCAGTAAGTTCTTCAAGTTCACATAACTTTCCAGCTATCAATTTTGTACCCCACATTAAATCTGGTTGATATTGTTCATTCAGATAATCTGCAAGTTCATTCAGACGTTTATCTGTAGGATCAAAATTTTTAACGTTTTTTAGCTTTGGTGTAATATATCTATCAAATAATTCATCTATTGTCATTAACGTTTAAAATAAAGTTAATTGTTTATATACAAAATCACCAATTATTTTGTTGATTTCATATAAGTAATAATCATAGTTCAAATCTTTTGGGATATTTGTCTCGACAAGTTTATTTAAAATATGTACTCCACTTTTAGTGTTCATGTTGATTAAACGTTTTTCAACACTATCCCACTTAAGTAAGTATGGTTCTGTAGTTGAATAATAAAATCTATTTATATGTACTAACTTTTTATTGCCATGGTACACATCAAATTGTTTTCCTACTTTTTGATAAGTTAAAAATTTTCTTAAATCGGTACATGATTTCAAATATTCTCTTGGCGAAACATTTTCAAGAAAATAAGACATTATAGCTTCTGGTATTATACGTGGAGGCATACCTTTACCAATTGTAATATCGGTTAAGAACATACCTTTCTTTTTGATTAAATCTGGATTTTTTGACTCAGAATAACCTTTTGCAGTACCAAAGTAATCATTTATCGCATATTGATAAAACGCCTCAAATTCGTCCGTTTCCAGCTCTAATTTGGTCTGTTTTTCCCATGCTTTTAATTCATCATTTAAAGCATCGAGTTTATCTTTCTTAATAACATATAATACACCATCTGTATTAAGTTGTTTTAATCTAGCACCTAATTTTAATAAGCGTTCACATAACATTAATAATAACATTTGACCATTCATACGAATTTGCATAACTGTAAACGGAGAATATATCCAACTGAATTGTTGTTGCAAATTACCTGAAACACCATTAAGTGCTAATTTTAATGTTTCATTCTTGATTTTCTGTTTATTTCGCTTTGCTTCAAGTCTTTCAGTACGAATATTAGAATATGTTTCAAGAAATTCATTTCCTAAATGTGGCGGAATAAATTTATAACTTATTATTAATGAAGGATATAGTGAAGCCACATCTGAATCTAGACATACTTCGTCTTCGTGTGGAATGATAATTTCAGGATCATTTCGACTATGAATACCACCAACACCAACAGATATTTCCATATCATTCAATAAAAAATGTTTTTCATAACCTTTTCTACCTGGAGATACAATTTGTTGTTTTAATTCTTCCAACATTTCCTTTAAAACTGGGTGTTGAAATTCCACAAATGGCAAAATCACATCTTTCAAAGCAATATAGTCACACGGACTTCTTAAATCTTTAATATCTTGCCAAGTTTTACCTGTTTTTTCAAGATATTTTACTTTAAGAATTTCCATACCAATCGTCATACCATCTTTTGACAATACATCTACACTATATTCTTTTTCAATACCTAATCTCAAATCAATTAAATCTCTTGAACGATTCAACAATTCTTCAGTACTGTCAACATCATTGATATTGTATGAAATCATTTCATCAAATTTATCCAAAGGTAATGGTTTATCAAAATCTCCGTTATACTCCTCTACATTTGGATATTCCATTGTTACTTGAGTTTCCTTTAACCCAACCCTTAGTTTTGATGAAAATCTCATTGTAAGAAGATCTATGGAATAAAAATAGTTTTTATATTTCCATTTTTTCCATTTTTCCATATTATCTTCACTTACAATACAATGACTAAGATTATATATACTTCGCGTTATTTCCTTCCAGGTTTTTCTTATCATTACGTATCTGTAATCTATTATATAATTAATGATTACATCATCATAATGCTTGTTGTTATATCCACAAAAGATTTTATCATCAAAAAGGAGCTGACTAATTTCATAGTCAGCATCCTTTAAATGAAATAGCTTACAGATACTTAAAAGATCATTTCTACGTTCCGATATTTCCAATTTAATGTATTCTTTTGTTTCAGTATTTTTTACAACTATATGTAAAACATTTGGAAATACTTCTATATCATATACGTAAACTGGTTTTTCTTTTACAATCATAATCTTTTAAAATCTATACATATATTTAATTTTTTTAACAGACCAGTGCCAATTATACCAACAACTTGCTGATCTGTTTCAGAACTTAAATAATTGAATGTATCTGTATCTTGTAAGAGTGTGAATTGTTCATTCAAACTGCCATCCGGTTGTATATGTAACGGTATATCCAGAACTTTGTTCAAAGTCATAGTTCCGTTTACAGACATAACATCATCACCAAATAAAACATGTTGATTGTATTGTGGATATACAGATTCAATGAATTTTTCACTAATGAAGTTCGCATTTGCACCAGTATCTACCAACAATAGAACTGGTTTATCAAAATATTGACCAAATACACGGTTACATTGAACATAAATCATATCTGTTTCTTTAAACAGATGTCGTGTATTTTGATTCAAATATTTTGTGTTTGATATATTATTTCTATAATTTAAGTATAACAAATAGCTGCAAACAACAACTATTATAACGCAACATATTATTGCGGGTAAACTTATCATTCATAACGTTTTAAAATTAGTAAATTACATTTAGAATAATGACATTCACTACAATGCTCACACCCACCTTCATTAATCAAAGGTGCGCCGCATTCAGGACAAACTTTTGATTTATCCACTTCAGGTTCCATATAAGATCCTAAAACACGACACACGGTGGAAGAAAATGAAGATACTATCGGATTCACTTTCTTTGCAGTTTTTATAATATACTTAATAGGTACGTTATGTCTTAACATCATTGAGCACAAAATGGTCAATGCGCGTTCTTCAAGTTTGTCGGCTGCCAATTGTAAGTTAGCGATTGTAAAGAATTCACTTCTAAATGAATATTGTCCTTTTTTAACTTTAATAATTTCACCATCACAAGTTTTGATTTGTGAATCTTTTGGCATTTCAAAAGCAAAGATTTCATAAGGTTTGTTTTGTAAAAATCCTACAATAACAGCATAACTTAATCCTTTAGCTTTATTAACAGTAAGCTTTGCTTTTAAAGATTTTGGTCTTTTAGGAGCATCGTTTGTTGACAAATTTTGTATTGGATTTTGATTTTCTGTAAATAATATAGGATCTCTACTACCATCACGATAAATAGTTACACCTTTCAAACCAGATTTCCATGCATACAAATACAATTGCTCAATTTCTTCAACAGTGGTTTCTTTAGGCAAATTCACAGTTGCGCTTATGGCGCTATCGACATATCTTTGGGCAACGGCTTGTACATCAATTCTGGCTTTATAATCAATATCTTGTGCGGAAACAAAATAATATGGCAAATTATCAACTGCATCTTTTGGGTGTAATTTCAAATATAATTCCACAATTTCTGGATATACTGTATATACTGTTTCTTCGCCGTTTAATGAAACTGTTCTTCTTTTATATTCAAAAGCAAACACCGGTTCAATACCCATGGATGATGCACCAATTAAATTACTTATGGAGCCAGTTGGTGCAACTGTTAACATAGAGCAGTTACGTAAATGTTTTACAACAGGTTGTAATTCATTCGTTCCAAAAGCATTTTGCACAATAGCTGTACTACCATAGACATTTTTCTCATTAAACATTGGAAAACTGCCATATCTTTTGCCAAATTCCTGATTTAATTTAAAACATTCTTGGAACAGAAATTTCATTATATCATTTGTCAAATCCAAAGAATGTTCGCTACCATAAGGAGTTTGAAACATAATAAACAATTCTGCCAAACCCGTAATACCAATGCCAATATTTCTCCAATTTTTAGCTGCTTCACGTTGTTCTGGTAATGCATGTTTGTCAATACCTTCGTCAACAATATCGTTCATTGCTTTATAAATATGTGGCAAATCCCTTTGCAAAGATGTATAATCAAACTTGGTATTTGCTGTAAATGGATCAATTACATATTTAGCTAAATTAATAGCAGATAAATTACAAGCTCCTCCTTTGATCAGCGGTTGTTCTCCCTACTGATTATCAATCAGTTAGACTATATCTTATCCCTCAACATTACTTGGTGGGGTTACTGCGCTTTTTAAATATTCTTGAAAATTCCAAAAATCATCACTCATCCACTTTTGTTTGTTGTTATATCCTAAATATAATTTGTACAACATGGATGGAACAATATATGGTTGTATTAACGTAATAAAAGTTTCATAACTTTCTGTACAAATACGAATTCTATAACATTCACTACGTTTGTTAACAGATGTTTTAATATTAAATCTATTCTGTAGAAAGTTTTGTATTTTTTGAATATCTTCAAGTTTATATCTATCGGTGCAAATATCTAAACGACGATTATAAACGTTACCTTTATTTTTACCAACCAAACAAATGTAACCATCAGACATATACCAATTTGCTAATCCAATTGGAGTTAACCAATTGAGCATTTTAGTGTAAATAGTTCGATGTCTATAATCGTCATAAAAATAATGATACAATTTATTAAAATAAGGATGAGAAATAATAACAAATTGCCAACACTTTTGATGTCGAACGTTATATCTATCTATCATTTCTGGAAATTCATTAATGTAATATCGAAAACACGTATTGTTTTTAATGACATATTCAATATAGTTAATAAAATCGTGATTAATAGATTTGATTCTAAATGAACGTTTGTTCGTACCTTTATCAATTGTACCATCACCTAAGATAAGCCCCGTTAAAAAACTTCTTAACTCTGAGGCATTAATGCGTTTAAAATTTTCTAAACTTTGCATAATTATAATATTTAAATTAGTCGTTGAACCTTCTGTCTATCGACAGCTTGGCTGCTGATTGGTTTAATAACTTTCCAGCAATTCACAGTAAATTATTTTCATAGGATTACTCCTAAGCCGTGCAAAGAAGGTTACACGGATTTGTACATTCAATCACATAATTCGGATCAAATTCATTCAAATTATACTTGTTAATACGATCCATAAACAATACACCAGGTTCTGCATATTTATGAGCATATTCACAAAGCAACTTAAAAAGTTTAATTGGAACTACATTATATTCAATTTCATATTGATCATCAGTACCATATTGTTGTTTAATATGCAAGACAAGTTCTTTATCGGTTTTGTAAGATTCTTCAACCATTTGCATAAATTTATCGTCAATTTCCAATGATAAATTAGCATTATTGATTTTATGTAAATCGGATTTGATTTTAATGAAAGTTTCAGCTTCAGCGTGACAAATATCTAAAGACATTAACAACGCACCACGTCTTGCTCCACCTTGTGAAATATTGGCAGCCACATTGTCGAAAATTTCCATAAACGGCACAATACCGTCAGATTGATAACGATTACTAACAACAGTACCTTTTGGTCGTATTAGAGTTAAAGATACACCTTGTCCACCTTGTGCTTTAAAAGTTAAAGCAATGTTTTTAGCTGTATCCATGATATCATTTAAAGAATCTTTAACTCTACCTGATGTATAACAATTACTCAAACTACCAGTTAAACCTCGATTTGACAATGTTCTACCGCCAAAAATAAATTTCTTTTGTTCAATTAATCTACGTATATATTTATCATTTCCAGATATTCGGTTAAGCCATTCGTCGAACGTTTCATCGTTATTTTTATATTTACGTTCATAAATTGTTTTTGATAATTCCGTTTTGAAAAATTCGCTTTCTTTCATATATTAAGTATTTAAATTAATATGGTACCTGTTCTGTGCCACTACTTGCTGATGTTGAAACTGTTGCGCTTGAATCTGAAGTTGTTATAACACCAGTCGGTATAAGATCATAATTCACAAAGTCATCACCAATACTTGCTAACATTTCATTAAAATAAGAAGGTATAAAATCTGGTATTTTATATTTTAATTTTGGTTTTGACGTTGCTATTGTTTGAATAATTATATCTTCATTTGAATTTGAAAAAATCGGTACGGATATAAAGTTTTTCTCCTTATTTTTCTTATTCTGCATAAGTTGTAAATAAATATCTCTGCTATACGTAAACTGCCCATTACGAATATGCCACTGCATTTGTTGTACAATATCTTTATAATTGCAAACAAATTTTTCATTACTAATTTGTAATTGACCAGCTTCATTGTAAATTACTGGAAATGAAAATAATGTTGGAGACAAAGTATCTTTATTTATAACCAGGAACTTAAACGGTTTGATTTTCCATTCAACATCTTTTTCTTCGTCTGAATCAGATTCATAAAAATCTACATTTTGTAAAGCGTATCTCAAAAGATCAGTATATAGTTCAGCTTGTCTATAATATTTAAACTTATAAAATGAATTTTTTATAAACTCATGTTCTGGATACGAAACACACTTTAAATCAAAAGGATGTATTTCATGCTTTATCGGATCAACATAAATTATATCAAACAAACATTTGGTAACATGGTCATTAAGATATACTTGATAAAATACAGTTTTGTTATTTGCAAATATATCTCTTGTGATTTCAGATGTTTTTAACACTTCAATACAATTTGTAGCTTCTTCAAACTGTTTTGAAGTAATGAATGTTTTTCCATAATTAGCAAGTCTTTCTTCTATTACAGGAAACAATTCTTTTGCTTTATCCAATCGTCCAGAAACGTTCTTGGTCATATTTGAACAAAATCCACACTTGTCTAAAATAATAAGCAAAGATTCGTCACTAAGATCATCTACTCTTATTATATTATCAACACAAAAATTGACTAATTTCAATTCCGATGGAGTTAGAGTTTTTTCATCTTCAACTATATAATATTTATTCAAGAAAGAACTACTCTCTGTTAATAAAGTGTCCACAATACTTCCAAAAAGCATTGCTTCTGTTTGTGAAATTTGATATTCTGGTCTTAATGTACTTGGGCCATTGGTTTCGAAATTTACAATTTTTGTATGACCTATCAATTTAGATTTATGATAATCTTCAATTGCAAATGTATCAGTTAATTGTTGTTTTCTAAAGAATTCGAAAATATTCATTATTTTAAAATTTCAAATTTAATAATATTGTATGTTTCTTCAATTTGTGATTGATTATGTGGTTCAAAAAACCAACATTGTTTTTTCATTTTCATCGGCATTGTATCTATAATACGAAGAAACAATTTTTTCTTCAAAGGGTAGACATCATTCGGTCTACCCTTTGTTTCAATAAAAACCAAAGTACTTGGTGTTTCAAGTACAAAGTCTGGAGTATACGTAATAGGACGAATTTTAGAAGTGTTTAATTTTAAAACTTTTTTTCCTTTCCTGCTTGATGGAGTATAGATTTTGGTATTTGGTTTAAATCCGTCAACTATTGTGTATTTAATAGGCTCATATTGTAATTTGACACCCTTGTTTAAAAAATATTTATAACAATACATCTCCAAACGAGATTTGAATTGTATATTATCATAAAAACAAGGTTTTGCGTTTTTAACTTTTTTATTGTTGGTCAATTGGATTAGTTTTAATGTAAAGATCGTGAAATTGTGTTTTAAGACCTATAAAGTCTTTAACACAACTTTGTAATTTAGTAATAGTACGTATATTGTTGAGAAACATTGAAAGTTGTCTATGTATTACAGAACTGTCAAAAGCAGTTGTAATACAAGAATACAAATTGATACATTGTTCAACATCTGATCTTCCAAAGAAATCTTTGCAAAACAAATCAGTTTCAAATAGATTCTTATCCTTTATATTATTTGCGTTGAATATTAATTCTGCGGTTTTTAATATAGCTGTTAATAAATATAACCAGTTGATAATATAATGAATGTTATAACTTGGTTTTAAAAATCGGAATTCAATTGTTTTGTTTCGATTATAGAATAAAGCGTTAACGAAGTTTACAGCACTATATCTAGAATTAATATGCCACTTTTGACGTCCTTCCAGATCATTTGGATGAGGTTGTGTCAAATTAACATCCTTTTGCGTTTTATCTAAAGTAAGTCCGTTTGAAATGTCAAAATACCAATCTGCAATACTTTCGTATGCAATTAGAGGATTACAATAATTTTTACCGTTATCTTTGTAAAAATCGGTATGAAATGTATATTTCGGTAATAATTCCATTAATTCATTTTGTACATTATAAAATACCTTATATACCAAATAATAATATTTGATATCGTGAGGTAATCTTCCAAAATGTATATGCATTGAACAGGTTTTATCAAAAGTTGTATATGTTTTAAGACATTCTACTTGCTTTTTCAATAAACCTATGTTTTTATTATTCAACGGTACAGTAGCATATTCTACACCACCTATTGAACCGTCTCTTAACGGAACTAATCTTAAATCAAGACACATATCTTCTGGTATTACACCACAACACGTTTCAAATTCAATTCCAAATGTGTATTTAAGTTGTTTTGCTATTCTACTGGATTCTTCATCTGGTACAGGTGGTGTAAATTTTATTTTTTGTGTAGATACATTATATGTTTCTGTAATCAAACGATACGGAAACCTCGACACTGGTACTTTGGCATCCGTTGCTTCAAATATATCAAACTTTGTATCATCACCCAGAAGATAATAATATGTACTGTTTATACCAAAATTCAAATAATACAAATAATTTGTATCAAAAATTTCTTTTAAAGCGTATCCTCTATATACGGAAGTTGATATTCCTCTTTTTACATATTTTATATTTACATATATTACGTGTTTCAATTCTTCAGTTGTTCTAAAAACAATTCTTTCAAATTGAAAATCTCGCAAATTTTGATCTGTTTGCTTAAAAGATACAAGAACTTCTAACTCCATGATTTCAAAAGATTAATAAGTTTAGAATGATTTTTATTACATTTCTTTGAGTATGCACTATAAAATTTATTTATACTGCCATTTGTATCCATTCGACTGATGAGATGACCATCTTTGAAAGTCAGTATTTGATTTGTATTTTCACAAAAAGGAACTAATAATTTACCACTATATAACATATTCAAACCTGCACCATAATATCTGACATATAAATTGTTTGTCTCATCGTTATATGGCCAATCTGAAAACGCATATACAATTTCTGGAAAATATTGTGCCATTTCTCCAAAATCCATACATTCTGTATTTTCATTGCAAAAATCAATGATAGTCCGTAAAGCAGGTTCACCAAATACTGGAATACCGTTGAATAAATACAATTTGTAATTATATCCAACTAAAGATGTATCTGAAAATTGACCTTTATCATTTACATAGTATATACCAGTCAAAGGTACATCAGAATCATCGCTAAAATACTTTAAAGATTTACAATATAAATCACCTTTACGAGTTACATTAGGAAGTAACAATTGTGTTTGTTTCTTATCATCATCTGCTTTTGAATTTATAGAACCACCATAATAATCATAACAATCATCAAAATAATAATCATCATAATCCCCATATGGATACATTCTTTGTTCTCCATAATAATGATATAAACTTTGCGGAGTAATTGAAACTGTAGTTTCTTTTTGTGTACAATTAGTTCTATCAACTTCTTGAACTTTGATTAATGTATCGTTTTCGTTAATTAGCGTTACAATATTTGTTGGAAACGTGTATACTGGTGTTTTGTTTACATAAGCCAAAATAGATAAGTTTGAAGTTGTAGAACTAAACCATAAACCATCATCTTCTCTTACATAATACAAAGGTCTTTCTTCTTCTGCTTCTTTGGAATAAACAGTTGATTTTGATTTACCTTTGAATACATAAACTGCAGGTTTGCGTTTTGGTGTTCTATAGTCTACCATCATAAAAGCACCGGTACCAATATACTCGGCAAACACATCAAAACCATGAATATATATGATTTGTGCCATTAACTGACTATCAGTAAACTCTTTGCTTTTTTCGGGAGCCATGCTGAGATATTTAGTAGCAAGTTCTTCATGATTCACAATGGTTCCATTATGCATCAATACAAAATCTACCTCTCCATTCTCGTTTTTTATTACAACAGGTTGTAGTTTTTCATCTGAAATTCCTCCTACAGAAGCTTTTCTATCATGACCAATTAATATTTCAGCTTCATGATATTTTTTCAACAATTTTGATTCTTTATAGAAAGACTCAAAATATTTATCTTTTGCTGCACCATATTCTACTTCTCCATCAATAAAAATACCACAGCCGTGACCACCTCTGGAATCATTTTCGACACCAAGTCCTAAAAAAGTCTGTAAGTCAATTTGTCTTTTTTTATAAGCTATAAATCCAAATAATCCACACATATTATAATAAATTTGTGATTTTAAATGTTTCAATTAATTGTTTTGCTTTATCCGTATTGCTTTTATTAATAGTAGACATTACCTCAATTGGTTCTGGGAGCGGAGCATTGTCTTCAAATGCTTTTATGGCTCTTTCTAATTGTCTGTACATTAAAGCTATAAGATCTGGACCGTTAAGAAAATAACTCGAAAGAACTCTCCATTCTACACCATAAGGTTGTAATCTGAAAGCTCCGGCTTTTCCATATAACTTTCTACGTCTGATATCTCTGTCTAATAATACAGAAGGAATACCCATATACAAATCCATATAGCGTATAAGTTTTATACAATCTTCTAATGAAGGATTGTCAAAACCAACATGCCAATGAAATCCAGCACTTCGTAAAGTAACATCCTTAATTTCCGGTTTTACATTTTGTTGTTTAGTGTAACAATTATAATCCGGATCACATCCAAACAACATAGCTTGCGGGTGACTCAACTCTTCAACTGGAAGATGTGCTGAAGCTTGACATTTTGTTTTTAAATTAACGTTTGTTGATTTGACCAAATCGTCAATATATTTACGCATTGACAATAAATTGTCTATAAATTCATGTTCTTTTTCAAAACTTACAGCTGGAATGTTGAATTCTACAAGTACATTATCCGTTTGAAGTGCAAATCCATCTGGTAAATCAGATGGATGAAACGGATCTTCTTTTGATCCAGGTATAATACCAATTGCAGATTTAAACTGTTTCGTTTCAGTATCAAACAAAAACATTTCTGGATCTGAACCTATGGTGATATGTTTAAGTTTCATATAAATTTAATTTAAACTATTTGTTATTATTATATATAACTGTCTTTAAAAAACCAATATAAGTTTCTATTTGTTTTGCTGTTTCGTCAGTACATACCGTAGGTTTTAAAAGTTTTTCCAAACTTATATTATACTGATCGTCATAAAACATAAAAGGAGATGGTAATCCATAATTCAATGCAATTTCGTTATACTCAGTTATATTAGCAGATCTAGATATTACACTCACATTGGTTTTATTAATAATTGCTGAAAATAAATCATTGTATCGAAATGTTCCTGGGCCGATAAGTTCATTTTCAGATCTAACAGAACGAGAAAAATCAGAAAATGAATCTGCGTTCAAAAAACTTTTTAAACTATGTAAATTATTTAAATAAACATATCCAATTAGAGAATCAGTTGGACTATATGTATTAAAATAATCAAACAAAACCAATAATGCAACTGCGTCTAAATCACACCACGTATCGGTAGCAGTTCGTGTTAATTGAAATACAATATCGTTTGTTATTTTGTTTGATAATGTAAACAAACGTCTATAAATATTCAATATGAAAAACAATTCATGCGGTAAAATATCAGAACTTTCAATGTCTAATTCGTAATTTAATTGTCCATACTCATTCTGATTCTTTAAAAAAGATTTACGACGTGGATAAAGCATAACCGAATGTTCAATATGGTATTGAGTTCGCAAAATATTTCGTATATTACGAACCAACGTTGTAATTTGATTGCATGTATACATTGACCATACAGAATCAAAATCATAACTTCGAAGTCGATCGAACCAACCTTCTGCATCTGTAGCAGGATTCGTTTCACAATCAAAGAACGTTGCGATACGCACTGATCTTATTGGTATGTTTAATTGTGAATGAAAATGATGTGTAATATCACCATAACACGACTGTGCACCTAATCTCTCAACAATTTCTCTAACTAACGTATTGTTGTTATTCTCTTTAAAATATAAATTCCAATTGTGAAATTGACCCATTGAAATTACAACACGTTCGTTGTTTTGATAATTTATTTCATACATTTTAGAAACTTTTTAGTGGGTTTAAAATAATTAGTTATAACATTATTATAAGCTGTTTCCAATATTGTATAGTTAACATTTTTCCTATCTATAATATTTTTGGTTGTAAACAAAGGTTGGTCAAAACATTGCCAAGTGCTAGTATTAGGATATCTATTTATTTCATTTGTATTTATAATCTTGTTTTTACAATTTACATAATGTTTCAAATCTATAACACACATTGCAGATAAATTGCACAACTTAGATTCTTTCAAATATTGTTTATTGTTTTTGAAAACAGTTTTGTTTGTAAATTTCGTCAAATATGATTTACCAATATATCCATTTCTCAATATCTTTTGATCAAATGGTAATAAATTTGGAAAAGAATCACAAAACATAGCAATATTTACAAATGATAAACCGTGCCATTTTTTACGTGTTAATTCTTTACTTAACCAGTACTCACGTTTACTAGTTAATTGTAAAAATCTACGATACATTTGTAAAACCAGAAATATTTCGTACATATAACAATTTTCAAATTCAAATTCTATACAACTGTTACAGTGATAAATTGTGTCACTATATCGGTTTCGAAATGTTCTGTCACATTCGTTAATACGAATTGTATATTTAAAATCAATATACGGTTTTACATGTTTGTAAATATAAGAAAATTCTCTTTTGCACTGACTTTCTGATTCAAATACAGTATAATTTAAGAGTTTTTTACCACCCAATGTGGTTAGTATTTCAGGGTCGTGATTAAAAAACAAAGTGACTACAGCTTTCTCCATTTTATCATATTTAAGCTGTAAATTTTGTGTAAAATTTCCAAAACATATATCCATATAACCAGTATTATAAAAAACTTTTTCGTTTTTTACGATTGCATATGCTTTGAACATTTCGCCATATATGATTTGGGATTTATAAATTTTTTTCATTTGTTGTTTAGTAATTTATAAAAATATCTAACAAATAATTTTCTACCATATTTTTTGTAGAAATCAGAAGGATCTTTTACTTCATATTCTTTATTTATACATATATTATACAACTGATATTTGTCACATAGCATATTTGCTCTGTTTTGACCTGTATTTACAGGTTTATCATAATCATTATCGTATAATATATATATGTTGTCAAATCTCAATTTGAGCTGATTTATAACTTGCCTTTTTGGTATTGCGATTTCAGATTGTAAACAACAACTTGGTATACCTAAATTAGACCATAAACATAAAGCATCTTTTAAAGATGAAGTTATTATCAGCTTTTCTCCCTTTTCTGGAAGTTGCGTCCATAAATTCCACACAGAACTGTTACCATCAGACATCCATTTATATGTTTTATTATAAGGTTGATAAATTTTCAACGACTGTATATTATCCTTAAATTCTACATATACATATGCGTATTTGTCTGCTGGAATACAATTCTTCAATCCATTTTTGTTCAATATGATATCAGATATGGCAAAAATTCTTCCGAATCTTAACCATTCTTGTGATATACCATATTCATTCCAAAACTGCAAATCATAATCTTTAAAACTACGTGTTTTCACCTCTAATTTCAAAGGTGAACGTTTGTAAGTTTGTTTTTTGATTGCTTTTTTCGGAGTATGAATATAAATATGACACATATCATACCAAATACGTTCCAATACTTGTGAAAAATTTAAATGAAAATATTCCATTAACAAATCAAATATGCCATACCGTTGTTGTGTACCAAAATCATAACATCGTACGTGATTATGTTTGTTTACATAGATTGAAAACGATGGATTTTTATCTTCTCTTAATGGACTTGAGATTAGTGTAGGTAATTTATAAATATTAAAATAGTAAGCAAGGATATCCTCCTCGCTTACTATTTTAAGTATATCAGAAAGTTCTATTGGAACTTTACCGATGGAAATATTAGAAAGGCATATCATCTTGTCCTGTAAATTCTGAAGGAATAGGAATTTCTTCAGTAGTTGGCATTGGACCAGTCTCTGGTGTAAAAGTGGTTTTATTAACAGTCCATTCATGTAAAACGTCTGTTGAAAATTGTGTATTGGCATACATACCACTTTCTTTCAGACGATTCAACTCTTTGTCAAATCTGCTAAGATTACCATTTGAATGACGCAGGAATATTCTGTTACAAATATCACTGTAATGACGATTATCTTCTGTAGTACGTATTCCAAACAATACTTTTACACGATATTCAGCGCATTGCTTTATGAGATCTTGTAATTCTTTAAGATTTCCATTAACAAGTTCTTTCCAGTCAAGAATAATCTTGCACTTTTCAAGTTCATCTTGATTTTTAGGAACCCAGGAATGCATTTCATTATTCCAAGAAGTAGACAACGGAATGTTAAGCCATTCTTTCAAGAAAGCAACCAAATCAGCTTCACCTTCATGACACACACGATATTTACCAATAACGCGGCATCCTTCCGGTTTTTCACCACTTTCAAATTGTGCTTTTGTCACCCAAGCGGTTTCACCATAATCATCAATTACTTGGACTTTAGTTTCATCTTTACTCTTACGAGGTTTTTCGGAAATAAGAAATCTGATTCTACCGGTGGTATCAATATTCAAATTAGCCCATTGCGGATCGGTCTTTACATGAAATTCCAATCGGTATGCTCTACCTTTTGGAGTTTCAACATTATATTCGGGTTCTTGATATTCTCTTTCATACAAAGCTTCCAATTCTTTTTTGGTTGGATTCAACGCAGTTACCGTCACAGCTGCTATGCCAATATATCTTTTAAAAGATGCAATACTTTCTTCGGGTTTTTCACCTACGTTCAGTGTCAAAAATAACTTGTTTACTTTTTTTGCCATAATTTAATTGTTTTTAATTAATATTTTCTAAAAATATTTGTGACAAATCTACTGTCACATTGTTGTTTTCATCGCTTTCGGCCACTTTAAAACACTTACCCCTTAAGTGTAACGGTCGTGCTTCACGAATTGTTGAATCACCACCTTCAAATGACATAAATGTTTTGTTTCCTTCACGATAGATATAACCTATCGCATCCGCTTCACCACAAATAATATCTCCTAATTTACCAGCCAAATCAACTGACATTTCAGACATTTCCTTACCGTTTTTCTGTATTTGTCTGTCTTTTACATGAGCAACCAATATGAGAGTTTCACAGACACGTTTAAACATGTCTATGGAACTTTTAACTGCATTGCGCAAATATAAATAGCCACTTCCTGATGGAAGTGTTCTTACATCAGCTTTTGGATCAATTATACGGTTACCTTTTGCATCCAAAACAAAATTATTGTTTGGATCTCTTAAATAACCGAAATTTGCACCCATAGGCGTTTTACGATACAATTGTGCAGCATAACTCAAACACATTTCTTCAAGTCTTGTAGCATTATCAATTGTAATATACTTATATGGAAACTTTTTGAGTTCAGCTGCCTTTTTGTACAAAGCATTCCATATATCAAACAGCGTTTCAATATTGCGTGCTTGAACAGACATTACTTCTAATGCTCGATAACCATCTTCCAAATCAATAATCAAATTGTCATCTAGGGCTGCCATTAAAGTGCTTTTACCAGATTTAGGTTGACCAAACAAGATCATTAACTTGGGGTTGTAGTTTTGAACTTTTCTTCGTTCGGTGGGCAATTCTATCATTCTAATTTAATTTAATATTAAAAATCTTCTTCATTCCAATCATCATCATAATTTTCATCATCATCTTCATCATCATTTCTATAAAATGACGAATCAAATTTTATAAATTCACAAATTGAATTTTTAATGCTGCATTGACCATAACTTAATCCGGATTTATTTCCAAATGGACATTGCATAAATTGTTTGCAACAAGATTGTTTACTTTTTTCCGTTTGAGTTATAGTTTTCAATTCAGATTCCTGTGTATTTTTCACAAGATTTATGGCATTAGTTTCTTCTTCAGATAACTCTATTTCAGATTCTGTTTCAGTTTCAAATTCAACATCTTGTATACGTTCAAAACTTTCATAAATGTTAGCATTCATATCATCTGCAATTTTTTGTAATTCTACAACATATTTTTCAGCAGAATCTTCACCTAAAGCAGATCCTGAATTAGTTTCCAATATAATGAAATCTGGATTGTTTCTTCTTCCTGCAACTTTTACATCCACAGAACAAATGTCTAAACCGACAGATCTTCTTGCCTTCTGTGCAGCTTCAACAATTGTTTCCCAATTATCAGGTCTGGCAAAATCTTCATTGTCTTCGTTTATCCATACTGAATTTTCATGATGTCTATGCCATCTCACTTGTGCATCATTTCGTAACATTTTACGATGAGCAAGGAAACAACCAAATTTATCCACATGTAACCTGTATTCACGAACGTATGAGAACCAATGTTCAACGATATAATTATTTATATTTATATCATCTCTATTACAGAAATCAAAAAGATCTTCATCGTGTTCCCAGAAAAATATACCATTACCACGTGAAGAATTTTTGTGTTTTACGATATATGGGCTTCCAATTCCATATTCTACAGTAAGATCTTCCGTCATTTCTTCTATGGTATCATACTGCTTTAATTGACACCACGGTGCAGTTGGAACATTCCATTCATTAAAACACTTTTTCATAACAATCTTGTCGCCAGATTTGCGACAAGCTTCTTCTTTATTTATTTCAATGATTCCCGCAGCTAATTCACGTGAGGTAAATATTTGCGTAGTTGGAGTATAACTACCAGCACGATAAACTCCACGTTTTCTCGATGTTATTCGACGATATAACTGCCTTGCAGATCTATTTCTGCTTCTTATTCTAATAAACATGATCTTCTTCTTTAAATTTGTAAAAAGTTATTTTTATATCAGTGTTACTAAATGCTGTGCATATCATGGCGTATATTATACTCCAATTAGCATGAGCTTGACCACATCCTATTTCATAGGGTATTGCTACACTTGTAATGTCATTAGCTATACACCATAATACTAATCTATTTATAGCCAAATCAAATGCATCGTATGAAGTATAACGCTTACTTGCGTTATATCCGAATGTGTATTGTCCAAATAAATTACATACATAACGGTTCTTAATTCCGCCAATACGTACTATTTGAAATGTACCCAACAATGTCTTACGATTTGCTGCATTACACATTCTAGAATATTCTTCATATACTTTGGGATAGGTGTCGCGAATTGTTTTCGCAACACCTGATCCCATAACTCCCATGCAATTAACTTGGTGTATAATTAACTCTTCTGAAGAGTCAATTATATTTTTGTTAACATACGATACCACCATTATAACAATACTTTATTATATTGTTTAGTGATGTACTGCAACACTCTTTGCTTTTTATGCTCCAGTTCATCACTCGTGTAACCAGAACAATTGATTCTTTCTTCAACAAGAACAAAACACTTGTTCTTCTTTTGAAAAATCAAATCTACATTCAATTTTTCATCTAAGGATTTATACCTCACAGTCTTATTTAATCTGTTCAATGTAATTCTTGCTTTTGGTGTGCCTTTCATAATTTTAATATTTAATTGTTTAACTGTTTAAATTCTTCATTCTCAGAGATATAATCATCTCTTTTTATAACTCGTTCACCCTCAAAGAAATTCATTTCTTTGTAAAGTTCAGTGGAGTTAGTACTTGTTTTTTTTACTTCAAGTTTCTTTTCTTTTTCATTTGGTCTGACTAATAAAAATACTTTTGACATAACTAAATTTCTAAAATTGTATTTTTCATATTTTTTTAATTAAATTTAATACATTCAGATACGTATTCGCCGTCTTTACCAATCCAATATTTGGTTCCTTTTGGAATATATGCTGCGATTGCTATTTCACCAAGATTAGCTAAAACACGACGTGTGGGTTTATAAGAATAAATTCCATTTTTTATAAGTGCAAACCTTGTTTGATCAACAAACTTATCTGCAAACAATCCATGAACAATTTCATTTTGTTCAATCGATTTCCACATATAGGGTGTTACTAACTTACCATTACTACACATATATAATACTTTCAAACACGGTATATTACGTTTAGCAACTTTTGCTTTCCCGTTTAAATGTCTGATACGTTTTACTGTTAAACACATAATTTTTGTAATTTCGATTTAATAATATAATATATATATGAATATATAAAAGTAGTATATTTAATATTATTATAAGAAAGATATAATGAAAATAATAATAAAAAAAGAAGACTTCTTTCTTTGTTTCTTTTGGTTCTTTTCTTTATTTCTTTCTTCATAAAAATCGTTTAAACGGGCCTATTTCAAGCGATCTATCGTGTAGATGATAAATTATATTCAAACTAAATTATCACTTGAATTTGACCGGTTTAAACGCAATCTCGCGTATTACATAATAGTAACTTGGATTAACCAATCCTTCATTACATTTGTTCAATTTGTCATACAACTTTTTCATACGTTCATAAGTGCCCTTGGCAATTATCTCATATGATGTAGCAATGACAAACTGTTTTTCAGTACGTATGAGACACCACTCACGCATACCATTTCTCAATTTTGTTAAATAGTTTTACGATTTCGGCACCACGTGGCACGTAATCGGCCACAAGGTCACAAAGAATTTCATCAGCTTCGATATGAGCTTCCTCAATATCTCTGCTGTCAGCTAAGTCTCTTAATTTCTTTATAATTTCTTCCATATTTATTGAATTTTAATTGTTCTATTTTGTGTTTTACACGGAAAAATCTCTACTGAGTGCGAGCGGCATTATCTCATGCACCTCTTTATGGCAAACCGGATGTTCAATTTGCCAGACCGGTCAATTGTAGAGTAAAACTCCCGTGCCCTCAACATCTTGGGATTATTGTTGAGTTTATTTAAATTTCACTACTTCTTATTTTGAATTTCTTCAAATAAGAACTTTTCGACATTATCGAGATACTGAAGATTCTTCTGAACAGCATCAAGTTCAGCCTCACAGCCTACAAGAGCTTCCAAGACATCAGGAGTTTCCTTTTCTTTAAGTGACTCAATGATGGCAATACGCTTGTCTGCGATTTGCATCATGTCAGTTTCAGCATTCAATCTTGCAGCCTGGATACTGTTTTTAACACGATTGACTTTGTTTTTCATCTTTTGTTCTTCAATTTTCTCGCTGAGAATTGCAATAATTCTAATCATAATTTTAATTTTTTTAATTTGTGAATTTTAATTTATATTCTGGTGTCGATTTCTTCGACACCATTTTTGTTTCAGAATCAACTTTTGTTTGTATACAATCGTCTATAAATGGATCAACTAGTTTGATTCCTTCCAGAAAAGGTGATTGTGGAGGTATTATATTACGTGCAGGCATCAACATACTTGATGCAAAATTGTAAGGTAATATATTTCCACTGGCTGTCTTTAAATTATACAGCATACCATCGTCGGGTTCACTCCCTGCTTCTGAATGGCTATCAAAAACGTAATGGACAATGTATGTATTACCACAATACGGTAACATCTCTTTTACAAATCCAAATCTGTAACAATTGGAGTCTTTAACGTTTTCTCTAAATATAACTCTGACATAGTCACCTACTTTAAAAATTGGTTTTTGTGAAGTTGTTTCTGTAGAAATTTTTCCTTCAGTTTTTAATGACTCCTTCATTTGTTCTTCACACATTTCCATAAGTTTATTTATTATTTTAGAAATGCCAGTAGAATCTGGACAATATATTGCTGGAAATATTCCGGATGATATATCACATCCTGAAACATCTCTACAAAATTGTATTTTATCCTTAATATTTAAATCATTAAGAATTTGATCATTATGGCCTATCCAAGCATCGTTTGTCAAATACCAACGAATCACTGTCGATATATCATCTTTTACAACACGATAATTATAATTTTTACCTGGTAATTTAAATGCAATTTTATCTCCATGATTATAGCACATTGTTGTACCGTTGAGTTTATTGTATTCGTCACATTTTTCCAATAAAGCGTCTATAACTTTATTTATTTCTGTTTCATCTGGATATACTATTTCTGGAAAAGATACACTTTTATCATCCGTTGCATATTTTGAAATATCTTTAACAAACTTAAATTTGTCAACAATATTAAGTTTGTAGAAAATAATTGAATTACTAGCCGTTACTATCGATAAATACCAACGATTATCAAAAACTTTTACAACAGTATATTCAAAAGATTCTTTTCCAACTTTAAATACAACTTTGTCATCTTTCTTGTACATATTCCAATTTATTATCATTTGTTATTACAAAATCAGAATCCATAATATCTTCGACCGTTACACCCTCAAGAGATATCTCGTATGGATCATCCCAATAGTATAGAATTATATTACGATCTGCATCATAATATAACATTTCGTCGTAGTAAAAATATTCCTCATAGTATTCTTCTGAAGAAATATTTTTCTGAGTAGAGCACGAACACATAGCTACAGCAAATGCAAATGTTGCTGTAAATATAATTGCTAATAAAATCCATTGAAACAACAAAGCGAGTGCGTCCCAAAGATTTTTATTCATATTAGATGTCATTCTCGACCTCCTTTCCAAACGAATTTGATGATATCTATTAAGAAATAAAGTACCATTGTAAGTGCTAATGCTGTACCTAATGTTATTAATTCGGGACAGTGCTTAGTTTCACATATTGTTATGACTGCACAATATGTAACAACAAAACAACTGAAACATCCTAATGTAATTACAGTTAGTGTAAAAATAACTTTTTCCATTTCCATTTTGTTTAATTTAAAAATTTGACAATTGTGCTACCGACTGGACTTGAACCAGTGACCTGTTGCTTATAAGGCAACTGCTACTAACCAACTGAGCTACGATAGCATTGTCACAGTATAGAAGGGAAATATACTGTGACTTTTTATTAACCAAAACTAAAAGATATATTGCCTAATCAACAACGACTACTCGTTTACCGCCCACATTAGTCACCATATAGGTTGTGGACAGTATTGGACTCAAACCAATGAAGCAATATATTTTTGCTATAAATTAGTTGATCCTACCCGGTCACCTTCTTTCAGCAGACCTCCACATCTAACTGTACTTCAAGACTTATGGCTGTCCCTTCACAATGTCCATCTCAAGCATTGCCCCACGATTAGCCATCTTACGGGGGCCTTCTTGAACCTCGGATCAACTAATTTATTTTTTGTACCACAGGCGGGACTTGAACCCGCACGCCCTTGCGGGCAAGGGATTTTCCTGCCACACTATGTTACCATAGCATAAATTAACCTTGACTAACGCCGTGAGGGTTTTTAAGCCACACACGCCCGATTTCCACGGGTATTTACAATTTTTGCCAGTTAATTTATTTGTGGTCTGGACTGTCTCTTTACCATATTGAAATTCTCGCGAGAAGATAATATATCACATAGTACTAAGCTATTCTCGACATACACATTAAATCAAATAATGCAATTATCGTAGATTTTCTTATGCTTATTATCATCCAATTCCAACTTAGGTATCTCCCGTTCTTCTAAACGTTTTATATGACATACATTCGGGGATATAACAATCTATTTGCTCTAAAAACTTTTTTGCCATATTAGTTCCACACCGAATAGAATATTTACCTTTGTTATATTTTAAGGTAAAATTAACATCTAATCTTTCTTTCATAAACTTAATAGCATTCATTGCTTCTTCTTTAGAAGAATACATAGATATTACAAGTTCATAAGCATGGATTTTTCCATTTGTTTTCTTAGCATATAAACTACCATCATCCATATACCAAAAAGCAATTCCTTGATTATTGATTTTTCTTAAATATCTTAAACTAATATACTTTTTATGGTTTTTATATAACCATTTAAAGCAGAAGTTTAAATATTTATGTACTACACATAACCTTATAGAAGGATATCCTTCATTAAGATATTCAGAAAAATTTATTTTATTACCGAATGCGGTTTCAAGAAATTTTCTTTTATAGTGAAAATAATCTCTTTGTTTTTGAGAATGAATAATTGATAACTCTGTTGTATAAGAATTTTGTTTTCTTCTTAAATATGAATCACCAATCATCATACCTCTAATTGCTGCTTTTTCTTCTTTTGTCATTTCTAATACATTTTAGTACAGTTAATAAATAAACGTTTATAGTCTCTACACGATTATAAACATTCCTCTAAGTGATTGAATCCTTACTGATATTACTTTCAGTTTGTTTATTTTCGCTCGGTATAGTCCTTGTACATTATTGTTTAGCACCTTGTAACTCCATCCGACGACCCATAGATTTTGAGCTAATACAAGTTTCGCTCTAATCCGCCGCCTTGTGAGCAAAGGATTTCCACCGAATTTAGGAGATTCTACATAGGGATTTCTCGCCTATGCACTCAAATTTAAAATTAAGTCCCTCTTGTCTACCAATTCCAACACTGTGGCATCGATACATTATGTTTATATTGTTGCTACCTGGCGATGTACGACCAACAATACAACATAATGCATTATAAAGCTAATTCATCTAAACATATATTATGCTTCTTGGTAGTGTAGCAACCACCGCAGATGATTTTCACATGAACCATCGAAAATGTTTATTTATCGTCTCATTTAATAACTTTAATAATTTTGATATACATTTTCTCTATTTTATAAAAGGATTATCGACTAGTACAATAAACCAGGTCCAAGAAATTGTATAGTTGATAATCCTTGATTAATACGTAGGTTTGAGTATACCAAGTTATGCCTCGGTATACTCACAAATTATTTTATCAACATCAATAGAATAGAAAAAGTTACGAAGTATATCTTCGTTAACTCCATCTCTTAAAAGATTAATACATTTATTTTGTAAGAATTTCAAACTTCTTCCAGTGTTTATAGGGGGATCACAGAACACCTGAATAATATCTTTAAAACAAATAGATTTTGTGCATATGTCGTAGTACATACCAATCCAATATTTATTACCCTTTGGTATTGTGACACGATATACACAAGCAAATGTATATGTATTAGCCATATTAGATATCTTGCTAATACACAATTGAGCGTTATCTATTGCGTTTTTTACAGTAGAAAACAGATGTATCGCTTTATTAATACAATAAACCTCATTATTTATTAGTATTTGAGGAGTATTTTGAAAGCGCCTACATTTTAACTCCGTAGTTACATCAACTGGAATATGCATGTATGGAGTATAAAACTCTTTTCGTGAACAACTATACAATAATACTTTATAACCAAAAACATCTTGTCTTGCTATTTTTGGTTTTAAATTTTTATGTTTTTTTATATCAATAAATAAGCACATATTGATTAATTTTATTCTAAAATATCTTTTCTAATTTCAAGACGTTTGTATTTCATAACATATGGATCATCTGATTTCAATGTCATATCAGCTACACGTTTAATTCTAGCTAATACATCATATGATGGATCTTGATCCAATACATCTATGCTGTCTGAAAATAGGCTTTTAATCCCAATTAAGAAATACATATCTATTTTTTATTTATGAACAAATTCTTTACATTGCACACCGTGGGAACCATTTACGACATAATGTCGTTTAATGTTTTTACCCCATGTACGAGCAGCGCAAATATGACTACCAAATATTGTATTTGGTTCTAGTTCAAAGAACTTACAATTTCTACATCTGTGTGCAGAATCGAACTCTTTTTGACGTAATGCCTTTTCTTCAGTATTACGTCTTTTAAGTTCTTTACGCAATTCTTCTGTAGAGTATTCTGCTAACCTAGATTGTTGGAATGTTGACCAATCACTATTTTCTTTAGATGGAAATAATACACACTCTGCAGTTGGAATATTTCCTACCACAGTATATTTTCCATCTATTGTGAATTGATATTCACGCAATGGATCTAATATATGTGTTACTACAATTCCGTTTGCAGATACCTTTCTTAGGAAACAATCTCCCAATATAGGAGAATATAATTTTGTCCCAGCGGGACATTTTTTTAATATTTTTGAGATATCCATAATTTTAATTTTTGTGTTTTACGCCTAAAACTTATAGTACAACAAATCAATTGTTTACCTTACCACACTCAGTTTATAATAACAAGATGTTTTATTATCATAAGATCACAAGCTTAATTTGTTATAGTCTCTATAAGAAACTGGCGTCCTCAACATCTTGGAAATCCTCTGTTTTACGCAGTTACCCCACAACTCCACAAGGATATTTTATATTGAGTTTTTTATTGTGTCCTCTGTATTTATACGGGCTTGGAACCGTTCATCAAATGACGAGCCACATTACACAATCCTCTGGTCGCGATGCAAGACACGTCTGTCTCACCCAGAGGATAATTTTCGTTATCAATGCTTGCAGAACATTGATAACTTACAATGCTTATCACAACTATTGCTGCAAATCAATAGTGTTATCAGCATGTAACCTGTCGTCACAGGATTATGGAATTTTCTATACCAGTACATAGGCCACAGATAATTTTAAATGTCTAGAAAATCATATTACTTGGCATCAGAGAATTAAACAATACGTGCATCAGCTACTGTAGCCTAACTGATGGATTATTGCCAAATTCCCTGATGTTGCAGAGAGTTTTACCGACTCCATTCATTATCGGCTTAATAATGAGAGCAGGTTAACGATGGGAGCAAGCTCACAAGGTCAATACAAAATGAAAGTAACTTAATGAGGATTTTGTAGGACAATCCACAACCTTTTAATAAAATTAATATCCCCAAAATTGCTAATACTTTTACGTTAGCAATTTTAATTGGGGATAATTGCTGGGAAGTGAGAGAGATGGTGAGTTATTATCATCTCTCTCATTCTCAACAACTTAAACAATTATTTATTGTTACCTTGGGTGCGACCCAAACCACCTCTGTAATTTGACGAGCTTGGGTTTTCACCAGCACTCAAAGGTCATACGACACGTCAAATTCCACCTCACAATAAATAATTGCTTAGCCTCTGTTGTTAACACCACCAAGACGAGACTAATTTAATCTAAGTGGATAATAAAGCGTGAACTAGGTCAACTACAAAGTTAAAAAAATTAATCTAGCTCTGCAGTTAACCCAAAAAAGGGGAACAGGCTATTCAGCCTGCTCCTCAATGGGATTGTAAATACAAGTGAATGTATTTACTTCGTATTCCTCACCGTCTGCATTTTTGCCCTCAAAATGTGTCAATGTAACATACTTTTTGTACTCCGTATTCGGAATATTACTATTAACTAAACACACAAAAGCATTGAAAGTTTTTTCGGTGCACTTCACTTTAAACGCGCCCTCTTTTGTAGCTAATTGATAGCTAATACCAGCTGGGACGTTTTGCCCGTTTTTAGTTGTAAACGCTGCGTAAGGTCTGGAAATGATAGATACAATTTTTTCAATTTCCGACTCATCGCAAACGTCCGTGAAATGGTTGAATTTTTTTGCTGCGCTAATGAAATCTACTAATTTCATAATTGTTAATTTAATTGGTTTGTACTAATGTTTTTTTCACGCTTAATGTATGGGGATAGCACCCACACACCAAGACACCTCCCGGATGTCGCTACATTATTCTCTTCTCCCTAACAACCACAAAGTTTTCAAAAAAAAAAATAAAAAATTTTAAAAATTAAAAAATTTTTCGTATCTTTGCAACTCAATAATTAAAATCTAAAGTTATGAACAAAAACGATTTGAATAGATTAAATTATTTGCTTTGTAAACCAGCAAATGCACTAACCAGCGAAGAATTTCGCACTGTGGTGGATTTTTATATATCTCAAAACGATTTACCGCATGTAAAAAGACTTTTGGGATCTATAAAAACAAAATTTGATGAAAGTAGAATTGGTACAAAGACTGGTAGGTTGTAAATAATATTTTAGTATCTTTGCAACTTGATAATTTAAATTCAAACATATGCGTAAAGAAGATTATTTAAAGTTAAGCAAGGAACGTCTTGCTGAATTGCTTGCAGAACGTGATTTATCAGATCAGCTTGCTGCATTCGGTCCATATCCTGAAACTTGGCATGTACCGTGTTATGCTCCAAATGGTATTTGTACAAACCCACATAAAGATTGTATAAATTGTCCTAAAGATTGGGGTAGACCATTTACAATTACATGTGATAGCACGGCTGGTTTTCGATGTAGTGAGCAATGATATGGACAAACACAAGCGAACAAGTGTATTAGCCAGTCGTGTACGGTTTTATTATGATGTGGCTAAACGTACATATGATAAAATAAATACGGCTGATGGGAATTTTATTGAACGTTATGTCAAAGAACGTGATAATATATCAAATGATTTCCCATATCACAAGTTATTTTATTTTGAATACAACAGACAATTATACGCTTCAAATGAAATTGTGATAAACGCTGCAGTTAATCGCACTAAACAAGAATTTGAAGATTGGTACTTTGAAGACTATTTATTAAATAAATCGAAATATGAACGAACATATTAAATCATTATACCCTTGGGCTAGAAATTACGATAAAGGCGGTTCTAAAAGAGATAAGTTTTATAACACACAGTTGACACCTCAACAAGAACAACAGTACCAGCAGTGGGTTCAGACGTTGCCGTTGAATTTGCGTAGTGATTACGACTACGATTTGCGTGGTGCGTGGTTGAATGGTGATTTACCGGACCAAAATTATCATATGATAGACAAGTGGAAGAAACCGTGGCATCCTACATTCAGTAATGAAAGTGTTTATAGTACACCAGAAGCAATTGGAGGTAGTTGGGAAAATAATACATTTGTGCCCTCTGCAATTAATAAAGTTGCCAATGGTTTCAAGTATGGACAATGGGGAGCTAACAGTTTTAATTTATATGATACTGGTGGCGATAAAGGAAGTCCTTGGCATCCTCCTATGAGCACATACCGCATCAACAGGGCACAGCCTGCAGGCACAACGATGTCAAACCCGTACGCAGTACGACAATCGCAGCCTGTGGCATTGTCCGGGCTGATGAAACAGCTAAACACATCGTTGGCGGCTAGCACAGGTGCTTATGTTCCCGTGATAGATACTGGCGTACCTTCTTATTTTCGTTACATAAACAACACAAACAACATGACAAAAAGCAGTGATCCCGTAGCGTATCAGCGCAACAGGCTTCATTTTGTTGAAAATAATGCGAATGTGGGCTACGATCCTGTCACACAGAGATATGTAGCCTACGATTCTGTGGAAGGCGGAGAGCAGACCATCGGAGATGGTTTGAAGCTTTATCCAAACGAGGCGTGGACGAAGCTGTACAACAGACAGGGTTACCTTACAAAACAACAGCACGATGATTTCATAAATGCAAGAATACGTAAAGATATTGAAGCAACAAGAAGATTTTATGACACTACAAATAATGATGTTGGCGCTTTCGATAGATTGTCCCCGGAAATGCAGGCATGGCTTATAGATTATAATTATAACCCTGGTATTACACAATTTCCTAAACTTGTAAAGGCTATATATGTCGACGATAAAGATTCTATAAGAAAAGAAAGTGCAAGAACGGTGGGAGGAAAGCCTCTCGGTAGAAACAAGATAATGTTAAATGACTTGGATTTGATAGAATCTGGACAATATACAGGTAGTTATGCAAAAGGAGGTTCAATTCACATTAAACCAGAAAATCGCGGCAAATTCACAGCAGCTGCCAATCGTGCTGGTAAATCCGTACAAGCGTATGCAAGTCAAATACTTGCAAACAAAGATCATTATTCAACTACACTTGTGAAGAGGGCTAATTTCGCTAAAAATGCAAAAAAATTTCATCATTAATTACTTTTTTTGTAATTTGTATTGATTTTTTTTGTATCTTTGCACATTATTAATATAAACAATTAAATATGGAATTGAATAATGAACAAATACGCCGCATTTTGAATAGCGACGAAACAAATAGACAAAAATATTTCAGAATATACGGTGAAGACGTGTCAAAAGACACAGCAAGACACCGTTTGGAAAGATTAAAAGAAAAATTGAATTCCAATACTGTTGTTGAAGTATGTGCAAATAATTTCAAAGATACCGTTACCATCACAAGTAATGGTCAACAATGTTCTGAAAAACTGTTGGAATGCTCTCAAGAAGAGTTGAAAGACCCGAATTTTCTTTTAAAGATTCACGGTTACGATATAAATGAATTCCAATTAGTGAGTGCAACAGCATCAATTTGGCAAAATTCTACAAAAGACAACAAGGTATTGTATTCTTCAAGGATAACTGTCAAACCTTTATCTAAAGAGCAAAATATAAGAAAACTTATAGAAGAAACTGTAGATACATTGTTTGATGATAAAGATAGTAGTTACTCACACAAGAGAATTACAGACATTCAAAAACGTTGCAAAAAGTCAAAACGTGACGAAAAATATTTGGAAATATGTTTGCCGGATTTGCATTTCGGACTTACAGTAAACGAAGATGTGCAGTCTTTTTCAGATTTTGAGTATCTGTTTGAGGAAAAAGTGTATGCTATAGGAGAAATTGTAAAAAACACAGATCCCTCAAATATAGATCTTGTTTTTCTTGGAGATATACTGCATTATGACAATGCACAGAAAACCACAACAAAAGGTACTCCACAATGTTCAAATGTGAGTTTTGAAACGATGTTTACTTCTGCATCTGAAAATATAATCATGTTGATAGATTATATTAAGGAGGTCACAAATAACCCTAAAATACGTGTAATCTATGTTCCAGGAAACCACGATACAGTTTTAGGATATACTTTGATGACAGTAGTGGGTGCTTATTTTCATAATGATGAAAATATTGAATTTGATTTGAGACAAACTGATCGTAAATACACAATGTATGGCACAAATCTTGTTGGGTTTATACACGGTGATATGAATGCTAAAAGGTTAAATCAATGGTTATACAACGATGCAAGAGAATATATCAGCAATGCAAAACAAATTGAAATACATTGCGGACACTTGCATTCTGAACAAGTTATTGAAGACAATGGTGTGATTACACGTCATTTGCCTACTATATGTGGTTCTTCTCCTTTTGAAAAAAGACAGGGCTACCATTCTGTAAAACGTCTCAGTGCCTTTCTTTGGGATGGTTATAAAGGTTTACAGAACATATTTTATATTTAATTGTTTTTGGACACTCCTTGTAACATGCGAGGAGTGTCTTTTTTACCTAAATTAAACAACATGACAAAAAAAGAGTATAACGATATCCCAGTTTTCTTTTGTGAAGATTGTCTTTCATTAACAATATTGAAAATGGACGATTATAATTATTGCAAAGATTGTGGTAGTACTAATGTCAAATTGACAATGATTGACGATTGGGAAAAACGATATAAGCAAAAATATGGAAAAAAATTATTGCAAAAGTAACAACGTATTAATTTTTTTTGTATCTTTGCAGGCTGAAATTTTTTAACTTAAATTTTTAAATATGGAGAATAAAAACGAAAAGAAGATGTCTTACGAAGAACTTGAAAGATATTGTGGTTATCTCGGTTCTCAAGTAAACGAAATGACAGAAAGACTTAAGCAAACACAATTTTCAGAAATGATTGCCAGATTGAATTTTGAGTTTAAGGTTCTTGAATTGGCAAAGTATTTCCCGAAGGATTACGTTGGCAAGTGTTCTGAAGACATCCAGCGTGTGTTGGTAATGGAAAATCCTAATGACGAAACTGAAACAGAAGTACAAACCGATGTCCAAGATGCTTAAGAATACAACCGTAGTGTCTGTACCTACTAACTTGAATTTGCAGTTTTTCAAGTATTGGGTTGAATTCTTACGTCCGTTGCACAAAATAAATCCACGTGATATTGAACTTATGGCAATGTTACTTTATAAGAGATATCAGTTGTCCAAAGTGATTCAAGATGAAAAAGTATTGAACACAACACTAATGAGTGGTAAAATACGCAAGGAAATACGTAATGAACTTAATGTAACTTCGAACTATTTTCAAGTTATGTTGAAACATCTTCGGGACAAGAAAGCTATTGTTGGAGATACTATAAACCCAAAATTGATACCGAGGTTGGATGACACTTGTGAAGATTATAAACTAATAGTCCAATTTAGTTTCAATGGACGTAACTGAAATTGATTTTCAAAAGATAGCTGACAAGTACGGTATGTCCAAAGGCGATATACGGAACATATACTACGACACATTTGAATTTATTTATAAAACGATATCGTCTTTGGAATATACCGAAATGTCAGATGAAGAATTAGATGCGATGAAAACATCGTTTAACATTCCCGGATTGGGAAAATTGTATTTGGATAGAAAAACTATTAAAAAATTCGCTGAAATATGGAAGAAACAATAAATATCAAAAAGATAAAACCTATGTTCACCAAACTGTTGGTGACAAAAAATATGTATGATGACATAACTTATATTCCAGGAACACAGATTATCGATTCGACAAAGATCAAGCAAGGTGTAAAGGAATACCAGACAGTTATTGCCGTTGGTGATTCTGTTCGTGATGTCAAGGTAGGAGATTTGGTTTGTATCGATCCTACAAATTATGCTGTGAAGAAATACAAGAAAGGTGATATGCACGATAATATGGAGGAATATTCAAATCAAGTAATAGGATATGCTTTTCCGGAAATAGAGCTTGATGGAAAGCCGTATTTGTATTTGGATATTCGTGATATTGATTTTGTTATTGAAGAATGGGAACCGATTAAATCATAATACAACACATGAAATTATTTAAGTTTGAAGGATTTAAATTAAATATCTCTGAGGAGGCCTTGGCAATCAAGGCCTTTCGTGATATATGGAACAGGGATAAAAGCGACACTAAAGAAAAAGCCATACAGGAGTTAGGTTTTATTTATTTCTTTTGTGATCCAAGAAGTGATTATATGTTTCTTATAGATGAAGAAACACGTATGGAAAAGATATTGGAACAAGAAGGATTTCCTAAAAAATGGAAACCTGATAAAACAATAGAAAAAGCCATGGAAGTGTATAAATATTTAACAACCTCACCAAGTTCATTATTGCTTCAGGATACACGGGAACTTATTAATAAATTACGTGTACAATTAAAGGAAATAGACCTTAAAGCTGTTGATGACAAAGGCAAACCCATTTATACATTAAATACAATAACAGCTACAATAAAGCAGATTCCAGGCCTTATTGAGGATTTGAATAAAGCGGAGAAAGCTATTGTATCAGATATTGAAGAAAACGCAAAAATGCGTGGTAACGGTGTAAAAAAGTTATTGGAAGATGGACTCGATCAACTTGCTGTTTAATGATAAACAGACTGCCATTTTGGCAGACCAATTAAAAATGTACCCCAAAGAAGTACAGGATGAATTTATTGATGTAATAAACAATGTTCCTTTTATTGAATCAATGGTAAGTTCAAAAAGACTTCGTGCAAAAGATTTACCAAGAGATGAAAAGGGTAGGATTATTGTTGATTTGATTCATCCTCATATACTTGAGGATATGGATTATTTCAGACCAGCTGCATTACATTATAAAAAATACGGTTGTTATACTACATTGAGACCCAATGCAAACCCCAATAGTGAGTTTGCAAAGTGGTTACGTACTGAAATTGATCGTATCTGGAACGGCATGGTAAGACCTTCAGACGGTGAATGGATACCGGGAGATTTGTATTTTTATTGGAATTACAGTCCTATCTTACAAACCAAAGTTGAAAAAGGCAAAAAAAAGGGTAACCGTGTTATTGATTTTCCTGAAATATGGGATTCGACATATTTATGGGGACATTATATACATCAAGCTGTTTACGGTGGTAAATACAATAATTTTCAAGGTGGTGAACATTTTGGAGTTATCGCTAGACGAGGTTGCGGCAAGTCATTATTTATTGCCGCTATGATGGCTAAACAGTTTATATGTGGTGAAAATCAAGAAGTTAACAAATCTGTTAAAAACGTTGTTGTTGCCGCTGATAAACAATTCTTGATCAACGATGGTACTTTGAACAAGTTTGTGGATTGTATAGACTTTTGTGCAGACAATACACAATTCCCGTCAAAACGTCTTAAAAGCAGTCTTGGTGATATGCACTGGCGTATGGGTTATTTTGATTCAGAAGACCAACAGATTGAACGTGGTACCAAGAATGAAGTTATGGGTTTGTCTATTAAAGACAAGCCTGGTAAGATTCGTGGTAAACGTGCTGTTCGTACTTACTTTGAAGAGTTTGGTATGTTCCCTAATTTCTTGGAAACATACAATACGGCTCTTTATAATGCCGAAGAAGGCGGTTATGCGTTTGGTACATTGGGAGTTATTGGTACAGGTGGTACAAAAGGAAATGACTTCTCAGGTGCATTGGAGATGATTTACCATCCGGAAGGTTATCATATGTATCCATTGCCTAATGTTTTTGATAAAAGCACACAGGGTAAGGGTACTTGTTTGTTCTTTATAGGAGCATATATGAACCGTAAGGGATTTTACGATGAAGACGGTAATTCTGATGTTACTGGATCTTTACTTGAAGTTTTGATGGAACGTTACAAGACAAAAACAACTACAAGTGATCCGTTGTCTGTTACACAGAAGAAAGCAGAGTTACCTTTGACAATACAAGATTGTATAATGAAAGTAGGTGGTAATATATACCCAGTTGCAGATATACAATCGCGTATTGCAGAATTAAACTTAAATCCACATGCTTTTGATGATGTTTATGTTGGCAAATTGAATATAGTTGGAGGAAAAGTTGAATTTCAACCAACAACAGATACACCGATAAGACATTTTCCACACAAAGACAATAAGCTTGAAGGTGCTATAGAAATATTCAAAATGCCCGAAATAAACAAAACTACAAACGAAGTGTTCCGCAATCGTTATATTGCAGGAGCGGATGTGTATGATAATGATGTATCTGGCACATTGTCTTTAGGTTCGATATTTGTACTCGATGTATTTACAGACAATATTGTTGCAGAGTTTACAGGAAGACCAAAATTCGCAGAGGATTTTTATGAAATATGCAGACGTTTGTGTTTGTTTTATGATGCAAGACTTTGTTATGAAAATAACTGGAAGGGTTTATATTCATATTTTAGCAGAACACATTGCACATATCTTTTGACACCTACGTTTTCTTATTTGAAAGACAGAGATTTGGTCAAAGGTGAGTTGTTTGGAAACACTTCTTATGGTGTAAGAGCTACAGTGCCGATACAAAATTTTGCACGAGGATTACTTCGGGATTGGTTATTGAAACCTAAAAGTAAAATTGAAAAAGTCGACGATATCGAAATAGAAACCACATATCCGCAATTGATGGATGTACGTAATATTGCTTTGTTACAGGAATTGGCTCTTTACAATTTGGATGGTAACTTTGACAGACACGACGCGATGCTAATGTTGATGTTATATCGGGAAGATGTTTATAGATTGAATTCCGGGGAACCATCCAAACGTCCAGAATACAAAAATGAATTTCTAACTGATTCATTTTTTGATACTTATAATAAAATGAAAAACCGTTTCAAGAAATCGGAAACAAATATAAATGTAGACGGAATCTTTATAAATGGTTAATTTGAAATTAATATGTATATTAATGTGTTATTTTTTTTATTATTTTTGCACGTTTATATAATAATTTAACATGAGTAGAATAAAAACATTTCCACCGCAACAAATTCCATTCAAGAAAAAGAACGACGAATGGCGTAAAAAGCATTTGGATTGGGCCGATAACAACGTATCTTCACGTTATAATGAGAAGGTGCGTTCTTCTATTATGAATAAAAAGATTAACTATGATTTGGTTAATGGTAAAATTCATATGGATGACTTAATGTTGGTTATGAATCCTACTGGTTTGAATTCTGCGTTTATTCCGGATACAATTCAACATTATCCTGTAATGAACGCCAAGTTACGTGTGCTTTGCGGTGAAGAGATAGGAAGACGTTTTGAATATCGTGTAGTATGTACAAATCCAAATGCAATAAGCGAGATTGAACGCAAGAAACAAGAAGAATTGTTTCAAGCTGTACAAAATGCTATACAGTCAGAATCCAAATCTGAAGAAGAGTTCAAACAGAAATTACAAAATATAGAGAAAGAATTTAAGTATCATTGGCAAGACATACGTGAAATCAGAGCAAATGCTTTGTTAAATCATTATACTAAAGAAAATAATGTACAAAGTTTGTTTGCTGATGGATTTATGGATGCACTTACCGTTGGTGAAGAGATATATTGGTGTCATATGGCTGGTGGAGAACCCGTTATAGAACGAATGAATCCTATGAAACTTCATAGTTGGCGTAGTGGTTATTCTTCTAGAGTTGAAGATGCAGACGTTATTATTTATGAAGACTATTGGTCTCTTGGTAAAATATATGACACTTTTGCAGATATTCTTACAGAAAAAGATCGTAAATATCTTGAAGATTTACCTCATCTTGATGATCCTGATGAAATGTGGAATCGTGATGAAACCAAAGGTTTTATTAATTCTAACGATCTGTTTAATTTTCCGGGAGGCACTATAGTTGGTGATTATGTTTTATTTACAGATGGCGGACAAAATGAAGTGTACGATTCGGATGGTAACATTCGTGTATTGCATATGTTCTGGAAATCAAGACGTCAAATAAAGAAGGTAAAATCTTACAATCCCGAAACAGGTGATACTGAGTATCATTTTTATAGCGAAGATTATCAAATAGATGAAAGTCTCGGTGAAGAAGAAGAAATTTATTGGATTAATGAAGCTTGGGAAGGTTACAAAATCGGTAAGGAAGTTTATTTGCAAATACGTCCTTGCGAGATACAATTCAATACAATGGAAAATCCATCCAAATGTCATTTCGGATTTATCGGCAGTTATTATAATGTCAATGAAGATGAGGTATTTTCATTAGTGGATACATTGAAACCGTTTGCTTATTTATATGACGTTGTACACGAACGTTTAAATGAAGCAATGGAAGCAAATTTTGGACAATTATTTGAACTTGATATTGCCAGTATTCCTGATAAATGGACACCTGAACAATGGCTGTTTTATGCAAAAAAGAACCATTTGGCAATCAAAGATTCATTTAAAGAAGGTAACATAGGTGCTGCTACTGGAAAGTTAGCAGGCAATTTTGCGTCAAATTCACGTGGTCTTATAGGTACTAACACCGGAGATTATATACAACAGCATTGGCAAATGCTTGAATATATCAAGAATGAAATGAGCGATGCTTGTGGTATTTCCAAACAACGTGAAGGTCAAATTGCAAATAGAGAGACTGTTGGTGGTATCGAACGTTCAACATTGCAGTCTTCATATATCACAGAGTGGTTGTTCAATACACATTCTGATGTAAAGAAACGTGTGTTGGAATGTTATTTGGAAGTACTTAAATTTGCCATGAAAGGTAAAAATAAGAAATTTCAATACGTTTTATCCGATAGTTCTTTGGCAACATTAGATGTAGATGGTGATGAATTCAGTGAGAATGATTATGGTTTGGTTGTTGATAACTCACCGTATGCGCAGAATCTGACAAGTAAACTTGAAATGTTAGGTCAAGCTGCATTACAAAATCAAATGATAAGTTTCTCTTCGTTAATGAAAATTTATACATCGAATTCTTTGGCAGAAACAATGCGTATGATTGAGGCAGAGGAAGACGAAATGCGTCAACAGCAATCAGAACAAATGCGTCAACAAGCTGAACTGCAAAAGCAAGAACAAGAAATGCGTATGCAACTTGAACAACAAAAGCTTGAGCTACAAGATATGATGAATCAACGTGACAATGAAACACGTTTGCAGATTGCACAAATTCAGACTCAAGGCCATATTGAAGCTGAACAAATCTACGGTGACAGTCTTATTGACGAAGAAGTGGAGATGGCTAAAATAAAAGAAGATGCTCGTCAGTTTGATGCACAATTGGCACACGATAAAGAAGAACAAGCTGCGCAACGAAGACTTGAACAACGTAAACAGAATTTGGAAGAACAACAACATAAAGAAGACAAATCGTTCAAAGAACGTGAATTAAAATTAAAAGCTGAAGAGGTTAAAATAAAACGAAAACAAGCTAATAAAAAACCTTCTCAGTCATGACAATAGAAATTATAATTGCAATTGCAGGAACATTGGGAATTTCAGAAATTTTACATTTGATTGTGTCAAAATTATTTTCCAAGAAACAGGATACAATTATGACACAAAAAGACGAATTTGAAGCTATACGTGAACGATTGACGTATAACGAAAAAGAAACAAACCGTTTAAACAGGGCTCAAATTATGGCTAATCGCAAGATAAGCAGATTATATTCTTATCTAGTAGATGTTACTACAAAAACATGTGCAAAAACAAATTGTGCTTTACGTGAAATAATAGCTATTGATTTTGATAACTTTGATGAAGATGACACTGAACAAACAGAAGAAACTTTAAATAATAATGATAACAAGCAAGAATAAATCTTTTAAGTGGATAGTATTGATATACACAATATTTATTGTAACTATATGTTTGTTGTCAAGTATTTTGTTTGTAAAATGTAACGATAAAGAAAAAACAACAATAAAAATAAAACATGTCACAGATACTATTGTGGATAGGAAAACAGATTCAGTCTTTGTGGATCACTATTATCAATTACCAGGACATATTGACACAGTATTTGTATTTAACAATACCGATTCTGTTTTAGTAAGTGGTGACACAAAAGATACAATAGTGATTGATAATCTTGAAATACGTGTTATAACGCACGATACAATAATAAAAGACACAATTACTATTACGAAAACTGTTGACAAACAAATAAAACATTTTGGATTTGGAGTATATGCAGGATTTTCTGCTATATACGGATTGAATAGTAAAAAGTTTGACTTTGGCCCATCGGTTGGGGTTGGAGTTATTTATAAATTTTAAATATAAAAATATGGAAGATTTAGATTTTAACAACATTGATGATTCGTTGAGTTTTAATTTTTTTGGCAACGAGGATGATGAACAAAAAGATGATGTTTCTGTAGAAGAAACAGATAATAATAATGATAATGATAACACCGAGAATATCGTTGACATTGACCCGGAAAGTCTGTTTGACGATGATTCAGAGAGCGTAGGTGATGAAGATAAACAAGATACGAAGAACCCTGAAGTTCAAGAAGAACCTGGTAATTCTTCAGCCGACTTTTATTCTTCCATAGCCAGTGCTCTTAAGAATGACGGGGTTCTCGAATATCTTGATGATGATAGTGTGGCAAGCATTACAGATGCTGACACATTTAAATCTGCAATTGAAACTGAAATAAAAAGCCGTTTCGATTCAAAACAACAAGAATTGCTTGATGCAATGGGATATGGTGCTGATGTACAAGAATTAAACTACATTCAAAACACTATAGACTATTTGAACAAGATTGATCCTGAATCTTTGAAAGACGATTCAAATGAACAAATTACACAACTACGCAAGGATCTTATTGCTTCTTATTACCAAAACCTTGGTATGAATGAAGATCAAGTAAACAGAGAAGTGAAAAAGTCTTTTGATGCTGGAACAGATATCGAAGATGCACAAAACGCTTTGGTAACTCAAAAACAATTTTATCAACAGTTGTATGACAACAAGATAAATACTGCAAAGCTAGAAGAGGAAAAAAGACAAGCAGAAATGCAACTTCATCAGAAAAAGGTTATAGATACAATTATGGAAACGGAAGAACCTTTTTCAGGTATAAAACTTGATAAACGAGTAAGAGGTAAAATTGTAAGCAATGTATACGATCCTTCTGTTTTAGGTAAAGACGGGCATTATTACAGTAAATTGCAAATGTATCAAATGGAAAATCCCGAAGATTTTTTACAAAAAGTTGGTACGATATTCACAATTACAGATGGGTTTAAAAATTTTGATAAACTTGTTGGTAAGGTTGTAAATACAAAAAATAATGAAAATATACGGGATTTGGAAAATAAATTGAAAAACCAAAAGAATTATGGTACTAGTTTCAGATACGTCAGTAAAGGACGTGGCGAACAACAAAAACCTAATTCACGTTATACTTTAAATATTTAATCTAATTAAAAAAATTATTTATGGCACGTTTAGGAAAATTCCAAACTATTACTTTTTCCAGTTGGAAGGGCTTGACTAAAGAGAACCACTTGAGTGCTATCTTTCAAAATGAGCCTCAAAAAGCCACGAATGTAATGATTCAATTACTCGCAACGAGACGTGGCAAAACTCTGGAAACTTATCTTAGTCAGTTCCCCACGAAAGTTTTTGATACTGACGATGAGTACACATGGGATGTTATTTCTTCTTCTCGTAGAAATATCCCGTTGGTAGAAGCAAGAGATATTACTGGTACGGTGGTTACTGCACAGTCTGGTAATATTGGTATTGCCGGTGAACCTTTCTATCTTGTTTTTGCAGAAGATTGGTTTGCTGATGGCAATGTAATTGTCGGTAATTTGAATGAAGTGTATCCTTTGAGAGTTCTTGGTGAACCTCGTATGGAGGGAACAAATGCTGTTTACAAAGTTGAAACCATGGGTGGTCTTACTGCTGGTGTTCCTGCTGAAAGATTGCTTTGCGGTGAGAAATTCAGTATTGAATATTCTCCTGTTGAGAAAGAACTGTCCAGAGGTGTTGGTGATATTCACTTTATGGCACCTGTGAAAATGCGTAACGAGTGGTCTCGTCTGCGTATTCGTCATAAAGTTCCCGGTTCTATGATCAATAAGAAACTGGGTGTCGGTATTCCGTTTATTGACAACAAGACTGGCAAGACTGTAGTCCAAAATATGTGGATGCACTATGTGGATTATGAACTTGAGGAACAATTCCAAGATGAGAAGAACAACCTGCTCATGTATGGTCGTTCTAACAGAAATGCAAATGGTGAATATTTGAACTATGGTAAGTCTGGTAACGTCATTCAAATGGGTTCCGGTATTCGTGAACAAACCGAGATGGCTAATGTGACTTATTACACCAAGTTCTCCTTGAAGCTGTTAGAGGATGCTTTGTATGCTATTTCTGCTAACAAATTGGCTCTTAATGATCGTACGTTTATTCTTCGTACTGGTGAGCGTGGTGCTGCAATGTTCCACAAAGCTGTTTTGAATGATGTTTCCGGTTGGACTCGTACATTCCAGGTGAATGCAGATAATCTCGGTATGATTAAGAAGACTTCTTCTCCGTTACATGATACCGCTCTGTCTGCTGGATTCCAGTTTACTGAATACCATTCTGCAAATGGTGTGGTTATCAAACTGGAAATAGATCCTATGTACGATGACACCGTACGTAATAAGATTATGCATCCGGATGGTGGTGTTGCTGAATCTTACAGATTCGACATTACTTACCTTGGTTCCATGGATCAACCCAACATTCAACTTGCCAAAATCAAAGGTCTTGATGAGGTAAGAGGTATGATTCCTGGTTTGCGTAATCCGTTTACTGGGGAAACCAATATCAACTACATGACCACCGATGAAGACTCCACGGAGATTCACAAGATGTGGTGGGGTGGTGTATTTGTTTTGGATCCTACAAGATCTATTTCTTTGATTCCTGCAATTCTGCAAGGCGAATAATAACTAAATATATGGAAAATGGCTGAAGAAAATAAACAAACGAAAGATAAAACAAACGAATTAGTAAATTGTTTGACAAACAAGAAAGTTATTGTTAGATATATTGTAAAACAATCAAATCTCATAAGAGATCCCAAACACGTGCTTGCAGGTGGTCTTGCAGAAGGATCTCATGTTAAATATGTAGCACCCGTTTATGAATCAAACGGCTCATATTACAACGTGTTGACTAATGCCGAAAAAGATTATTTGGAATACGTTATGGGAATGGAAAAAAATGCTTTATCTATTTATAATAGAGAGCATAACTTTTGGGATAATTTTGAAGTTACTTTAGGTAAAGATGATACCGTTTTGGATTTATCTGTACCTATGGATTATATCAAATATAAAGTTTTACTTGCTAACAAAAACTTTATTGCTGATTCTTTGCAAACTCTTGAAAACAAGCCTCGTGAGACTTATCGTTTTGTAATGATTATGGACGATGAGGAAGATAAAACCAACATGCGTAAACTCAACACATCGATGGAAGCTTATATGTTGCTTGGTCAATATATGGACAAAAGAGATGTTTTGGCTACAATATTGGAAATGTTAGATGGTCGTCCTATAAGTGATAAAGTCAAACAAGAAACTATTCTTTCGAGGTTACAAGATCACATTACAAACAATTCAAAGATGTTTGTAAAATTTGCAAACGATCCTTTGTTACATACAAAAGTATTGATTCGTAAGTGTGTTGCTGAAAAGTTGATATTGAAGCGTGGTGATTATTATTATCTTGCTTCAGATAATTCACCTCTGTGTGATTCTGGTTCTGAACCAACTATCAATGTAGCGGCAGCTTATCTTTCAAATCCTAAAAGATCTGAATTAAAATATACATTAGAAGGTAAATTAAATGCATAACAATGACGTTAAAAGAGATTGACTCCGAGTTTGATATTTTATATAACAACATCAGTAGTGGTGCTGCTCCGAATCTGAATGAGTACGAAAAAAGTTTGTTTTTGACAAAAGCTCAAAATGAACTTGTCCGTATGTATTACAGTGGTAAAAATTCAAATTATAATTCGTTTGAATCGGACGAAGAAGTACGGCGTTATCTTGATACGTTAATTGATGAGTATGAAGAAAACCTTTCTGATTATCAACAATACGGTTCTTTCAAAGATTATATTGTGGGTAAACCGGACAATTTAATGTATGTTGTTCGAGAAACCGCTCAGAACGCTTCAGAAGGCTGTTTAAACGGGTCAATTATGCAAGTTACACCAACTACACATGAAGACATAAATCGCGTCTTAAATGACCCGTTTAAACGTCCTAATGAGCGTAAAGCAATACGGTATGATAAAAGTCATTTGGGTAATGTTGAATTTCACATATTAAGTCAAAATGAATTATCTCGTTATAACGTGACTTATTTAAGAAACCCGAAACCGATAATTCTTGTAGATTTAAAGGTTTTTGGCGTTGACGAAAACAACAATTCTGAATACACAATCGATAATATGTCTGATCCGACAGAACCCGAAATACCCGATGTGCTGCAACACAAAGTAATTGCAAGAGCTGTTGAGTTGGCAAAAGCTGCTTATGTTGGAGATTTGAATACTACATTTGCAGTGGATACAAGAGATTTATAAATCAAATAAAATAATTTAAAACTATAATATTATGGTATTTAGTACAAATCAAGTTAGACAACTTTATGTTGTTACCGGCACTATGACTGACGCAAACATTAAAGCACATGCTGCTGGTACGACTTTACAAGATCCCGGTAAGACCTTGTTAAAAGAGTTTGACGATTGGGGTCAACACGAAGATCCTAAAACGTATGAGTTCTTCTATGTAAATGCACTTGGTGAACTCGGTCACAGCGATATTATTCATCGTGAAAATATTCGTAAAATTACGAAAACTCCCGCTTCCAGGCTTCGTATGTATCTTCCGTCCTGGTTGATTACCAATACGTTAAATGCTAATGATTATGCAACGGGTGACGTGTTTTATATGAATTTCAGCTTCCCTGGTTTCCTGAATGCAACTGATGAGGAAATTGAAACCAAGACTGTAGCTATGCGTTATAACTACAACGAAAAAGGTCAGCCGATGAATAGCAACGATACTAATTATGGTGATTGGGGTGCACAAATGGCAGAAGCCATCAAGCTTGCGTTCAATGCCAAGAAAAATCTTGATAACGACCTTTTGTCTGTTACTGGTAGTAATACCACTGTGACTATAAAAGGAAAAGCTGGTGCCCCTTGGTATGTTGGTGTTGCTGACAATAAACCTACTCAAATTGTTATTGATAACCTTACTTGGGAAAATTGGCACGATCCGAATTTGACTTCACTTCCGTTGGAGAATAACAGCCGTGTTGGTGTTTATGGTACCGCCCAAGACACTACAGGTACTGGCAGCACTGCAGGTGTTGATTATATCGGTAACGGTAAACGCACTGCAGATCTTGAGTATTTCTGCATGGGTGAGCGTGGTGATCAATATCGTAATGTCGGTTGGCCGAACGTTATTCATACTGCTTATATGATTAACAACCCTGGTGATACCGACGAGTATGATTATCTCGATATTCATTATTATTTCCAAGGAGAAGGTGTTCGTTCAGACAAATCTGAGAAAGTGTTGACGCTGGTTGCTACTGCTGCTGGTGGAAATAATGTGAACTCCGTTCTTGAAGGATTTTATAATACGATTTGTGGATCTTCTGAAAATACACAAAGTCAAGACAATACTGAAACTGAAGGTGGTAATTAACAGTTGAACATAAATTTCAAATAAATATTAAAAGCACGACTTTCACCGTTGAACAAGACGGTGAAAGCCTTGCTATATTTACATACAAATTAAATAACGGTTAGTAAAATTAATAGATTGTGGTAACGAATCCTATAACAACAAAGACAATATTCAGTAACGGCACTTTCCAGCTTGATGTTGCGATTGATGAGACCTACACTGAGGCGGAGGCCCATATCAGTGTGCAGGATATCAGGTTATATGAATACGCGCCTGATTATGACAACGCAACAGATCCATATGAGCTTGTTGAAAGCGATCCGGAATATTACGATCATGGTAATGTATATAACGACGATGGAATAATCACCGGTATATTTGTACGCTACCATTTTGCCCCGAAAAAAGACAGACTGGTGAAATGGGTGCTGGTGATACCACCTTATTTGTATGATGAAAGCAATAACCCTATAGGCAATATTAACATATGTTGCGCCGACGTGGACTCTGACGGCAATTTTGTCGTGGAGGGATATGCTGCTGACCTCACGCAATATGAGCGTGATCTCCTTGAATCTGTAAAGTTAAAGTGCAATGACTGCGAAATACCAAGAGATTTGCTCAATAAACTACTTAAACTTTTCACATTAAGGGCTGCTGTTGAATCTAAGAGTCCTTATCTTGAAATGATATTCTCCAAGCTGTCCTGTGGAAAGCGATACTATCACGTTCTGAACTCACCTTCACGAAACTGTAACTGTAATGGATAGTATAGCGAAGACAACTGGACACGCATTTGTCGGTTATTTCAACACACTGCGTAAGATGGGCGGTGCCTCTCTGTCAGAGAGAAAGAAACTGCTCTTGCTGTGGTTTTTCGATTACTTGAGGAATAACAGCGACTTTGTGTACTATTATGAAACCGAAAGTGATGTTGACGAATGGAAGGTTGATAACAAGCTTGTTGCTGAAATCGAGCGGGTGTTCATGCAGAATATATCGTGTCTCACGGATAACACCTGCAATATACGTCTTCTTGAAGGCGACTGTACACCTGTAGTGGAAGCCATCGGTTTTATTCAGTCACAGCCAGAGGAAAGAAAATACCTGATAGCTTTGAATGAAACAGAACCCATTGGAAGTATAGACATTGAAGATATGCCATTACAACAAGCATTAGACAATGAGATTTGGTTGACCAACAGTGGTTTGATAATCGACAATGACGTAAAAGAAGACGAAGATAATATTTATTTTGAATATAACGTAAAACCTGTAATATAATGAGTAACGGTTGCAAATTAAGTGTAAAAAGATTTAAGGAATTTCTGTTGAAAAATTCAGCAGATAATGGTTCTCCACAAACGTTTCCCAGCAATATTGACAACAATTATAATCACGATCAAGATGGAGACGTAAACAAAGTGTTTCTTGTTGGTTATCAATATAATTCCAATACAGATTGTCCTGAAGTAAAACTTCGGCTGGAAGATATAATGAACGGGGATATCTGCAACATCAGATACAATGAAAAGAATGACACGATAGAATATAAAGACGCAAACGATGATTGGCACGAAATTGAGATTTCCACAACTGTTGATCATTTGACTGATATTGGTGATGTTAGTGAAAATCCACTGAATGTACAACCAGGCTATGTTCTTACTTGGACTGGTAATGGTTGGGAGGCTGCTCAAAATGTTGGAGACCAATTACAAAGTAATTGGGACGAAACAAACACTTTATCTCCTGCATTTATATTAAACAAACCTTCGATTCCAACAACGTTAAATAAATTAACAGATGTTGACACAGATGGTGTAGAAAATGAAAATATTTTAGTCTATAGTGCGATAACTCAAACTTGGAAACCTGCTCCAAAACCACAAAGCGGTGGTGCAACAACACTTTCGGAACTGACAGATACCAATATTCCTAGTACTATAACAAACGGTTATGTGTTGACTTGGGATAACAGCACTCACAAATGGGTGCCACAAGCTGTCACTGGTACACCGGGACAAGACGGACATGATGGTCAGGACGGTCAAGATGGTAGAAGTGTTGAAGATATTCAAGTAGACGGAGGCGGATTGCCGTCGACTGTAAGCGGGGCTACAAATATTTATAATTGCATAGATCAAAATGGTCAGGTAATAGGTAGTTTTGATGTGACTAACGGCGTTCAGGGAGCTCCTGGAACAAATGGTTTAACTCCGCAAGTTAGAATAAACTCTGCTACACATCAACTTCAAGTATCTTATGATGGGACAACCTGGGAAGATAAAGGTCTTGTTAACATTCAAGAAGGCGGTACCACTAATAACTTTGCAATAAATATAAAACCAAGTTCTACAGATTGTGTAAGTCTTGGTGACGCTTACATCGATAGTGAAGGAAATTTAATGGTATTGATGGATGTGGTTCAAGGAACATTTGATAATGCTGGTAATATACGTGGTCCACAAGGTTTACAAGGTCCACAAGGACCACAGGGTGCAACTGGCGCTACTGGTGCAGCTGGTGCTGATGGTCATAGTCCTGTAATAACACTTGTAGTTGATCCGCAAGGAAATGGAGAAACTCAACTGACATTTAAAGCTGATGGACAAGCACTAAGTCAACCAATAATTATTCACGATGGTCAAGATGGTGCACAAGGTGCAACGGGTCCTGCTGGGCAAAATGGTCAAGATGGTCAAGATGGAGCCGATGGTACTACATTTGAACTTTATCGTATAACAATTGCATCCACCCCAGCTGCCTTGTCTCAAGACCAAAGCTATTACAATCTTAACGGCACACAAACCTGGCAGAAATGGGACCCACAGACAAGCGCTTATCAATCTGCCCAACAACCTTCGATTGATGAGCATAACGTGTTGGAAGTATGCCCCGCTGATGACACTCCGTCAAATATTGCCAAGAACCTATTGTATGGGACTTTTGGTGTCTACTACAACAACCGATTGATGTTTTGCAGCGTGAAAGACCCGGCAGCTGCCGGTAAGTTGGTTTACACTCTTAAACTTTACAGCAATATCCAGTAGTCATGCCTTCAATAAATGTAAATATGTATATACCGCAAGTTCAAGAGCCAGTCCCTATGTTTATACTTGGGGACTCGGCTTTCGCTTCGGACAGCACTGTGTTACCGGCGGGCGTGCAACCGTTGCCAACATCTCCAAGTAATGGTACAATTTCAAATAATAACTTACAAGATCCATATTATTTTAATAGTGATGGCACCTTGATTACAGGTCAATACAATTATATATTTGTACCAATAAACTATCAGATAGATTTACAACAAGGACATATTTATGTATATAATGAAAGTGCAAGTTCTTGGAGTCCATTTCAATTAACAAGTCAATGGTTTCATGTAGAAAGTGCTCAACCTCTTGATGCTGATATGAACCAATACAGAGTATATCGTTTTTATTCTTACGATACAGACGAAGATGAATACAAGAGTGTCCGTTATAAATTAAGCTTTAACATAATATAACTAAGTTATGAATATAGCAAACAGAAGGTATGATGGAGCTTTTAACCAAACATCCAATATAACACAATTATTAGATGCGCCGTGGGACGATCGTGCTGTAATCAGAACTCAAAATGATTTGTTTTCATCTGATACTTGGATAATACAAGAACAAAATACAGTATATCAAGGAATTATTTGTACTGTTGTTTCTGATAGCGATTCGTCAAAAAATGGAGTTTATTGGTTGCCGGTACGAAGAAGTGGTGGTGTAAATTATTGGGAAAAACAATCGTGGGATAACACTGCAGCAAATTATCATGTAAACGGTTGGCGAAAGATTTACGACAATACAACAGATATTAGCGGTGGTGGTTCACAAACATATTTAGATATTTCAGATCAAAATGAAGATACACATCCCGGACAATTTGGTGGGTCAGGAACACAAATTGACCCATATTATATTAAAATGATAAACGGCGGTACAATAATACCCTAAGTAACACAAAATTGAGAAAAAATGGCAGAATATTCAAAAATAAGATTCAAACGTACAAGAAATTCAGAGGATCCGATTGATCATACTCTAATGAACAACGATTATCCACTTATATCTGATATGAATAACCATATCACAAACTTAAACACGATTGTTTGTGAGCCTTGGGTTCAAACGTATCATCGTCAATTGTGGATTGATAACGTTTGTATAAATCCTCATCTGTATACTAACACGCTACCTTCTGGTAGTCAATCTTTATTTGAATTGGATAACGTATTTGTCAATGGTGAAATGGTCTCTAATCTAACTTTTAGATATGATACTTTGCTTTTATCTTTGGCTTCAGATACAAATCCGTTTAAACTTTTGTATGAGTCTTCAGTATATCCAATTTACAATCCATTTACTACGACTGGAAATGCACTCGTATTAGGTAACCATATGGTTTTTAATAACGAATCGTCTCTAATTAATTCTGAATACATTAACAATATTAACATTGTATCTGGGTCGAATTTATTAAGTGACAACATTAACGTTTTTGAAAATTATAATTCCAACGATATATTATCAAACCATGTTTATTTATGGGTTAACAGTACTTTAAATAAAAATCATTTATGTGATATTACTGGTACACTAAGACCAAACTACGGTACAACCTTAACTTTGGATTCTGCTACCGACACTTTGAATTTAAGTCAAGTAACAGTAAACATCTCATCGGCAACCCCGTCAGCGTTAGTTCACGAAGGTACATTTAATGCCATAACATCGTTATCTGTAGATAATTACGGTAGAGTTATTGGTTATACGAATACTACATATACTCTTCCAGAGGGTAGTGATGGCGGTGGAACTGCTGTAAATCAAACATTAACTGCTACATTAGGTTCGCAAATTGTTGGAACAGATCCTGCAGAATCTCATTTTGCAGTGTTGAGATTGTCTGGTGATAATACTCCAATTATGTTAAAAGGAATTGCATCAGATGGGAACGATAATGGAACAGATATTAGAATGTCGGTTACCAATTCAAATTCAGAAGATACGGTTATAATTAAAATACATTGCATAGACGGGGGATTAATTCAATAACAAACAATTATGGACGATACATTAATAAAATTTCCAAGAGCGAGATCTTTATATAATCAAACGGCAGAAGATGTTTTAACAGCTAATTCCGTAGTATTGCCATATGGTTCCCCATATACATTTGCAAGTACATTATATTACCAAGAATCACACAACAAACGAAATCATTTATTTATTGTTGGTGATAACACAGTTTCTTTACTGACCCCATTGTTATATCATGTGGGTCCTTATTGGTCTGGAGAGGGTGTGATAGTAAATAACGATCAATCTTCGCAAAATCTTGGAAAAATATCTTTAAATCTTACTGCTGGATCAAATATTACCATCACAAATGGAAATAACAACGATAAGGTTATTTCAGCTGTGTCAAACAACGATGTATTAATTTGTACTGCTGAATACAATTCATCTACTGGTAAATATACTGTAACTGGTTTAACAGCACAAGAAATTGTAACAGCCTACACCAACAACAAAATTGTTATTTGTAAAAACGTATTTCCTGGTCAATACTTCTATTTATCTTTAGCCGGCGATCTGGACACAATAATGTTTTCATCATTACGTCACACAAATTCACAAGAATGTGATCTTAAATATGATGGTACAAATAGTAATACTTGGACTTTAGTGAATGAAGACAATTATGATGAATGGAGCGTTGTCAACATAGATAATGGAACGACTGTGCACAACATATACATCCGAGATAAACGCCAATGTATAATCATCGACAACTCATCAAATGAACAGACAGTTGCATTGACGTTTTCAGCTAGTGCGAACTCAAGCCTTATTTCCGTGACAAACGTATACGCAGCGAATGATACATTAAAATCCGTTGCGGCGGGCATGACGGTTATGGTAAAAACGAAAGTTGTTTCAAGCAATTCCGTGTATTACGAAATAACACAAATAACAAAGAACCCTCACTAAAACACAATACTATGGCTGATATAAAATTTAGGAAGTTTGAGGATTTTGATTTGAAAACCGATGATGGTTACGAATATAGTACACCGGAAAATAATTATAACCACGACCCCGAAGGTAATCCCGAGGAGTTTTTAGTGGGTTATCGTACAGGAGTTGACAATGCACTTTTTGGTCGCAGGGAATTCAAAGTCAGGATGGATAAAGCTCGTGGTATATATTACAATACCACAGAATATTGGGCAGCAAATCCATGTATACCAAAAGAAGGTGATATTTATATTTATACAGATGCTAAAGTCATTGGCGCAGATGGTCTTGAAATTACGACACCACAGATGAAAATAGGTACTGGCAACGCATGGCTGGCAAACCTCAGGTTTGTGAACCAGCATATAGCCGAGAGCCTTCAACAGCATATCGAGGACGACAACCGCCACCTGAATCCGGGCGAAAGAGAGTTCTGGAACAACAAGCTCAACGTGGATCCCGATTACCCAGTGGACGAGGAAGGTACTTTATTATTGAACAGAAACTAACAACAAAATAATAATATGGCAGATATTAGTAAAATATTGATTCCCGCCCTTGACGGTTCTCCGGGCGGTATTTATAACATAAAAGACACTGTCGCTCGTGAGATGCTTGCGGGTGGTATCAACTATTTCATAGCGTGGAACGGCAAGAGCGTCCCCAATGTGGCGAACATCCCCAACACAGTGTCCGTGCGCTACAACGACACTGTGTATACGGGAACGCTGGCTCCCGCAGACGCAATGCCGATGACGTTATATCTTGTATACAACGGAGATAACGGTGCCAACAACTTCATCGAGTATGCCGCAGCCACAGACGACCAGAATGTCAAGTTCTGGGAAGCTCTTGGTGAGACGGGTGCCGAGATGAGCAACCTCGGCGCTTTGGCGTATATGGATTCTGTGGATCTTGACAAAGGACAGGGTGTCAATGTCATCGGTGAGAACGCCACTCTGCAGGCGTCTTCTAGCAACGTGACTTTCGGGACGCATACCACAGCCAACGTCCTTGGCACGAACACGACGTTTGATGTCACCGACGCGACATACACGCTGACACCGACAAAGGGCAATGTCACGCTGACACGCAGCACCGACGTGGCCATCACGCCATCCACGACAAGCGTCTTGAGTGCTCTGGACACCACAAATTCCGCCAAGGAAACGGTACTCAAGAGCTCCACGACGTTCACGAAGAAGAAGATTGCCACCGCCACTGTCAGGGGCGTGCAGGACACCAACGAGTCAGTGGCTGTTGATTTCACAGGCTCCACAAAGAGGAAGCTTATTACAGACACTGTCGTTCCCGCCAAAAGCAAAACAATATCCGGAAGCGACCTTGTGTCTGCAGTGACCAGCAAACTGGAAACGACACAAATTCATACCGTAAATTATAATGGCGTCACGGCTGTCACCAGTATAGAAGGCACGTATGGAACATTGGACACAGGAACTATCAACAAGGTGGAGGCTATCACGACAAACAATGCCCAGAACAACGAATGGAAGGACACTGTCGCCAACCTCGACATCCATATGTACTCTTCCGTAACGGACGGCTCTTCAGGCGTCTTTGCAAATGCAGACAACGAGACTCTTGTGATAAGTTTCAAGACTTTACCTTCGTTGAAGATAGCCTCTGCAAATGAAACGTATGCGAAAGGAAATTTCACCGGCAATTCCGGAGCGGCGACAGTTCTTGCAGATATAAGTACAACCACAAACAAAAACATAGCTGAACGATCCGGGTCCAGCACAACAGTGGCAACTGGATCATTAAGTGGCAGCGACAAAGTTGGCGCAATTATTCTCACCGGTATTGATTCGCAGTCTGTCACTGTCGCTGAAGTGGACACTGCCAAGCGTTTCGCCACCGGCGACATCGCCTCCACGAACACGGAGAACAACAACGAGCAATACGGCGACGAGGTTTACACCGCCATTTCAGGTAGTGTCAGCGTTCCGAAGAAGGCTACAAACGCAACGGATGTACTTGTACCCACTTTGCAGAACGCTACAAGCTCTTCAAGCGATGTCAACGTCATCACCAACGTCTCCACGGAGACTGAAAGCGTATATAAGACCGTCGCTTTCGAACAGTCCACTGTGCTTAACGGTGTCGGCACTATCACACAGCCTGTGTTCACGGCCTCTGTCACTGCCGACAACAACGGTTCCGTGCTTACAGGTGCTTCCATCAGCAAGTCTGCCGCAGGCAGCGTGACTGTCGCAAGCGGCAACATTCCTGTGACCGCTATCACGGCTCTTGGTACTGCCACAGCTGCGGCTCAAAACATAAGTTTCTCCAACAAGGATTTGAAGAAAGTGCCGCTGTATGACGATTTGCAGATTAACACGGCAATAGCTCCGTTCAGACGGTATTTGAACTTTATCATACCCGAAGGAGGCAATATTATACTTTATAAAAACAACGCGTTAAGCAATCCTGATTTTGAATACTCGTTGGACGGTGTAAACTGGACTACGTGGAATGCAAATTCAGGAGGAGACAGATTTTTACAAATTGCGAGTAATGAACGTGTTTATTTGCGTAATAAGAGTGAGACACCGACCGGACTTTGTTATAGCGCAAGTAACGGTTTTTATTTTACTTTGCCCGCAGGAGTTATAGTAAATGGTTGTGTGGAATCATTGTTATGTAAATTCCCGGAGAAAGTTATAACGCTTTCTGATGAAGGACGTCTTATGAATTTATTCAAAAACAATGAAATAAAAGGTCGACCGATTATAAATCACAAAACAACACGCGATTATAGTATTTATGGAATATTTTCTGGCTGTAGTACATTGGATGAAGTAGAAGTACACATTGAAAACTATAATACAAATGCATTTACCAACTGGTTGTTGAATGTTGCTCCACAAGGAGCAATTTATTGTCCGGCAGTTCTTGACTTACCGACAAACAGCGCAAACGGTGTACCCGCAGGATGGACACGTGTTGACATTTAACATTAAATTTTGAAGATATGACTATTACAGAGAAAGACAAGCATGTGGTTATAACTGCCGACAACGGCAATTTCCTTCGCAAAAAAGACGGCTCTGTGTATGGAGAGTCCATAAGTCTCGGCACGTTGAGCAGACCTGAGGATTTTGAAGAGCTGTCTATGAGCGAATGGCCGCAGACAGAAGAGGAACCCATTGACAACGAAACCGAATAATCATGGCAAAAGCTAACAAGTTGATACCCGTCGTGGATGGCACGGCGGGTACTCCTATTGAGTTGACAGACAGCAGGATTGAAATCACCAATCCTGCTGCTAACGATTTGTTGCAGTATGATTCCACGCAACAGCAGTTTGTGAACACTCCTGCAAGCAGTGTTGTGCCGTCGCACCGCACTGTCAACCACGAGCAGATAACGGACTCTTCATTGGGTGACGCCAACTTGCATGATGGTTTCTATTTTCCGAACGCAGTGCAGGACTACGACGGCAACTGGTACGGTGCTGTCGTGATTGGCGACCAAGTGTGGCTTGGCGAGCATTTGAGAACGACTCATTATGCGGATGGTACGGCGATACCGAACGGCGGTTCTTCAACAAGTACATCAACAGCATATTATTACGACTATTCAACATCTTCAATACCGTTGGAGAAACGTGGTTATTTGTATAATTGGCCTGCTGTTATGAATGGAGCGGGAACAAGTGGTTTGGCTCCAAGCGGTGTACAAGGAATAGCTCCAAACGGATGGCATGTACCGAGTTATGTTGAAATAAACAATTATTTAGTAAATTACGTTCAAAAACAATCTCGCTTTATATATTCTAACAGTCCAACTAAAATATCAAAATCACTTGCTTCAACATCGTATTGGAATTCGAATACAGCAGTAGCAGGAAATACAGGTAACGACCAATCAACAAACAATGCGACTGGATTAAATATATATCCAACAGGACATAGATGGTCTAATGGTGCATTTGAGTATACTACGATTTCATCTGAAATATATACAACAACATTAAGCAGCGGTAGTGAAAATGTGTTAGTTTTAAATTTGAATTATGCTACGGCCGTTATAGCATATGCTGCACGCACTAAATCTGTTGCTTGTTCCGTCCGTTGCGTTTCCAACCTCACCCCTTTACAGTTCCGCGACTGGTACGTCAAGACCTACGGTACGCTGCAGCATAAGCTGGACGAATTGCCTTCGATGAGCGGAAACTCAGGCAAGGTGTTGGCGGTCAACAGCGGCGAGACAGGTGTTGAATGGGTGACGCAAAGCGGCGGTGGTGGTACAGAAGAAGTGCTTGTGTGTAATTACGACATAACTAATCATACGATGGATAAAACCATCACAGATATTTATAATGCATATACAGCAGGGAAAATAATTGTTTGCAAATCTAACACGACTGTATATTATCTTGAAACTTGCGTCGATGTGTCGTGCCGTTTTCATGCTGTGCAAAACACAGGACAACTTTTGTCTTTCAAATACATAAAGTATCTGAACGGCACATGGTCTGAAGGACAGGACGATTGGAACTCCAAACAAGATAAACTTATAGGTACGCAAACGACTGGGCAGAACATCAAGACTATTAACGGCAACTCTCTGCTCGGCAGCGGTGATTTGACAATCGGAGGCGTTACCATCTACAGCGGTTCAACAGCACCGTCGTCATCCACTGGCAGCGACGGCGACATTTACATTCAAACAGTATCGTAATGAGTACATCAACAATAGTAACAAACGAGTTGTCGCAACACCCAACTGGCTTTTCAGGTGTTTCCTCCTACTCAAACAGTGATGTGGAAAATGGTTACACAGATAGCACAAGTGCAACTTATGCCAGAATATATTTGACAAGAGGGCAAAACGCTGTTACAAATGTGTTTTATAATTTTCCAATTCTGAATATTCCTTCGGATGCCACAATCAACTCTATATCGTGTTCAGTCAAATGCTCAATTAGCAATACTACAGCAAGCAGAGTGCAAACAAGGATAGCACAAATACTTTGTGGGAATGAAGTAATAGGAAATGCACATACGGTCGATTCCAGCACAACCGCTTTCAATATGGATATCGGCACATTGACAGCTTCGGATATATCAGGCAAAAGTTTCAGAATACAGCTTTATGCAATACGAGGTTCAAGCAGTACAAATACAAGTTACTATTTCCAGTTTTATGGTGCTACGCTTAATATCAATTATACCTATAACCAAATAGTATACGAGATAACATCTGTCAGCAATGTACCGGGTGTATCGATGTCACCTGCAAGTGCAAACATATATGCTGGAGACGGACGATCTTTTGAAATTGTCGGCGACCTTACAAATGTCGAGGTTACCGACAATTACATAGATGTCACATCAGACCTTGTACCGCAAACAGGAGGTTCTGTCAGCGCCATTTACACATTGTCGAATGTAAACGACGATCATGTGATTGTTTTCAATATTTCCGGGAACAAAGTTTACGTTAAGCGTAACGGAGTTTGGAAAAAAGCACGAAACGTAAAAGTCAAAGTGAACGGCGTGTGGGAAAACATTGAATATGTACATAAGAAAGTAAACGGTTACTGGCAATCGATGGCTGACCGATCCGTCATGTTTGACCAGAACGCTCTTTATATTGACGGGAACTCGATACCTTGTTATGGGCCATCATCGTTCATAGCGGACAATGTTCCATGGTGTATGGAAGAAATGTCATTGTCAACAGTTGCGTCTTATGTAGAAGCATTGCAAACATCGACATATTCCAATGCAAAACCGACGATATATACCAAAACCGGGTCAATGACATTCAACAATGAACAATATTTTACATATTCGCCGGCCGATTTTAATGGAACTGTCCTATTAGGTGATTATTATGTTGTATTGGTTCCTGCCAATTATTCTTTTATACGATCAAACACCGTGTCGAATTGTGGAGAAAATCTTGCAATAACGGAAATACCTTATTATCTTCTGACAGTAGACAGCATGCAAGTATATAGTTCTTCTGAACAAAAAACGAGAAATCTTATAGATTATACGCCATAATGAAGAATGCTAAAGAAGTCGCTGTTTTTGTCGTGGGTTCGAATGCTTTCTTTGACGGGATGGATGGTTTTTGCAGCAAAGACAAAGATTATGTACACTTGTTTGACGATTGGTTCCCACAACCGCAGGCGCTGATGTTGCGCAAAGACAGCTCCGACAGGTTTCTGTACCCAAACAAAGGCCTTGAATTAATAGATGATTGTATACGACAAAACGATCCATTGACAGCTGGAAAATTCCTTGTTCCGGAGTTCTGTGAATATATAGGGGCTACGTTGAACGATATCAAAAAACTTGAAAATCTTTTCTTTGCGCTTGACGACAAACATAAATACGAAACATACATATACGAATGCTATATCAAGAACAGCGGACTTTGGCTCACTGAAAAACAGCGGATAAAAGCGTTTGAAATTTACAGACAGTATAGAACATAAATACTAATAAAATAATTATATTAATATGGCAGATATCAATAAACTAATACCACTGATTTTAAAATGGGAAGGTGGTTATGCTAACGATAAAGACGATCGTGGTGGTTGTACAATGAAAGGTATTACCATAGCAACTTTTCGTAAATATTACGGTAAATTCAAAACTTGTAATGATTTGCGTAATATTACAAATGAACAATGGAAACATATTTTAAAAGTTGGTTATTGGGATAAAATGAAAGCCGATTTAATAGAAAATCAATCTATTGCTAATTTGTGTGTGCAAATGTGTTGGGGTAGTGGTCCAATAACAGCAATCAAGAAAATCCAATCTTGTTTGGGTACTACAGCTGATGGTATAGTGGGTCCTAAAACATTAGCTTTATTAAACGATAAAAACTACAAACGTACTTTTGACAAATTATGGACAATGCGTAAAATTTGGTTGACTAATATTGCACAAGTTGGTAATAATAAGAAATTCTTGAAAGGTTGGTTAAATAGATTAAATGATTATAAATTTTATCAATAATGCGTTTTGTATTGAAATTTTTTGTATCTTTGCAGTCTAATTAAAAATTAAGAATATGGATGAACAACAGATGATTCAAATATTAAACCAAATTCCATTGGATGTGCTACAAAATTATGTTGCACAACGAACACAACAAGAACAGAGTGTTATGCAACAAGCACCACAAATGACACAACAAATGCCTCAAGAACAAGTACCAGAAGAGGCAATGTATCAACAAACTCCTATGAGTTATGGTGGTAAATTAAACGGTTGGTCACCTTATATCGATATATATGCTTGTGGTGGTAGTACAAGAACCGCAGCAACTCGTGGTCGATTGGGTGCAAGAAAAGGACATCGTAAATGATATTAGGAAGTATCCGAAAAACTATACGTTTTTTGCAAATATGTCCGGTGGTAATAACCATAGCAACATTAATTGATATAATACTGGATTTGCTTGGCATTGTTGTTACATCGTTTATTTGTACATTTTTCGGAACTTCCTTATTTTTAACAGTTGGTCTTTATACAATTAGCAGGTCGCTATACGTCTCAACATGGTCTAAAGTTTTATATATTACGTTGATAGTCGCATTGCTTTTTGATTTTTTAGACCAACTGTTTGTTTTTTCTATAACTGCAATTATTTTTAACGAAATACTACTACTTATATTAATTACTGGGAGTATTTCTTCATTTATGACTTATATCTATGACAAATTCAAATACAGATTTTAGGGTATTTCTATTAAATCTTTTTGATTATTTATTCTTTGGTATGAAACTATACCGCAGTGGTGTCTGTGACAAACGTATCGATGGTGCGTATAAATTAATAGAAAACTGCGAAATTCGTGGTTATACCAAGACAGAAGCGGCAAATTTGTTAAACTTATCAGTTAGACAATTTGATCGTCGAGTAAAGAAAGGATTTTTGCCAAAAGGTCGTAAATATCAAGGATTTAAGTCATTATATTGGGATAAAGAATACATAGACAACATGTCGCACAAAGTCAAAAAGTAATTTGTTGTTTTTCATATACTTTGGTTTTAGCCTGTCCAAGTTTTGGGCAGGCTTTTTTGTTTTTGTACTTTTGCATTGTTAGCTAACATAAAACAATTTATTTACTTTAAATTATTAACAATGACAGAAGAAACTAAAACTTATGTATTTAATCCCGATGGTAATACTGGTCTTGGTAGCGGTATTGTTCCCGGTATGTTAGGTGGTGTATTGGCATCCGGTATGGGTGGTGGTTTTGGCGGTTTTGGTGGCTTTGGTAACACGATTGGTGAGTTAATAGGACTTGCTATCGTTGCATCCATTTTCGGCTGGAATAACGGCGGATTTGGCGGTTTTGGTGGTAATGGTGGTAACGGTGCTGCTGGTTTCCTTAGCAACCAAATTAATAACGATGCTGGTCGTGAACTGATTATGCAAGCTATCACATCCAATGGTGAACAAAGCAGACAAGCTATCTCTACGTTAAGCACTATGCTTGGCCAAGATTTCAACCTTGTGAATACTTCTATTCAAGGTATTCAAAGTGTTTTGAACAACATGGCTATCCAAAACGCAACCACTCCTTTGCAAATTATCAACGCTATTCAAAATGGTGATGCTTCCTTATCAGCACAGTTCCAAAATTGTTGCTGCGAGAACAGACTTGCAATTTGTCAGCAAACCAACGCTATTCAAAACAGCATTAACAGTGTAAACAATAACATATCTGCTACACGTGCTGCACAGCAATTGGCTGATTGTCAGCAAACTTATGCTCTTACCGACACGATGAACCGTAATTATATCAATCTTGACAACAAGCTTGATGCTATGGAATCATCTCGTAAAGATCGTGAGATTACCGCTTTGACAGCTCAAGTTGCAAAATTGGAGTCTCAAAACTTTACTGCAGGTATCGTACAGCAAGCTGTTACTCCTATTAATGTGGCTCTTAACAGTCTTGCTCGCGAAGTTGATGATATTAAGTGCAAGATGCCTGAAACTGTTAGTGTGCAGTATCCTAATTTGCAAGTGTATTCTACTACTCCCAATTTTGGTTGGAATAACAGTTTTAACGGTTGGGGTTATGGATTTAACGGTGGTTCCTATTGGGGTTAATATAATTTAATTAACAGACGATATGGCTACTTTTCCAAGACAATATGTAAATATTAACGGAATTCCCACCGTTAAGTCACAAAACGTTATAGTTAGCGATACATCTGTAGATTTTAAATTTAATCCGGATTGGGACAGACGTCCTTTCCGTGGATTGTTGTTGGTGTACCTTTCTGAAGCAATTCCGGAAGGTACTACCACAACACTTCCAATTAGATTTTCAATGGCAGGTATAACAAGTAACGTAACTATGGCGGGTGGTGATAATCTCACTGTTGCCGATCTTCCTGGAGTTGGTGTATACCTTGTATATTACGATCGTTTCACCGACATTCTTCAAATTTTAAATATTTTATAATTTCACATTAAATAGTCAATTATGTTTAATTCATTAAGACCTGAAAATGTTTTCTATGTTCTTAAAAAGAACCGTATTCCTGTATTATCGATAGGACGAGTTGTAAAAGTAAGTAACCCTGTTCCAAAATATAATACATCGTTTCAAACGTCTATTAATGGTTTTGAAACTGTTGTTGATGTATTGGTCAATGTTGATGGAGTTGAAACCGAATTTAAGCAATTACCAGCCAACAAATCAATATTTGATTATGAAGGAGGTACTGTAATTGTCAGTGATGACAAAAACGCTATAAATTCAGAAGTTGAGTCTTTACTAAATTATAGTCAGAATATTATCGACAATGTGGAATATCATCAAAAAGTTATTCAAAGTTGCTCTTCAATTCTTACGGATTTGAATCCCCAGATTGCAAAAGAAAAAAAGCAAGAGGAAAAAATAAACAATCTTGAATCAAAAATGCTTGGTATAGAAAACACATTAACTGATGTGAAAAACATTCTTACTCAATTAACTAATAAATAAGAATTATGAAAATTACAGAAATAACAGAGAAACACGTTTCTAAAATGGCTGATTTAACTGAAGAAATCTTGAGTGCCAGTGGTAAGCTGATGCTCTGCCTTGATAAATTATCTCACGAAATGTATGGTGAACGTATGTCTCGCAGAGAGCCTATGGATGAAGAAATGATGCACGAAAGACGTATGAATATGCGCTATCGTGATTACGACGACGATGTGTGGAATGAAAAACGTTACGGTAATCGTTATCGCTAATGGAACGTTTCAGACAACCTTTGGACTCTTGGGATATAATTCCCGATGATATGCGATCTTATCTAAGGAACTATGGCAGACATTTTAATAAGAAAGCATACGAATTTGCAGTTTCAAAGATGTATAAAATCAATAAAAACACAAACAGAAAAGAAAACATTACGCCTTTGACAAAAGAACGATTTGACAGTATTTTATCTCGTTATAACATAAAACTCGAAAATGATGTTTTATATGATGGTATGTATGTAATGTCAATGGCTACAGCAGATTTTTATGGATCTTCCATACCAAATGAACAATATCTTGCGATGTTTGTGAAAGATTATATTGATGATCCAGATCAAGTAGATGGATTTGTGTTTAACAGATTTTATTCAGATTGTGTATTAAACGGCACTGCTATAGAATGGGAAGATTTATTATGATTGAAAGATTTTTTCATATTAAAAAATACGATTGGAACATCACAATTTATTATAATGCTACTTGTGATGACGCTGAAGAAATTTTAAACATTTTAAACTTTTTTGAAATTAACAAGTCTCTAAAAAAAGAGGTAGGGGATATATTATATAGATGTTTACCGAATGTAGGATTTACGTATACAAATACATTTCTAAAAGAAACCGTTATAGTAATAGGACAAGCTTCTTCTTTTGATGAATTTTTGAATACATTAACTCATGAAAACATGCATTCTGTAATGCATATAACGGAATCTTACAATATATCACCTTATAGTGAAGAACCTTGCTATCTTTTAGGAGAACTGATTCAACACGAAGCGGGCATTATAAAGAAAATTGTATGTAACAATTAATTTTATTTTCACATTTATTTAAAATCTTGCGAGGATATTCATTTTTTGTGTATCTTTGCAAGATTTATTGTTTATATAGGATATATAATATTATGAGTACATTTAGAGAAATTGTATATATGGTTTTAGACCATAGTAAATTAAGTAACGATGATTCTTATATTGAACCGGAACACGTTTTATATATAGTTTCAAAGTTACGTGCGTATCTGTTAAGCAACAAGTATCAGAAAACTGCAGCGCAAATTTCAAATTCAAATTTTCAAACAATAGATTTAACATTAGAACCGTCTGAAAATGTATGTGGATGCAATAATGATGGCATGTGGGTTATGCGAAGTGTTGAAGAAATACCAAACGTATTACTATTAAACAACTATGAAGGATTAACTGTTATTAATCCATCAGTATCGTTTGGTTGTTCTTCAAATTTTAACTTTGTAAATACAACAAGATTTAATGCTGTTGGATATAACAAGTGGTTAAAAAACCAACAATATGCCACAATAGGTCCAGATAATCACTTATATGTCAAATCAGCTGATTCTGATATAATGGATTTGGAAACATTACAAATATCCGCTGTATTTGAAGATGCAGAAAAAGCTGCAAAAATAATTGCTAACAACAATCAACCGGATGGATGTTCAAATGAAGATGTGGTATGTGATGTAATGGATACAAAGTTTCCTTTGGAAGAAGGTTTAATAACATTACTCATAGACAACGCAAGTCAATTTATTTACCAAATGTCTATGAAATCAAAAGATATCAAGAATTCTTCAAACGATGAACTTGGTAACATAATTAATTATTTGAACACGTTACTTAAAGAAAAATATAAGAATAATTCTCAAAAAGTCCAAGATGACTGATTTTTTCAAACAAGTACAAAAGCTTAATGGTAAACGTAACTTTAAGATAAACAATTCTTACGGTTGTAGATATTATTACCAACATCATATACATAAAAGAAAAAAGAAATTCCCGGAATATTTGTTTCGACAAATTCTTATGGATATAATGGAACAATTAATTGAGGATTATTTGCTTAAGTACCTACGTGTAAAGTTTCCATATAGAATGGGAGAAATATTCATCAAACAATATGACGCTAAAGTAAAACAGTTACCTAATGGTAAATATGTAAAAAACGTACCTGTAAATTGGAAAAAAACTTTAGAATTTTGGCAAGATGATAAAGAAGCTTACGACAATCGTATTCTTGTGTATAACGATATTCCAAGTTATCATCGTGTAATATATGAAACAAAACGTGGTTGTTTTCACAATCATTATTTGTTTAAACTCCATATTTGCAGAAGTCTGAATCGTAAAATATATAATAAGTTAACACTTAATAAGAACTTTAAATTATGGCAGAACAATATACCTCTTTAAAAGTTATATATGATAGTCTTACACGGCAAAGACTATTGGCTAATCTCTCCTTTGAGGCTGTAATAGACTATACTGTAGAATTTATGCAAATACTTGGAGTACCTGGTTTGTTTATAAATAAAGTAGCAACTCTTTCTACAGATAACTATAAAATAAAATTACCGTGTGATTATTTGAAATTAGTTCAAATGAAAGGTCGTTATGGTACATATAGAAAAGGAACCTCGACGTTTCATATGAAACCCAAACATCACCATCACCACGATTTTTGTGGAAACGGTTGTGTGGTTTCCAGATGTGATACTCCCAGAATAGAGGGTGAATCTTGCACTCATTGTGAATTTCAAAACACATGTGCGGAATATCATTTCGATTACAATAAAACAGAATGTATATGTATGTTACGTACACACGTTATGCCAAGCAGACCAAAAAAAGGTAATTATTACGTTATACAAAACAGCTATATATATTTATCAAATCGAGAAGATACTGTAGATATATCGTATTATGCTTTCCTTACAGATGATGAAGGCTACCCATTAATACCAGATAATGCAGCTTTTCGCAGAGCTTTAAAAGCGTATATTAAAAGTGAATTTTTTACTGAAAAGTTTGACAATGGTGAAATAGACATTCGTATTTTACAACAAGCTCAACAAGCATATGCTTGGGCAGTAGGTGCTTGTGAAAGTGAAATGCAAATGTCAAATCTCGGGGATCTTGAAGCTTTTTCGGATGTAGCGCACGGTATAATAAATAAAAACAATGAATGGGACAATCATTTTGCATCCAATGCAGATCCTTTAATATTTAAAACACATTAATTATGGCATTTACTACAGATACATATGTTATAAAGGGAATGAGACAAGACGATTCTGATTTATTATTTAACGGTAGTAAAGAAGGATTGTCTTTTGCTTTTGAAAACTTGAATATGCGTTTCAGTGTAGATACTGAAACCACGTCTTTAGTTGCTACACAAGAAAAAGGAAATAGTAAATGTAAATTGTTTGTTACAAATTCATTTTTTGTTGACAACACAAACGATATAAATTTTGTTGAAATAACATCTTTACCATTTGCTGTTATGGGATATTGTGTTTTGGACAAGTATTTGACATTATTTGGTAAATGTACTACAAACACTACAATCGGACAAGACGAAACACAAATTGTATTTAACGAAGGAAATGATGTTATAATTCGTTTTGAATTAAAAGGAAATGATTTATATGGTTGGTTGATATACAACGACAACGGATTGAATTTTAATTTGCAATACCCATTGGAAACCATGGGTAATGTTGAAACAAATTTAGTAAAAAAGGTTTATTTTGTCGATGGTATCAATGTTCCAAGATGTGTAAATCTTGTAAGTGCTACTGCAGGTATGTTATCTAATATAAATCTTGGTTTTGCACTTGAACTTAATGATGTTTTAAGTGTATCCAAAGAATATAACAGCCTTCCTGGAAATTTCCCGATGGGCAAGATAAGATTCTTCTACACATATTTTAATGATTTACAATCCGAGTCCAATATCATTGACTGGTCTCCATTTTTTGATTGTAATTATACTAATCAGGGTGGTAGTGAAGCTAGTACATATAAAACACAGTTTGCGTTCAGAGTGAATATTGAAAATGTAGATCATCAGTTTGATTTCATAAGAATATATTTTCAGCACTTCACAAAAAACAACGCAAGTGAATATAGTTTAAAATATGTAGAACGCCCTTTGGATCAAAATTTGAATTCTTTTTCAACTGTAATAACGTTTGATGGGACAGATGTAAAAGATTCTACAACTACATATATTGACCATAAATTAAGTAATTACACATTCATACCATACACTCTTGCTGAAAAGAACAACAGGATGTTTTATGGTAATATAAAACGCAGCATTCCATCAATCAAAGATATTGATTTTTCAGGAAAAGCTGACATAACGTTTTACGATAAACTCATAGGATATGAAGATTTAACAAGAAACGCTGTGTATCAATATACATCAGATACAACAACATTCTTCGGTTCAAATTTTGATTACATGGGTTTTAGGAAACACAACTGGTATCGTTTCGGTATTATTGCGCAATATTATACTGGCGAATGGAGTGATGTAATATTTATTTGTGACAAACAATGCGATCGTTCAAGTCGTACTGAAATAGAATATAGTAAATTATCTTTATCAATACAAACTACACCAATTGATAATACTACTAGTACAATAACAAAACCAAAACCAAATCGGCCAATCAGAAGTAATTACTATATACCATCTGCAAAATTAATTACAACTCCCGAATTTAAAACAGAACTACAAAAACTTGCACAATTAGGTTTTCGAAGAATAAAACCGGTATGTGTAGTTCCAACATATGAGTGTCGTGATGTATTAACGCAAGGTATTAGTTGTTCAACTGTTTATGTTGGCGGTAAAAGACGTACTTTAAAAACCACAGCTAACGGTTTGTTTGCAATGCCATCTTGGTTTTTCAGACCATTACCGTTATTTCAAATAGATAAAACTATTAACAAACCGAGTTATCCATATACAATACGTGATATTACTGATCAATTTGATCATTATAATGTAAAAACCGTCGATGGTTGGATATTAAATCCTACATTTGATAACGATAATTATATTCGTTATAATTCAATGTACCGTGAATTTAGACACGGTTACTCATTACCTCCAAAAGATAGAATAAACGCTGAATTACAAAGCAGCGATTTTTCAATTCATGATTATTTTTATCTTGAAAATGGTGGTGTAAGTTTATTGTTTTCCAGTGAAGATCCATTAGATCTTTTTGACTTTGCAAGTAACAAAGAATACTATAAAACAAGATGTTACTTGAAACCACACGGTGATGTGAATTCTATAGACATAACAGCAGATGATTGGTATGAACAACTCGCTGAAGTATATGGTGTAGTGCCACATCATTCTTTATATACAACTGGTTATGACAACACTGTATTTGTCGATGAAAGTTTTTGTACTCTTAATTCTCCTGATATTGATTATAATTTCAGAGAACAGGTTGAACCGTGGTTTAAAGATCAAAATATAGCTGTCGTAGGATATGCTCAAATAACAAATTCTATGTCTAGTATGGATATAGATAGTGTAAAATTTGAACAAGATAACGAAGAATCCGATATGTTGGATAAAGATTCGTTATATACTGTTACTGGAGAATGTATGTTTAACTTAACACGTAAAGAAAACAACCAGTTAGATAATGCTACGGAGCAATATATTAAAAATCTTGCTGCAAGACCTCGTTTACAAAATAATCCCATGTCGGTATTTTCAGGACCATGGTGGTTGGATACAATGTTAGTTAACTGTTTTAAACACAGACAATATCCTTATAACGATAATAATAGGTTTATTATGTCTGCCAATTATAGTGAACCTCAAAGTTTAGCACCAGATTCTGCTTCGTGGAATATAACAAATGACGATTTATATAATTTATCAGCATCTGATGTAACATTTGATGCCACGAAATATGGCAGATTTTTTAGCCGTGGAATAAATTTAAACAATAAAATATTTCATTGGACGACTAGTTTTTACGGAGAGACTAATAAATTAATCAATAAGGATTTTGTATCAAACGAAAGTAATTCGCCGTATCCGTATGTAAAAGATAAAAAGTTTCCAGCTATATTCAGTGATTTTTTAGATGATTCCACATTTCCAATATTAAATCCAACAAATAACGATCCGGAAGATCTTGATGCAAAATTATACAATTGGGCAAAATATTCCTTAACTTGGAATACTGTAAAATCAACAGCAGATCAGACTAATGATATATATTGGAGTGAATTCTTTAATAACAGACAAAAACTGTCTTCTGCAAATCCTCCTATAAATGTTGGTACCCAAATATTGCCAATTGAGGGAATTCCTAATTTAATTAATTCGATAGGAGATGTTGTCAACTCCATATATAATGGTGATTTTAGAAATACATACAGCTATTATTTCTTCCCATATTATGCAACGAATGTTCCGTTTACATTTTATACTAAAAATGTTGGTGATAATACACACCGTACAAACAAAATACATGTGGTACATCCGTGGTTATTACCGCAAAACAGGGATTTTTCCACACGGCATCGTCATTCGACTCAGTGGGTGTTTGAATCCACGGCGTTAATGTTAAATAGTTTGTCAAAATATAGTGACTTTGAAAACTATGATAATTTAATATATTATTATAATTTAGGATCTGAATATGGTTGTCATTACTATGCTCCATTTTCAACAAACTTTGAAGGATCTTATTTTGAACCTTATTACGCACATGTAGTATATCCGTTTATGTCTACCGGAAATGTCCCATTTTGTGGTTCAAGTCGAGCTTATCGTTGTACAGAAACAAACAATCGCCCTGAATATAACACCACACATTCTTGCTTATATTCCAACTGTACAAATTATTTCAATACAGATGAAGATTTTACATTTAATACATACAGTGCGTATTATCATAGTCCAAAGTTAACTCAAGAAATATATGTCGAACCTGATTTGACAAGCATACCGTTTGTTGAAGCAGAACATGGTACAATATCACACCTTTATAGTTATTTGTGTAACAATAATTCTGCGGATAATGATGTTTTGTTAAGACATCATACACAAACTTTAACTGCCGCAATGAAATGGTATCGTGGTTTCCGTAATTTGAAAAGTCAGGGAGACGAAACACAACTGATAGATACTGGTGTATATTTGAATAAATCAAATATTGCAGGAAACTTATTGTTCAGTGGATATTTACCTCAATTTTGTACTAAATCAGGTTTATTACAAGCAAACGATACGAGAGATAATTTAAATTACAGAACTGTAATGGAAGATCCCGAACGCATTGAAGATTATAAAAATTTCTTTGATCAAGGAGGACCACAAGTTGTAGAGTTATCTTTCTTATCTACCCCACACGTTGTATATTACAACCAAGCTAATGACAGAATGATGTTGTTGGATAAATTTTATGCAGGACAACCTACTATAAATATATTGAATACTGACTATGATACGTTTACTCCACAATTCTACTATAAAGAATTTATAAACGAACCTATTCCGTATCAAACAACAACAGGACCAAACGCTTTATTACCCTATCATGTTAAAAATGCCGGTAATTGGTATTATTCAACATATCCTCATACTGGACATTTTGAACAATTTGATTTTAATGATTTGCATAGATCTTCACAACCATATTGGAATAATGCGTCTTCCGTTTTTTCACAATATCCTACGAAAATTATCGAAAAACAACATTTGATAAACATATCAGATGAAAGTAAAATAATCGTACGTGATTCCAACAGTGTGCAAAGAAGTGAATCAAATTACTGGTTGTTACCAATAAGTAATATGTATAACACAAATCTTATTGCAAGCTATACAACAACTGAAGATAAAAATCCATATACTTATCAAGACGTTTCTGTTGAACAATGGAATTGGAAAATGTGTGGTGAAACTATAAACTTGGACAATTGGTTAAATTCAACAAGTATAAACAAACAACAGCAAGTTAAATATTTAGAGGGAGATACATATTTCCAAAGATACAATTGTTTCAAAACTGTCAGTAAAGACACTACTTTTTCAACATTGTGGGAACAACAAACTTCAGATACGGTTACACAATTTGGTGAAAATGATGTTACAGAAACAGCATCTGTAATGATTGAATCTTATTATAATATAGATGGTATTTATTGGGATCACAATATTCTCACAGATACAAATCAATCTCCATTAATACAACCTTATTATAACAATCAACATCAAATAAATCCAGTTTATAGTATTCAAAACGATATTTGTGATGTATTCAAACAAATTGATACCAATTATCAATCATCGCAATTAGACCATTATCCTACAATGATCATGTGGTCTGCACAAAAACAAGATGGTGAAACTATAGATAGTTGGGGTATTGTTCCAGTAACAAACAAGATGCTTACTAGTGGTGAAATGGGTGCAATCAATAAACTGATTTCATATAAAGACAATATTTATTGTTTACAAGAACACGGCTTGTCAGTTTTGAATTACAATAGCAAAGTAATAGAGCCAACAGATACTAATTCCACATTGTCTTTGTATTTAAGTGATGCCACAAGATTACAAGATGTGACTTATTTAAGCAGAAATATCGGAACATTAAACAAGTGGTCTGTTGCTTTGGGACAATATGGTTTTTATTGGATTGATGAAACACTTCAAAACTTTTATAAATGTGGTGAATCTGAAAACGGTTTCGGCATAGAGAACATGTCTAATAAATATGGCTTTAAATCGTGGTCTAAAGCCCATATTTCAAGCGATAATTGTTTATGGGATATAAATACCTTTACAAGCAATTTGAAGGCGTTTAAAGCCAATTATGACCTTAAAAACAATGATGTCTATTGGGCAAATAATGAGTTTTGTATATGTTTCAATGAAACGTTGGATTGCTTCACATCTTTCTATAATTACGAAAATATACCATACAAGTTCAATTATCTGGATAAATGCTATTCAATATATCCTGAATCAGAAAATACATCTGCAATTTGGGAAGATTATTCTAAGTATTCACATTCATTGTATGGTACTGGTATTGATTCTTATATTGAATTGTTAGTAAATCCAAGTGGGCAATATGATAAAGTATTTAATTTTATAGAATATCATACTGAAGTATACGATCCGTCAAATGGATATGATGTTGCTTATGCATCTATTAATCCTTATAATTATATACGGGTGAACAATACTTATCAAATTGGAGATTCGATGCTTAATTCTATAAATACACAGCACAAGTTTAAACTGTGGCGTACTTCAATTCCTCGTGAAATAAAGAACGGTAAACAAACAATGAATCGTATCAGAAGTCCGTGGTGTAAAATAAAATTACAACATAAAGCTGGTAAACCAATGATAATTGGTGTATTACCGTCCAGAGAATATCGAGATAAACTACATTATATCAATGTAAACTATACAATTCCAGAGCAACCAATAAAGACAAATATTCGTAATTAAAACAGAATTTTATAACACACTAAAATATTTTTAACTTTTTGCAAAAAAAGAATACGCAAATTGATAAACGTATTCTTTTTTTTTGTATCTTTGCAAATTAAATGATTTTAACGTTAAAACAATATAATATGGCTTATGAAATACCTCCATTCAACAGTAAAACCAGACGTAGAATGGGTACAAGAACAATCAATTATGAAAATTGGTATAACAATGTAAACAATCCGTATGCTTATTTATATGGAATTGGCGATTCACCTCTTATGCAATTTGAGACATTTCAAGGTGAGCCGGTAGAACGTATAAAAATTGATACTCAACCAAATCAATTTCAAATTGATTTTACAGATGCAGATCAAATGATAGATGAAAATCTGTATAATCCAGCAAGTGAACCTCCTGAATATTCTGCATCAGATCAACAATCAAATTCTAAACTTAATTGGAAAGGTATTGGTGATTTAGCAACTACAGCTGCTGGACATATTGCAGATATTGTAAATAGTACAAAATCTACAATAACAATTCCCAAATATACAAATTATCACGCTGATAGTATTAACGACCTGTCAGATCTTGGTAATATGCACAAAACGTATTTGAATAAAGATACGTTATTACAAAAACCAACAGCAAAAACTTTCTTTGGAGACTTCTTTAAAAAATCTACAGAGGGTGCTATTGCTGGTTCAAGTCTCGGTCCATGGGGTATTTTGGGAGGTGCTATTGGAGGTGGTCTCGCATCAATAGGAAATATTGCGGCTAAAAGATCAACTTATAATAAAGATTTAAATGCTATATCCAGATTTAATCGACTTGAAAACATTGCGTTTAATAATGCTTATAATACTGGACTTAATAATATTATTGACAATAAGAATCATTCAATGTATAAACAAAGATTAATTGGTAATTATAATGCTGCCGGTGGACCACTTGGTTCTGAAGAGCAAATGGGTGTAACAACATTTAATACCGGTGGCACACATGAAATGAATCAAAACGGTGGTATTCCACAAGGTGTTGGAGACAATGGAAATACCAATTTGGTTGAAGAAGGCGAAGTAAAATGGAACGATTTTATTTTTTCAAATCGTATTCAACCAAATGCAGATATTTTGTCGAAATACAATACGTTGTTCAATAAAAAATTTAATTCTTATGCAGATGCTGCTAATTTTATATTGGATTTACACAAAGAACGTGAGAATAATCCTTTTGATAAAAGTACATTAAATGTACAAATGCAACGATTAGCTGATGCGCAAGAATATCAAAAATTATCTGATGAAGCTGCACAGTATGGATTAACTCCAGAAGAATATGTAGTAGCACAACAACAATTAATACAATCTCAAAATGAATATGCCTCCGGAGGTCCTTTAGGTAAAAGTTGGTTTAATAATGCGTTTCAAGCCAGAAAAAATGCTGCTTCTGCTTATGATTCACAGGGAAACTTAGTAAAACCGTTAACTACAGATGTATATCGTGGAACTGAAAATAAAACTAGTGATAAATATCGTAAACAAATTCCATCAGAAGTTTGGGATGCGGTTTTAAAGTTTATAGAATCATATTATGGTTTATATAACTATACATGGGAATATAACGAAGAAGGAAGACTATCTAAAAACGAACAAGATAGATATGATACAGTAACAAAAAGAATAAACGATTCTGCTAAAGTTTTGTCAAAATATGCTTCTTTTTGTGAAGCATATGATAGAGTGAATGGCACTAAAACAGCGGATCAGTTCAAAAAAGCGTTTTTCGATAAAGGTCATTTTTACGGTCGTGGTGCTTTTCATGGTAACAATATCTATAGAATGTTAGTAAACGAAGAAACAATTAAATCAGCATTACCGGCTTTAAATAGTGCTAGATCTGATCGTTATAAATTAGCAAAAGACGTTTTTGGGCAAACGAAAGATCTTACTTTAGTAACCCCTTATAAACCAACAATGGTTATGACATCAAATGTAATGATAGATCCATTACAAACAGCAACTCAAAAAAATATAAATACTTCAACACAAACATACCCGGTTTCACAAACAAACCCTACTTCGTATGGAACAACAAGTGTTATATCCCAACCTTCTAATAGTTTAAGTGGGATTTCATATTATAATGCAGATTCTCAACGATACATTCCTAGTACAGAATATAATGCAGATCCATCTAAATATCCTAATGTATATACAATTACAAATAGAAAAGGCTTAAATGGAAATATAAATTACGATAATAATCCGAATTATAAATCAAAAGTTGATAATTTAACCGATGACGATTGGGAACAAATTAAAAATAGATTACAAGAACGTAATCCAAGTTTTTATGGTAAACACGATGATTTGCAATATTATAAAGATAAAGCTGTAGATGGCAATTTTGGACCCATTCATCGTGAAATTATTGCATATAATCCAACAACAGATAACGCTGATTTGGTAAATAATTCAACCCCAGAAAGTATTTTAGACGAAGTATTAAACGAAGATGTTATCGCTCCTGATATAAATACAAATCAAAGTAATAACGTAGAAACAAATCCAAATCCAAATTCAGAATTTCAGGGATCTGTTGAAAAACATCCTTGGTACTTTTCTGCTTTACGTATGTCCCCTATATTTGATAATTTACGTTCTATATTAACACAAGATAATCCAGATTATACGTATGCAAATCAGATAGCATCAACTTATCGTCCGGTTAGCAGCTATCCAATTGGTCAATACCAACGTTTTCAACCTGTAGACCAACATTATTTGGATACACAAGCGAATCAACGTGCAAATACACAATACGGTTTCTATAAAAATAATGTACAGTCATCATCTGCAGCAAACGCATATGCTACTCTTGCTGCTGCAAATCAAAGTGCTGCTGTTAATGATGCTTATATAAGAGCGTTACAAACAAACAATCAAAACCGCAATGCGGCATTACAATACAATAATCAATTAGATCGTGCGAATGAAGAAGCTCGTAGAGCAACACAAGCTGCTAATTATTCAAATTACGCAAATATAATGGGTAACTCGTATGCTGCTGCAGAACAGGAAAGATTAGCTGTTGAAAATGCACGTGAAACTAATATGCAAAATCTTGCAATGAATCTTGGAAACTTGGGACGTGAGTTATACGACAGATGGAGAATTGCAAAAGATCCTACTAATGCATATGATGCAGATTTTAATTATCAAGGTAGAATTCCATACTTTTGGAATCCTACAACAAAACAATTTGAACCCGCAGAAAGGGGATAATTAAACATTTAAATAATTAACATTATGGCTAGAAGATTTATAAATACAGCAAAATTTAATCCATATAGTTACCAAGAATTAGCTGCTCCAGTTCAAAGAGCTACTGCTATATTGGCACAACAGGCACAAGGGTTGAATGAGTTAGAAATGCAAAATGCAGCTTTGGAAAAATATTTAGATCCCGAATTGGATAAAGAAGCTTATCAAACATATCAACAAAATAGATCCTTACTTGAAAATGCAGTAAACGATCTGTCAACAAATGGTTTGACTGCAAACACATATAATAATTTAAGAAATTTAAATGTTACTTATGCGCAAACTATCAAACCATTACAATTAGCAGTAAATAATCGCATAAAACACGTATCTGAAATGTCAAACTTTTTAACAAGTCATCCAGAAGTTGCATTAAAGGGTTCGTTAACAAGACCAATTAACGAATACATTAATGGTATTCCACAAATGGAATTGGTAAGCGGAGAATCTATTAAAAAGGATGTTGCTGAAGTATCTAAATTATTAGCAGCTGCGCATCGTGTGGATATGACCAAAGAAAAGTGGTCACAATATAAAGACTTAGTAAGAACTCAATATGGTTATACTTTACCGGAGTTTGAACAAGCTAAACAACCAGGTACATATGAAAACAGTATTGTGAGCCAAATACTACAAAAACATGGAGTAATTGATCAAAATGGTCAAAATTTAATGAATAATCTTGATGATTTTAATAGAATGTTATTCTATGCGTCTGAGGGTATGATGAACTTACTCGGTAAGCAAGAAGCAGACATTAAAGACAACGATTTGAAAGATATCCAAAGCAATTATTACCAATCCGAACATTTGAAATTAGCACAAAGAGCTGCAGATAGAGCTGATGCTGAATTAATAGCCAAAGCTATGCAACAAGAAGCAGAAAATCCAATTCAATTATATGATCGTCAAATTACAACACCATTTGGTATTGGCACAGCATTTACAAACCACGAGCCTGTACTTGTTTTATCTGGCAAAGATGGTAATAATTGGGGTCAAATTATTACAGGTATTATTAGTGCAAGTGGACAATACAATAATATATTAACTGAAAACGGCAAATTTGCTAAAAATATTGAACTTAAAGATAAAAACATTGCTATTTCAATTGGCTATCCAAACGGATTAGATCCAGAAAATCGAAAATTATATATTAAGTTAGAGGCTTCCAATAAAGATGGTAGTAAACCAACAATATATTATTTAGAACCAGAACATTTAATGTTACCAAAAGATCATTTTGATGCATATCGTAATTCAATAGAAGCTCGTCAAGCAGTTACAGCACCTACTACAATGAATACTACACAAAGAGAGAAATTTACACAAATGACACAATCTGAATTACAAAATATTAAAGTTGCACTTAGTGGTACAATCGCACCAATAACAATAAAAAAGTAAATATATGCCAACACAATTAGAACAAACAGAGCGTGCCCGTGGTATGATGGGTAATATGTCGGACGAAGAAAGATTAGCACAATATTATGCTGGATTAGAACAAGCTCAAAGTGTAATCGATTCAAGTACTTTATGGCGTCGTGATCGTAAACTATATGACAAATTATACGGTAATTATGGTTATAAATGGGTTGATAGTAATCATGTTGCACCAGACTTCGGTAGTTCTAAATTTGATAAAAATGCTACACTTGGAAGTCAAGCTGCCGATCCTACTGATTTACGTGCTTCGGAACAATCGTGGTATGGTAAGTTAGGTAATGACTTAATTAAAGCTGGTGGATTAACTGTGAGTACAGCAATCAATTTAGCCAGTGCTATATTTCAAATACCAACGGTTGCTTTTAATACAGAAAATTATGATGGTAATTTTTTTCAAAGATGGGGTAAAGCAATAGTAAATAGTCAAGTAACCAAAGATATGATTGAATTAGAAGAGCTGATGGAACAAACATTTCCAAACTATAGATCATATCTTGAACAAGATCGTTTTTGGTTAAAAAATGCTCTTCCTTTCAGTGGTGGTGCTGCAAATTTTTGGTTTGACGATATACTTAAAAATTTTGGTTTTTCATACGGTTCAATGGCTGCTGCTAAATTAGCCACAAAAGGAGTACGTGGGGTAACACAACTAGTGGGTGCTGCAGGAAAAAAATCTACATTTAAACTATATGAATCTATTGGACAAAAAGCTATCCGTGATGAAATGAAAGGTATTATTGCAAATAATGCTTTATCTGTCAGTCAAAAAGAAGAAGCTATCAAAACGCTGGTAGCGCGTCAAACTCGTAGAAATTTAGCAGATGAAATTGTTGGTTCAACATTGGGTGCTATTGGTGAAGCTCAATACGAAGGAGCTAGGCAAATGTATGATTTTGTTGAAAAAAATACACAACTTTTTGATGAATTTTTAGAAGAAAATCCTGATTACATTCAAAGAATGTATCAAAAAAACAAACCTAAAAATGCAGATGGGACTCCTATGTCATATGACGATTATTATACTATAGTATATAATGAGGCTATTGATCAAATATATGATAGTGCGTTAGCAGCTGGTCAAGGTGTTTTTGCAGCGGAAGTACCGTTGTTGTCCATTGAAAACTTTTTGGTTTTTCGTAAGTTTTTTTCAAATGGATTTTCAACTATTGGTAAGAAGTTTAATAACAATTTTATTGAAAAGTTATTTCCAAAAGTCAATATACAACACAGTGCTGTTGACAAAACCATTCAAAAAGTGACACAAAGTAATTGGAGTAAGTTTCAAAACAGCAGAACTTATAACATTGGTAAAGCGATGATTGGTGAAGGTGTTGTTGAAGAAATGGGTCAAAGTTTCATAAACGCTTATAATGAATATATGAAAGGCTCTGAGTTAAATGCTGTTCTTTCACAAACCTACAATGCCACACTAAATAGTGAATACAACGATCAACTTCAAACAAAAATGAAAGGATTTAATTATGCTTGGAAACAAAGCTATGGTAATCCAGACGATTGGGTTGAAGGTTTTGCTGGTGGTATTATGGGTTTAGGTATGCCTACAATCAGACGTCGTAGAAATGTTATTAAAACTACCGATAAAGATGGTAACCGTTTAAGCAAGTGGCAAATGATTAAACAAAATATACCATTTACTATCGAATGGGCTGGTGGTATTGCTGATTGGAAAGAAGCACAAGACAGGCAAAAATTACTTGAACAAAGTATTGAAACTGTTAACCAATATTATACAGATCCTGAATATCGAGCTAAATATCAAAACGTATTAAAGCTGCTGGCGTATGATAATTTAAAACAGAAAGCTGTTTTAAATGGAGATCGTATGTCATATAAAGATAATGATTTTTTAGAGTTAATTAGTTTAGCTGAAGCGTTTAATAATCTTGGTATTTTAAAAGACTATCAAGAAATAATTGATACATTGGATTTAAATATTGACGAGGATCAATTTACTCAATTAAAAGAAAGCGGCCGAGTTGAAGAAGATATGACATTTAAAGAATTTCAACAACGTGCCCCAAAAGTTAAAGAAGCGATTCAAAAAGCATTCAAGGATTATGACAACGTTCGTCGTGAAGTAACGAGTTTGGCCGGTAACCGTACAAGTCAAAAGTCAATAGATTTATTGACAAGTATGTTGTTATTTGCTAGAAACAAAAGTGAACGTGTTGATCAGATGTATTCTGAATTAATGAAAATGTTAGATAATAATGATCGTCCACAACATCAGGCAGTAAATGAAATACAGCAAGCAGAACAGTTAATGGCTTTTATTGATTATGATAAGTTACTAGAAAAAATTAACGACAAACGTCAAAACGGAATAATATCTAAGGAACAACGTCAACAAATCACAAAAAATTTTATTGACGATATTGCAGTGAAAGGTCGTTTTAAATTAACAGATGTTGAAAAAACAAAAGACTTTGCTGAAAAAGCTATCGATACAATTCAGAATGCGTTTGATGTAATGAAGTTAATGGATGATTTTTCTTTTTATATTCAAAATCCACAATTGTTAGATAAAATCGAAGCTGCTGTACAAAAAATGGTTAATAATGTTAATCAACCACAACAGCAACAAAGTGAAAACAATACATCAGTTCCAACACCAGAACAATATGAACAAATACAAACTGACGCATATATCGATGCTTTAGATAAACTGGAGAAAGATATTAAAAATGATAATACAATTGAAACTACTTTAAAGAATCAATTGTTATCTATTTTAAACACAGTACAATCAAAAGATGATATAGATGCGGCAATTCAAGAAATACAAGCCACTTTTCAGGATATTTTATCGAGTTATGATCCACAAAGCGAAATGTATCAAACTATAAAACGTTTTGCACACAATCTTGAACAAGCCGTTATTCCTGTATTTCACAAACCCACTATTGTTACGACGGAAGTATATAATAATTTAGTTGAGGCTGTTAAAAATTTTACTAAATTAATGGCAGAACAGCCAACTAGTGGTATGACAAAGAATGATTTGCAAATGACAGATTTTGGTTATGAAACTGTCACAAAATTTGGTGATGACGTCGAAGTTCACATTGGAGTAGATTTTATTGCACATACTTCGTTTATTAGAATTATGGATAGTAAACAACATGAAGTTTATATTCCAGTCAGTGATGATATTTTTACAAACACTGACAATCCAAAAGTTATACAATTAGGTATTTATGAATCTCGTGTTGAAATGCCAGGTGTACAATATATCTTATTTAAAGATCCATTAATTGCACAAATACGAAATGTTTTATTAGAACAGGGAGCGTCGACAGAAGAAACTAATCATATTATCAACACCATTAAACACCAATTTGAAACAGAAGATGTTGAAGGTAAACTTTTTGTACAATATTTTAGACCAAAAGTAATTCAAATTTGGCAAAATGTAATTGATAATCCCGATAGAGAAAGTGAACACGAACTGTTTCAAAAACGAATTGATGTATTTAATCAATTAATGCAAGCAATTAACGAATTCGAATCTGGATTTACAACACGTTCAAATAAATCTACCACAACAGAATCACAGCAAGAAACAGAAACACCAGTTAAAAATTTACAATCTTCTGAAAATCCTATAGTACCAGAAACACCCGACAATGTGGAAAACCCAGTGATTAGTGAAGAAGCCGCAACAGAACCAGAAACCAATCCATCTGAAAATCCAGTGATTAATCCGATAGATAACGAAGATCTTGCAATACAAACGGAACAACAGCCAGAAGTTCAACAAGAACAAACAGAACAAAATAACAATACAGATGAAAATGTAATTCAAGATCAATCTGACATAAATGTTCCTATAACTGATGCTTTGACAGATGAAGAGGAAGGCGAATTGGCTAAAACATTAGATGACACTGTAAATAGTGGTAAAGCAGCTATTCCAATTACAGAATACGATTTGTTTAATAATAGCAACACAAACAGTAAATCTGTACCCAAAACTCAGAATTTTCTACAAAAACTTTTAAACGGCTTGCGTAGTGTTGATCCAGAAAAAAGAAAACGTGTAGCTTTGTTAAATCACATACACAAACTTTGTAAGGATGATGGTATTTATAATTTATATAATTATCGTTTATTAAAAACGGGTGCGGAATTACAATTTGCTCCAATTGAATTACAAGTTACAGCTGATTATACAGAAACAGTAATTGGTGTTTATAGTAAATTAACAGACACAAGTGAACCCACATTATGTGGTTATGTTTTACCTGGTACACAACAATATGAAGATATCAGTAATTCCGGGATGGATGGTAACTTCTTTAAACTAAAAGGTGTGTTTGAAGCTGCACCTATGCGTGGAGCTGTACACAAAGTAACCGACAACAATCGTACTGTTTTCGATGACGGTGTTGATATGAATGATATTCAAAATCAATTTGATAATAACCAAAGTTATTTTATTTGTTTTCGTACAGAAAATAACGTTTATATTTATGATGGTGATAAATATGTTAACTTAAGTAAACCTGCCTTATCACAAATGATATTAAATAATAAACAAGATATTGCTGCTGGTGTTGTATATGTATTTACACACAGAGAAGGTAAAATACCATCAAATGCACAATCTATCGAGTTATCAGATTTTTCTTATATTAAATGTGATTTAAGACCATTTAAAAAAGACGACGGTGTACTTACAGACGTTGTAAATTTAATTTCCAAAATGTATAATAATCCAGAAATTAAAAATTTTGCTGGATTAAATGCTATTTTGAGAAATTCCATCGCGTTTCAATTACCAAAAAAGAAACGTGTAAATACTACTGAAGATTTGGGTGGCAATAAAAAGGTTTATTGGGAAGTAGACAACCAAGCTGAAAAAGATACTTGCACATTACAAATTGTCAATGTAAATGCAGGAAAGAAAAATCTTTCACCAGATTGGAAAATACGAATTACTACAAAAGGAATTGATGGTTTACAATATCCAGTTGACGGTTATACTTATAATATTCCATTTGAAAGTGTTGATCAATTTACAGATTATTTGGTAAATGATTTGCATGTTGTGCCGTCTATTACCAAAATTTCTATTATGGATACAATGACTGCAGCAGATGAAAATATCAAATTTGCTTTGGAATTTGCTAAAGAACGTTTGGATATACGTCGATTGGTAAAAGATGGTTTATTGGGTTTATATCAAGAATTGGTACCATTCAATGTGAATTACACGTTTGTTTTGGGTGAAAAACGTGAGAAACAAACAACACGAGGAGTCTTTCGTAGACGTGCAACACAAAAACAACAAGTACAAACTGAAACTCCACAAGCTACAACGGAAGCTCCGATTGAAGAAACAAAACAAACTGATAATGAGCAAAACGAACAAGCGGTAGAATCTGATTTGGTTGCAGCACAAACACAAGAAAATTATACTTCTTTAGATGCTGTATTTAATACATTTAAAGAAGAAATTGAACAAATAGATAATGAAATGAACAATATAGACTTTAAAACCGCTTGTATTGAATTGAACCAGGATTTTTTAAGTCAATGTAGTGATAAGTTAAAACAAGCTATTAAAGAAGCTTCAAAAGAAGATTCCACAACTGGTTGTTAATTAAAGTAATGATTATAAAACAAAAAAACATATGAGTAATTTTTGTCCTGTATTAAGTAATCCAAAAGTTAAAAATGAATTTGACGATTTATGTCAAATGTATGGTAGTGTGACAGCATATACCGTATGGGCATTAAATGATGGTCATCATATAAAGTATAATTTTGACGGTACTGAAAACGTTTACTATACTAATGGTGAAGAAAAAATAAAAAATGCCGCAACCGAAGAAGAAAAACAACAACTTCGCAAAGAATTATATACTACACGTATGTTACAAATCAAACGTGGGGATGATAAGTTGAAAACACCAAAAAAGTTTTTAAACGCTTCGTTTATTGACAACTATATAATTCCAGCATTAAAATTACGTGGTGGAGATAATGTGCAATTTCTTTCTAATAAAGAAATGTTACAAAAAGTTAAAGAAACACAGTCTTCTGGCAATGCTATTTATACATTTTCGCCTGATCGTAAAAAGAAGAAAAAAATTATTTCTATATCACATAATGGGGTTGTATATATCAATACAAGTATCAACACTGGGCGTCAGAAAACCTATCTGTATGAATATACACACTTATGGGTACAAAATTTAAAATCACAACCTGATTCCAACGAACGTGTTGGTTGGAAAAATATATCAAGTTCATTAAAAGAACTGGTTAATAATGTATTGAAAAAAGATTCATCCGAATATACTTTGGAAGACAAACAAATTCATGACTTTTTTCAGACTGCAATATCAACATTTCATTATAATCCACAAAATCTTACCGATCCACAATGGGATACTATACTTGGTGAAATGATTGCACTATATTCTACAAGAGAAAATTTTGATATATTATTATATGCCAAACGTACAATTGTATCAAAAATGCTTACTTCTCTAAAAAATATATGTACTGCTTTTTGGGAAGACGTTAAAACTTTATTTTCTAAAAATGAGAAAGAAAAACCAACGAATTTTAAATCTTTATCAAATTTAATATTAGAAGATTTAACATACGATATTGCAACGATTCGTGAAAAACGTAAACAAGCTCAATCGTTAAGTGAAGAAGAAATTGAACGTATAGAAGTTGAGACAGCAAATAACCGTAATACTATTTTAAATCGGTTTCGTAGAAAAAACTCAAACGGTTTTCAATTAGGTACTTTACAAACTAGCAATCCTGTTTTATACAACAAATTAAAATTGCGTGAGGAATTTGACAATCGTTCTACACTGTCTTTCAGCGAAAAATTATCGATTATAAAAATCTTTGAAGATACATTATTTAATTTTTTATATTCGGTTATAACAGACCCAGAATCAACCTTTGCTTTATATGATGATGGTACAAAACCAATTGTTAGTGATGAAATTATACAACAAATAATTCGAATTACTAAGAAAAATAAATTCAATCCGTTTGTTAAAATCATTAAAACTATTGGAACTGATAATTTTCAAAAATTAATCTCTGATCGCGTTAAACAGATTTTACATAGTTTAATATCAGATGAAACGCGTAAATTAGAAGTTATTGGAGAAATTGACAAATTCACACCCATTTGGTTTTCAAAATTAAATAATTTCACCAGACGTACTTTGGATTTTAAATTCAAATATGATTATCAAACTACAGACGACAACGACGCAACAGATTTAGAAACTACTACAGAGCAAGAAAATAGTGAACTTGACCCTGAAGATTTAGAAAATGAAGTTGCAAGAGATTTTTTACAAATTTCACAAACACAAGTCAATTTATACAAGGCGGTTGATAAAAACGTAATGTTTTGGTTAAGTGGAATCACAAGTAAAAACCGTGATGTTTTTGGACGTCGTGTTACATTCAGAGCAAAAGACATCTTAGATACATTAGTGATGTTGTTTCACGATGTTGATGATTGGGAAGAATTAAAAGATAGATTAGAAACATCAAAACTAGAATTTTCAAGTATATTACTTAACCGTTTTAAAAACAACCACCAATTACGAGACAAATTGGTGTCGTCAATACAAAAAGCATATAATATATATCGTCAATATAGTACAACGGGTGAATCGAAAGTAAAGGATATAAACAAACCAGAACAAACAACTCGCCACGCTGCAAATACAGCTTTTAATGGACAAATTAGTGATACTGTACAAAATGATGTAAATGGAACATTGTTTTATGTTACCGAAGAAACTGGATCACAACTGTTTATTAACGAAACAAAATTATCTCAAATTAAACAAAATATTAAAGAAGCTATTGATGAATTTAAAAATTCACTACAACATTTACCACAAAGCAGAAGTGGTATTTATGCTAACGAGACTGCACAAATTATTGATTTTGATCGTGCTGCTATTGTTTTAGCTTCTAAACTGCTAGATATTTTTAGGGAAATGGGTTTTGACGATCTGTCCTTGTCGACAATCAGAAACTATTTACAAGGTCGTTATATCCAAAATAAAAACACACGTAATCAAAAAATATATGCAAGACATACACATAATTTGAATCAATTAAGTTTGACAACTTTGTGCGATAAATTACTGGCTACAGTAAATAATTCAACAAGCAGCATTGCTGAAAAGACAAAAGATATACGTCAACTATACATTAAAGCATTTTCGATAATTCATAAAGGTGAACCAAAGATTACCAAATCTTCAGTACGTGCAGGTAATAAATCGTATAGTACATTCTCACCGTTAAATTTTTTGCAAAAATTCGTTAACGCATTAAGGAATCCATCTGGTAAAGCTTATGCAAAATTAAAAGAAGCGTTTTCAAAATCTATATTTCACCAGCGCGCTTTACAATCTGATGAAGGAGATTCGTATACATCATGGTTAGATTTGATTTTTAATCAGAATCGTGATGTAACGTTGACCACGACTACTACATACGATGACATTCCGTATAAAGAATTTAATTCTTTATATTATTTATTATATTCTATGGTAAGTTTTGAAAATGGATACTATATCGTTCCTACAACATCTGATAAAAGTACTCATGGTAGCATTCGTGTTGCTGATCCAGATCAAATTACAGGTAATACCTTACCTGTTGATATGCAAAAACGATATGAAACATTGTTTGATCAAGAACTGGAGCGCATGTGTCACGTCTATGATATGCAACAAGACAGTACCAAAACAACTGTTAAAAATATGCATACAAAAACCAGTTCTGATGTTATTCCAGTTGGGAATGGTGCATTTAGATTTACATTTTTACCAATTTTCAATGATGATTTAAGATTAATAAATGATCCTAAAAAACGTAGACATAATATAATTGCACAAGGTATTTACGATATTATTAAAGATCGTGAATTAACTAATCCTGAACCGTTTTATAACGCAGTTAATAAAAAAATTAATAACTATTTACTTAATGAAGCAAATAAATATCGTCAACAGTTATTAAACACTATATCCTTTTTAGAAGATTGTGAAGTAAACGATACTACAGCTATCCAACAATTAACTGCTTATGTAAACAACAAAGAATTTTTTAATACTTGGTATGCTAATTATCATTATGCCAATACTCAAATGCAACAAATGTGGACAGGTGATTTAATTTATTATCCATCTGTTACTGATACTCAAAAACGTAACGCTGAATTTGTTTCTCCAGGAACAAAGCAAAATGCAGTTTCCTCAAGTCGATATCAAAGTCGTAAAGATCGGAATATCAGTTTCGTAATGTTTTCTGATACCAAAGTCGATGCTGATAATTTACAAGTTAAATTAGATGATGGTTCTAAAACTACGCAAACAAGTTTAAAATCAATATTGGAACGTATTTATCACAATGCAAGACTTTGGAGGACAAGCAAAATTACTGATAAAACGAAGAAAAAAGAAGTTGATGAAAAACTTAAAGCTGCATATGAAACAAAATTGTCTAAATATAACGGCATTGATACTACCGATGGACAGGGTTTGATTTCAATTGATTATGTTGGACGTTTACTTGAATCATTAGGTCGTGATACTGATTTTTATCCATTATACAAACAGTTGGTTGCAATTATTGATAAATACGATCCTACTAAAACTGGAGCTGAAAAAGAAAAACAACGCAAAGAGTTATTGAAAGAAGCTCGTAAGGTATTAAATAATACAGATTTTGTTATGGAAACGATTAAACCGTTTTTATATACATTAAATCTGGAAAATGAACAAGATGGTATGGGAGAATTAACTCCAATACAAGTTAAAAATGCACAATTTCCCGGCTTGGATTTAGTTGCTTTATTAGAATCTAAAGACGATACGATGTTACAACTTGTCAAATGGATGCGAGTAAATAAAATAGATGCTATTTATTTTGCATCAAATGTTAAAGTGGGTGCGAAGGGAACAATTGCTGATAAAAAAATATGTGACTACACAGACAGTAATGAACTTATTGCTGATATGAACGCTCATCTTGCACAATCGAATGGTGACGCTAAATATATTACATCTGTCGATATTGGTGAAAATAAATTACAGCAAGAAACTCCAAGTCACTATTTGGATCACAATATACGTGTGGGTAACCAAATCATTAAATTGATTTGCAATTGTTTACTTGACTATGAGAATACTGTGATTCCAGAAACGGGAATGACTGGTAAACAATTACGTGTAAAATTCTTTGGCTTACTTGGTAGAAAAGTACAATTAGAAGTTAATCGTACAATTAAAAATCATTTTGGTATCAATGACATTAAAGAGTTTGAAAGAATCTTTAATGATATTGATAATCCAGATAATATTCAATATAAAGAAAAACTTAGTAATTGGTTAGCGAATCAAATAAAAAGCGACGACGATGCTAATTTGGATTTGTTAAATGCAGTTGCATTAAACTTAAATACTGGAGATTTTAATCTTAACTTGAATAATCCAGTTATTGCTGGGTTTGTAGAAAAAATTATTACATCGGTTATTAAAAATACAATTTGTGAATTGAGAATGCCTGGTGGACAATTAGTTCAAGTTACTGATAATATTCGTACGAAAAAATCAATTGAAACAGATGATTCTTTAAAAATAGTATTTAATACTGATAAATTTGGTAATCCTAAATCTATTAAATATATCGAATGTGAATTACCGTTATTTTCAAAAAAACTTTTTAATAAATACATTATTGCTGAAGGAGAACATGCTGGCGAAATAGATATGAAACGTATTGAAAAAGAAGATCCTAAATTACTAGAATTAGTTGCCTATCGTATTCCAACTGAAGGATATTGTTCCATGTTGCCACTGAAAGTTGTACGATTCAGCAGTAATATTACGGGTGGTATTATTAAATTACCTTCTGAAGCTCCAGCATTAATGGGTATCGACTTTGATATTGATAAATTATTTACTATCTTTCCAGAATTACAACAAGATGGTCATACAGTAGAGGCAAATGAAATCTCATTAGCTGGAACTAATAATTCTATTTTACAATTAATGCGTACTATTTTAACTTCCGAAGCTGCTTTATTACATCAAATGACTCCATCTGGTTACGTTGATATTACACGATGGTCGGAAAGAATGGTTGTGTTTGATCAAGAAATACGTTCTCAAATGACTCAAATTGGTCCAGATGAAACACTAGATGATATGGATGTATTTACTGAAAGTGCTTTTACAACGGTTGAACAATATTCAGATGATGACTTGGAAACTAAATTCAAGGCTGTAGAATTAGATACTGATGTTAATGATGTTCACACACAAGAAACAATTCACAATCGTAATTTTTCTGGTAAAAAATTGTTAGGTATTATCGCTGCAATTCTTACACAACATAGTATGAATCGACTTTGGAACACACGTATTTCTGGAGTAAAACCCTTTGAACTAAATGGTGTCAAAGTTGAAAGCAAACCGATACTTGATAAAGTATATTCATCTGATGATGTAACAACAGTTATTGATACTCTTTCAGAATTTCTTGCTGCAGCTCCAGATACTGCAAAAGATCCTACCTTTTATAATTTAAATATCGGTATTGGTACTATCAACATGGTTATTACTATGTTAAGATTGGGTTTTGATTTAGAGACTGTTGTACTATTCTTGCAACAACCCATAATTAAACGTATGAATACACTTGACAATTATACTGAAAATTTGACAAATCAAGCAATATTCAAGGCAATGGAGTCGTTCTTTTCAAAGATTGGTGTTGAATTAACTGATTATGAAGGCGATAATATAAGTAGAGATGATTTGATTACCAACATGGCACTGCACGATTTTACAAAAGAAGATGCAGATTTCGTAAATCAACAGTATCATATCTTTTTAATTGCAAAACAACTTTTATCCATCTCTTCAAAATCATTTGATATCGGTAAAATAGTTAATTTAAACAATGCTTCCTCGTTACAATTAAACGGTGATTTATTCAGAATGGTTTTATCACAAAAACAAATTACCAATTTACTGGATAAATTAGAAAATCCAGAAGCTGATAATTTGAATTTTAGCAGAAATTTAGCTACGGTATTAAGAAAACCTACTGAAAATTTAAATAGCAGCAATTATAATGCGTTTTTAGCATCTGTATTTAATAACAGACAATTATTATTGGATGCATTAACATCTGCTTTAGCACCAGTAATGCACTATTTTTCTCAATTACCACAAAACAATACACTTCGTTCAGCTAATTCATTGCGATTAGTCTATAATGATTGGTTAACATATGTATTATTTAACTTACCAACGGAAGATGGTGATGTGTTGTTAAGTCACGATAACAACGTGCGTGAATATTATAAAAGCATCTTTCCGTTACAAATAGCAAGAAAACGTACAGAATTGTTACAGCTACCAGAATATCGTAATAATCCGTTTTTACAAAGATTAAATTGTGGTAACGAATATGAATCGTCAGTATCAATCTCATCTTATGGTTTGAATGCAACAGATGTATTATATCTTACTGAAGGATGGGAACAGTTGCTGACTGATAAAGATCAGAAAATACGTGATTTGTTTACAGAATTATTTATTTATGAACTTTATCACAGTGGTTTATCGTTTAATAGTTCAACATTAACTCGATTAGCTCCAGTAAGATTAATACAACAAATTCCAGCGTATAATCAATTTTTTATACAACTTGCAAATATGGCTAAAGCAGAACATCCTGAATTATTAAGAGTTTCAAACGAATTTTTTGCTCTTAAGGAACAATACGACAATACTGTATATAGTAAAACAACAAATTCAGATCGTTATCATAATTGGTATTCCGAAAATCTGCAAGTTGCTGTAGAAGATGAACCATTAGAATTATCTGAAGATCTTGATTCAGAAACAGTTGTATTTGATCCTACACAATTTTTCATTAGTGGATTAAATTTCAGTAATGAAGAACGTGAAAAATTAATAAATGAGTCTAAAAAGAAAAGTATAAAAATTTGCTAAATTGTAATAATATAAACAAAGAATATGAGTACACATTGTAAATTAATACCCGATGCAGATAATGGTAAACCCAGTATCTTATATCAAAAATTAAGAACATGGATAACTGATCATAATGTGTTAAAACAAATTTATTGTGCTTTAACATCCAATACTTTCATAAACAAATATAAAAACCAATTAGTATTTGATTCAAATAACGAACCTACAATAGATTCAGTTATGTCATTTTTAAATAGTGGTGATATACTAAATACTGATGTACAACGTCAACAAATTGAACAAGAATTGGTATCTAATACAAATACAAGTGTTTTATCGAAAATAGATCAAGCTATTAAATATAATGCAAAGAATACACATTTTGTTGCATTGGTTGAAGACATAGATGGTAAACCGACAATTCGTGTATATGAACGAAATGAAAAAACAAATGCACAATCTGAACATTTACAACAAGCAATGAATATTTATAATACCATTAACACTTTATTACAAGCACATAGTATTAATATTAATATACTTGAAGCTGGATTATTGCATGGTGAAGATGGTTTAATGGTTCCAGAAGCACTTAATAATACAATTGATGGTTTTATAGGAGTGATAAATATTGCCAACAATATTGCTGGTTTTAATGCACTAACTGAGGAATTTGCGCATTTTGTTATTGAGAATATAAAAGATAATCCAATTATACAACGTGCAGAACAATTACTACAAAATAATGACGATTTAGTAAGAGAAATTCTTGGTGATGACTATGATTCTGTTGTAGATTATTATACCAAATCTAACAGGAGTCACTTAATTCAACGTGAAGCATTAGGTCGATTAGTAGCACAGATGATTAACGACAATATTGTTGAAAGTACAATTAATCAATCAATATTACAACGTGCTAAAAATGCCGTTTTAAACTTTATACAGCGTGTTTTTTCAACATTTACACACGAAGAAATACAATCTGTTAACAATTTAAAAAATATGCTTTCTGGTATTGTAAATAATACTATAAGCGATAATATCATTAATCAACAAACCCTTGAACATTTTCGTCAATATGGTGAAACATTGGCTCATACTACTACAACAAATGATTTATTACAAACAAAAATCAATCGTACAAGAGATGTTGTGTTGGCAAATTTAGCGAAATATCTTAATGTATATGCTCCTGAATATGAAAACGCTTTGGAAACAACAAAACGTATGGACACACAATATAATCAGGCAGTGGAACAGTTACAAGGTACAACTATGCTTGCTGGTATTAATTCGTTTATAAACGAAACATTAGATATTTTAAGAACAAATCAGATTGGTTTACAAAATTTAAGTACACAATATGTAGGATTTGGTAAACTGTGCAAAAATGCCAATGCTGTCACACAAGTTAAGAATGTAATTATGTGTTATTCAGAACCAATTGATCAAATTGCAGTGTTGTGTCGTGATTTAATGAATGAGCATAAAGATA
>Ga0247611_10000291_pt1 | contig 103410 bp, 67 predicted proteins | sample 177DNAGHGhighgp2_FD_192422 | JGI IMG/M metagenome (GOLD analysis project Ga0247611, IMG submission 192422) | Sheep rumen microbial communities from Palmerston North, Manawatu-Wanganui, New Zealand - 1770 DNA GHGhigh gp2 | ecosystem: Host-associated > Mammals > Digestive system > Stomach >... | reverse complement strand
TTGTGGAAAATCTGAAGTTCCGTGGCAGTCTTGCGCCAGTCTTTGATGGCGGTGCGAACCTCCACTAAGCTATTAAGCCATTAAACAATTAAGCTTTCTTAACAAGAGTGTACCTTTTTTCTTGGAAAAATTTGGAGTTTACTTTTTGATTCCCGATATTTGCAGCGAAGAAACTTCTTTTAAAAAGTTAAAGTCAATATGCTAAAAGAATCTGTTATAGAAGGAATCAAGAACACCTTTTCATTTAAAGGTAGTATGCGGCGTCAGCAGTTCTGGTACTATTGGTTTGTAAGTCTTTAGCAAAAAAAGTGAAGTTTTTGTGAAGTCGTTCTTGCTTGTTGTATATATCGTTTTATCTAAATTTGCAGCAGAAAACTAAAGCTGTCAAAAATGATGAAAAGATTCTATTTAAGTACATTCCTCCTGTTGCTTGCGGTGATGCCGCTTTGTGCCTTCGCCTCTCTTGACAGTCTGCATGCTGCCCTGGAGCGTGCTCCTGTTCAGGAGAAGGTTTATATCCACATGGACAACAACTGCTACTTCAAGGGCGACACGCTCTGGTACAAGGCCTACGTTGTGCGTGCCGACGACCACCGCTACACTGACATGAGCCGCATCCTTTATGTCGAGCTTGTCTCTCCCGACGGTCTTGTCGTGGAGCGTCAGCAGGTCATCGTCTCGGAGAAGGGCTACGGCTGCGGCGACTTTGTCATGGAGGACTCGCTCTATTCGGGCTTCTACGAGCTTCGCGCCTACACCCGCTGGATGCTGAACTTCTGCGTGACGACGCATCCCTACGACCGCAAGGACCGTGAGCAGTTCTACAACAGCAAGCTTGCCGCCGACTTCTTCCGTCAGTACGGTACCATATACTCCCGTGTGTTCCCGCTCTACGAGCGCCCCGACTCAGCCGGGGACTATGGCGGCCGCTATCTCCTGGGCCGTCCGAAGCGTCGCCTTGACAAGGAACTGAAGCCCTCTCTCTCCGTGAGTTTCTATCCAGAGGGCGGCAGCCTGATAGGTGGCACGCGTCAGCGCATCGCCTTCGAGGCCCTGACGGAAGAGGGCGAGGGCATCGATTCGCTTCGCCTGCTCATTGGCGACGGCGGTATGTCAGCCATGACGGAGCATATGGGCAGAGGCTCCTTCACGCTGGATGTTCCCGAAGGCGGCAGCCTGAAAGCCCGCTGCCACTATCTCGGCAAGTGGCACACGTTCTCCCTTCCAAAGATAACGGCGCGCGGCATTGCGCTGTGTATCGCTGATGACGGGAAGAGGGTGGCCGTATCTACAAGGGGGCTGTCCCGGAAGAGATCCTATGGCTGTGCCGTGCTGTGCCGTGGTCAGCTGAAGTACTTTCAGGAGCTTGACATCGGAGCGGAAGCACGGGAGACGGAGCTCTCCCTGCCGTCCCTTCCCACCGGCGTGAACGACTTCGTTGTCTTCAATGACGAGGGTGAGTTGCTGGCCAGCCGTCTGTTCTTCGTTGACAACGGCGACATGGTAGGAGGACGTATCGAAGTGGAGGGACTGAAGCCTGACTATGAACCCTATGAGAGGGTGAGCCTCGACTTCACGGTGCCGGCCGGTGTCCCCCACTTCTCCGTTTCGGTCAGGGACGGCGGCTCTGACGATGAGGGCTACGACACAGGGAACATGCTGACTGAGTTGCTGCTCTCGTCGGAGCTGCAGGGCTTTGTCGCGCATCCCGACTACTACTTTGAGTCGAGGAGCTTGGAGCGCAGGCGTCACTTGGATGAGCTACTGCTGGTGCAGGGCTGGCGCAGGTACGATTTCAGTGAGATTGTCACGGCGGACACTTTGCGCTACCAGCCGGAGAAGACGATGACGGTGGAGGGCACGGTATACAAGACCGTGACCTTTGAAGAGATTGAGCCGGAGGAGATGAAGTACTGGAAGATGGGACTATTTGGTTTTACCGATACATCTGTAGACATGATGGACTCTCTTGATGTGGATTCAAAAAAACTAAAGAAGGCACTTGAGAGAGGAACGTTATTTGACTATCTGTTACGCTTGGAACCAGAATTGCATCAAGAAGAAACATCCAAAGAGGAAAGGACTTCTGAAGACGAAGAGCTGACATCGCTTGACGGAACAATGACATTGGGCGTTGTCGGACGACACACGGAAATAGAAGAAATAGAGATGCCTAAAGGTATTGACGAACCCTATTACGGAATCAACAACAGCGGTATCAGAAAGGAGGTCACAGTTTCTGGAGAACTTGTATATGGAAGGGCTACAGCTGGTATAGAAGTGAAAAGCAACAAACATGGAGAGTTCTCGTTCAACATTCCGCCTTTCTATGGTGATGCCATTCTTTTCCTTTCCGCCTACAAGGAAGGTATCAGTGAGAAGAAGAAAGAAAGGAAGCAGGGGAAGGGAAGACTGGATGAGGAGGCATGGCCCGACTACTATGTCAAGCGCAACCTCTTCTATCCCGTCTTCGCCAGGAAGTATGACTTCTACCAGTGTCATCTTCCCCAGATGAAGATCGATACCAGCATGTTTGACGATGGGGAGTATGATACGGATTCCCTCTCCACAATGGACAGGAGGCTGAGGGATGTGGAGGTGAGGAGGAAGAGAAGGCGCAGTTTCCATGCCATCGACTATAGCAAGCCCGCATATGTCTATGACACCTACGAGCTTTACAACCTTGTCACGGACTACGGGCTCTCGTATGGGAGACTGAACTTCCGCAGGTTCCCCTATCAGGTGAGTATGCTGCTGTTGGGCAACTACAACTCACCGAGGTTCTTCAACGTGGATGCACGCATGAACGACTATTTGTTCTACAGGAGTTATCAGCCTGATTTGACTTTGGGAAGTAAGGCTTTGCGGCAACATAGCGACCAAGCCATCTATAAAGATTTGAAGTTAAGCAGGCAAAAAGAGGTTCGCCTGTTCACCGACTTTGAGCTCCGCAACGAGGAGAAGCCGATGGAGATGTCGAAGACCGTGGCTGATGTTACGGTGGACTTCGTTACTTTCCCCGATGATGCCAAGCAGTACACCTTCCGTGACCGCCGTATTGTTCTCCACGGCTTCACCTTTCCACGAGACTTCTACCAACCCGACTACAGCCGCAGGCCTCTTCCGGAGGTGAAGGACTGCCGCCGCACGCTCTACTGGAATCCCAATGCCGTGCCCGACAAGGAAGGACGTTTCCATGCTGGTTTCTATAACGGCAGTCGTCCTGTCCGCATGAAAGTGTCTGCCGAAGGATTGTCTAAGGACGGAATACCTTTGATGAACAAATAAGATGTACGATGCCTATGGGTTTCCCTTTCAAATATCAAGATGAAATGTATACTTGTGGAGTCGCATGTCTTCAAATGCTTTCAGAATGCTTTCAATTAAGGATTTCCTCACAGGATGGTACCAACCCGATGAACAGCAGGGTGTCCTTCTTGTGTTGGAAAGAGAACGCACACAGACGCAAGAGCAAGATGCCTGAATGATTAAACTTTCCATGCCCCTCATGGGCATCAACAGCTTCCAGCAGGTAAGCAACATCAAGCGCATCATCCGCCTCCGCTTACTAAGCGAATAAACCACTAAGCGATTAAACTAATAAACAATTAAGCTTTCTTAACAAGAGTGTACCTTTTTTCTCGGAAAAATTTGGAGGTTCATATTGACGTTTCCTGATTTGGGTTGACTGCGTGACGAAAATCTTGATTCAACCTCACATGTTCACATAAATGCCCTGCAGCCCCGATGGATAAAGGGATTGAGGCGTGTGAAGTATAGCCTCGACACATCACACAGACTTCACATAGACCCCACACAGCCCCCTCCCAGCCTCCCCCTAAAAGGGGAGGGGAAGCTCAGGAAGTCAGGAAGCCAAGGAGTCAGGAAAGGTGGTCGTGGTTAAATAAAAAAGTGGAGATTAGCAATGCTATTTACGCTCTAATTGTTATTTTTCCGTAAAAAAATTACGGAATATAAAATAATTGTGTATATTTGCAGCAGAATAAACAAAAAAACAGTTATGCTAACCAAATTTGCCGTAAAAAATTTCCGAGGCTTTAAGGAAAGGATTGAGTGGGACTTGTCCCATCCAAGTAACTACACATTTAACCCAAACGCCATTAAGGATGGCATTATCAAGAATGGAATTATATATGGTCCCAATGGGTCTGGTAAATCAAATTTTGCTTTGGCAATCTTCGACATAGAAAACCATCTCTCTGCAAAGTGGAAAAAGACAGATTACTATTCAAACTTCGTGTACATAGGTAATCCGAATTCACCTGTAGAATTTGAATATGTGTTCAAGTTTGATAATGACATCTTGGAATATCATTATTCAAAGAATTCAGTTGGTTTGCTTGTGGCAGAGTCCTTGATTGTAAATCAGAAACAGGTATTCAAAAGAGATCAGTCTGTTTTTGAAATAGACGATGAGCAGTTTAAAGTGGATGATACAGTAAAAGAAAACTTCAAACAGAATGTTAATAGTGTTTCTGTTATTAATTTCCTGACGGCATCCTATCCATTTCCCCAGGATCATTATATAGTCAAGTTGATTATGTTTGTAAACTCCATGTTGTGGTTTAAGAATTTAGACAGTCGTGAATTTATTGGACTTGAAACAACGACGTTTAGTCTTGAGGAATTTATCATTAACAATAAGTATGTCGAGGATTTCTCTGATTTCTTAGCAAAAGTGAGTGAACAGCGATTCAAATTTGTTATGCCCAAAGAAGGGGATAAAAATTTGTTCTGTGAAATAGGGGGCAATACAATCCTCTTCCAGTCAATAGCATCTACTGGAACCACAGCTTTAGAACTACTCTATGTATGGATCAAGAGAATGTCAGCAGCATCTTTTGTCTTCATTGATGAATTCGATGCATTCTATCACTTCAAATTGGCATTCGAGGTCTGCAAACAGCTATTCAACCTCGATTGTCAGGTATTCACGTCATCACATAACACTTATTTGATGACTAATGACTTGTTGCGGCCAGACTGTAATTTCATTTTGCAGAACAATAAAATAAAGCCTCTACATGCTTGCACGGAAAAAGAGCTGAGGTTTGGACATAATATAGAGAAATTATTCCGTGGAGGTGCATTTGAAGTATGATACTATTTATATTTGAAGGTAAGGACGATAAGACTTATTTCGAGTCTATCAAACGACTTTTCTTTCCAGAGAAGTCGGAGACCTTTGTATGTACATATAATAGTAATATCTACTCCCTTTATAGCAAATTAAAAAATCACGATGCACTGAACGGAAAACTGGAAGTAGATACAGTCTCTGTCTTTAAGGAAATCCTGACAGAAAAAGGCGACAACACCTTAAAGGACATCAGAGAAGATGAAGTTTCAGAAATCTATCTTTTCTTCGATTACGATTTCCAAGAGAAATCCAGAACGCTTGAAGAGAACAATAAGCGTTTGAGCGAGATGCTTGATTATTTCACAGACGAGACAGATAACGGCAAGTTATACATTAACTATCCGATGGTAGAATCTCTGCGTTACACTAAAGAATTACCAGACAATAATTATTGGCACTATACAGTAACTCGTCAAAAATGCCAAGAAGATAATTTCAAACATCAAGTTCACGAGTTCTCATTCTACAAGTCAAATCTGGAATATCTTGTGCTCACTATTAAACCTGCAGACGATGAAGGTAAGATTCAGCAGAAAGCAGATACAGCTAAGACGAATTGGCAGCACCTTGTCACGATGAATACAAGCAAGGCTAATTATATCTGCAATGATACGAACGAACTTCCGGAAGAAGTGGATTCACAGAAAGAGATATATGATAATCAGCTTATCAAGTATGTAGATACAGAAGAATGCAAGGTCGCTATCCTTAATGCATTCCCAATATTCTTGTTTGACTATTTTGGCAAAAAAATATTAAGTGACATTACCCAAGGTCAGTAAACTCGAAAAATATAAAAGATATGAATGAAAAGAAATATATTACCTATTTGGAACGATACCACCAATGGCTAATTGGCCATTTCGAAGTTGCGCTTCATATAGTTCGCAGCGTCTATGGAGCTCAGCGGCGACTTCAAAGATTCTTCTATTTTCTTGAGTTTCCTCTCCACTGCTTCTTTGTGAAATTGATTGAAAAAGGTCATATGCCATATATTTTTTTGCAAAGATACAACATTTTTTGGAATATGGTTCAAGGACAGAGAGAAAAAATTCCGGCGTTTCCTGCGTTTCCGACAGCGGGTATTGATAATCAAGGAGTTACGAAAATAATTCCGACACAATTCCGACACAAATCTAACAGAGAAGCCTCCTCCTAGCCTCCCCCAAAGGGAGAGGAAACCTCCTTGGCTTCTTGGCTCCTTTCATGTGGAAAACCAGGCATTTTCCACATGAACTATGGCACCTTTTACCCTCTAAGGGCAAAGGTTTTATGAGCTAAGGGCAGGCATGTTCTGGTGGAATATGCCTGCCCTTCCGCCGGAAAAGGTCTGGGGTTAGACTGGAAAAGCTTTGATAATAGCCCGGAAGAGGACTGCTATTAGCGTAGAAGAGGACTGGGTTTAGGGTGGAAGGGGACTGGGATTAGGATGGAAGAAGTAATGAAAAGGACACAAAAAAGCCCCGTTTCATCGGGGCGATGAACGGGGCAATGATGACCATGAAAAAGATACAGTGAGGATAACGGCTTACTCTCCGCCTTGAGGATTCTCTTCCTCGTCTTCCTTGACGACGGTATTGAGGGCGGTCTCCTTGAACTGCAGTCCGCTGAGCATGGACTTGATGCGGTTGCCGGTGCTGCTGTCAACCTTCATCTCCGGGGTGAAGAGGACATGGGCACCCTTGATATTACGGATTGGAGAGAAGGCCTTGGCGGTGGGAGCGGGCGAGGTGGAGATGCCGATCTTGAAGCGTCCGAAGTCTTCAATGGCAATGATCTCGCCGCTCTGCATGTGGCGCTTCATGGCGCGTACCATCTCCTTGATGACGCCATAGACGTCAGACTCCTTCACGGAGACGTTCTCCTCAATCTCGGCAGAGAGCTTCTTCAGGTCGAAGGTGCCGTTGTGTACGGCACGACCATACCACTTACCCTTGTTCACACTGTCCTTACGGTTGTCCTGATACAATACATAGTTCAACATAATTTTTTTCCTTTCGTTTTTAATGGTTAGACTTTAAGTTTGCTTTGGTTCCGGAATCCGAGTGCAAAGGTACAGCCTGGAGAGCGCGTTTCCAAATCCTTTTATGATACATATTAGGCACTTGTATGGGTGCTATGACGCCATTTGGGTGTTTTTTGGTGGCGAAAAGCCCTTTTTTTTGGCACAAATCGGCGGCGTTCCAATTTATTTTACTATTTTTGTGGCGTTATAGATAACTAATCGGAAGACTCATGAGAAAATATGGTATGTGGATGACCGCACTGCTCCTGTCGGTCAGCATGGGTGTCGTGGCCCAGGAGGATGTCACGACCCAGTATGTCGTGAACCCCTCGTTCGAGAGCGACAACATCGCTTCGCTTTCTGCCGTGAACAACTCCAACGACGGACTGCGCGGCTATACGCTGAACAGCCCGACGGGATGGACCGTCGGCGGCACGGACGTGACGCGCCTGCTGGTGACCGCCGACTGCTTCACCGACAACAACTTCGGCAAGGTGACGACGCTGGCCGACGGCACCAAGGCCTACTACCTGCGTATGGGCTGGAGTACCGGGCAGACCGTGGTGTCGCAGAAGCTCACCAACCTGCCCAAGGGTAGGTATAAGTTGAGGGCCGCCGTACGCTCCGCATACGCCAACCAGGCCAGCTCGAACTGGGAGCTTTTTGCCTCGACAACCCCTGAGAGCTTCTTCGTGATGGGCTTCAACCAAGGCTCAACGGGCTATTTCACCACGGATGAGTGGAAGGATTGGGACGTGGAATTCGAGATGACGGAATCAGGCGATGTCACCATCGGCGTGAGGGTGAACTGGCTGAGCGGCGGCTCCTGCGTGATGGTTGACAACGTGCGCCTCCTGAAGATGCCCGACGACTATGTGGAACCCGAGGAACCCACCGAGCAGGACGTGGAGAGTCTGACCGAGGGTGTTATCAACAATGCCTTTGTAGGCGAGACGGAGATGAAGGCCGACCTGCTGCAGATGCTCGCCAACTTCGCCACCTACCTGAAGAACGACTTCCAGGACTGCGTGGCACCGAACAGCGTGAACGAGGTGTGCGGTTGCTTCCAGGGCGAGAACACCATGGGTAACGACGAGCGGGGCGTGAGACCCAACGCCGACCTCTCTATGATATGCGCCTTCTTGGTGAAATACGGAAAGGGAAAGGTGACGCTGCCCGAAGGTGTGAGCTGGGACGACCTTGAGACGATGGCGATGAAATCGCTTGTTTTTGCCTACAGCACCCATAAGGCCAACAAGCTGAAGGTGTGCAGCGGCAATAGCTACTGGGGCTCCGTCTCCACCAGCGACCATGTGTGGGAGAGCTCGCTCTGGGCCATGAGTGTGGCCTACTCGGCGTTCTTCCAGTGGGACAAGCTCGCCACAGCGCAGAAGGACTATATCTACAAGTTGCTGAAGGCTGAATGCAACTATGAGCTCAACCGTACCATTCCCACGGGCTATGCCGGCGACACCAAGGCCGAGGAGAATGGCTGGGAGGCCGACATCCTGGCTGCCACGCTGGGACTCTTCCCCAACGACGAGTTGGCTCCGCAGTGGTTCCAGCGGCTCAGGGAGTTTGCCGTCAACAGCTACTCGCACTTCAGCGATGCCGACAACCAGACCGTCATCGACCCCGACTACGACACGAAGACCGTCAGCGACCTCTACAAGGGCAAGAACCTCTATGACGACTACACGCTTCAGAACCACAACTACTTCCACACCAGCTACCAGAACGTGGTGATGCAGGAGCTGGGTGAGGCAGCGCTGGCACTGAAGCTCTTCCAGACGGGACTGTATGGCACGGAGACCTGGAAGACGAATGCCCTGATGCACCACAACAAGGAGGTGCAGACGGAGGTGCTCAACTGGCTGGCACTGGCCGACGGTGAGCTCGCCATGCCCAACGGCAACGACTGGAGCCTCTTCCTCTATGACCAGATTACCAGCTACTCGACCAATGCCTGCTTCCTTAGGGATGCCGATGCACTGATGCTGGAGGACCTTGCCTACAAGTATATCAAGGCCCGTCAGAAGACGACCGACGACGGCTCCTGGCTGCTCCGCGCCGATGTGGGGGCACGCCGAATGGGCGTGGAGGCCCACCGCGTGATGATGACATGGCTCATGCACGAAGTGCTCTCTACCGAAGAGCTTGCCGCCAGCGACTGGAACGAGTTCCGCGACCGGCACAGCGAGGCACGGAAGATAGAGACGCAGAACATCGTGCGCGCCTACACCCCTGACCGCTTCACCACCTTCTCGTGGTCAACGGGACTGAGCAGCTATACCGGATACATCGCTTCCGACTCACCGGACAAGAACAAGATCATCGTGCCCTTCCGTGCCAACAACACGGGAAACTTCCTCGGATGGTATGAGGTGAGCGGAAAGAATACGAACGCCACACCCGTGGTGAACGGTATCTATGACCTCCGCGGCAACGCATGGACGATGAACGGCGAGCTGAATACCAACGATGCCACGCTGAACAACCGCTTCGCCATCTTCTCCACCCCCGGCAATGCTGTCATCTATCTGGACTATGTCAGGGCCAACAGCGCGGCCACCATCAGCAAAGAGAAGGGCGGACTCATGGCCGTTTCCACCGACGAGCTCACCCGCGAGAAGCGTACGCTCTATACCGCCAAGGCCGACGACATAACCCATACGCAGGCCGACGGCACCACCTTGAAGACCTTTGCCGCCGACTGGCTGAACATCGACAACGAGCTGGGCTTCGTCTCCAAGGGCGACAAGCAGATGGCCTTCGGCGACAGGGCGAACAACAACTCCGTGATGACCTCGAAACTCTATGCCAGCTACACGGGCACGAGCCGTCCGGTGACGGCCGGACAGGTGGTGGATCGCCGCAACGTGATCTACTACAGCAATGTCACCGCCGAGCAGACGGCGCAGCTCTCCGACCAGGTGGTGAGCCTGACCGACAAGGTGCCCACAGGATGGAACGGCATCATGGCCTTCGACCCTGACCAGACGGGCTACCTGCTGCTCTCGAACTTCATCAGCGACGAGAAGTGTGTGCTGGCAGCCGAAGACCTGAAGGTAGGGGAGGAGAGCGCAGCCCTCTATCCCGTGCTGCCCGTTGCCTACCAGGAAGGGAAGGCTTCGTTTGTGGCAGAACAGAACCACAGCGTCTCCGCCACCGTGAAGTTCTGGTTGAGCTCGCTGGACGCGGAGGCTGTCATTGATCCCAACGACCCCAACGTGTGCTATGTGAACACGCCCAACGATCCTGAATGCTACTGCATGCTTACTGTCAAGGCGCTGACCACCGAGGGTCTGAAGGATGTGAACATCATGTACAACGGCCCCGTGAAGCTCACCATCTCCGGCAATGAGGTGCTGAAGGAGACCTGCGGTTTCCCTACATCAGGTGAGACCGAAGACCTCACCGAGGGCTATGAGGACATCACTGCCGCAACGCTAACCAATCCCAACTTCGAGGAAGACCAGACTTACGGCGACGCTACGGGTAACGTGACGCTCGGCTCCGTGACCTACAACCCCTGCTATGTGAACAAGGTGGGTGCTGCCAACAGTAAGTGGCCGAACGTACTTCCCGTGACAGGATGGACGGCAGGTAACCAGCTCAGCGGCGGTTCCAACTTCTGCCGCATGTACTCCATGCCTTATTCGCTGACCATGTACTGTGTGAGTCCCTCCAGTGTAGGCAACTACGCCGCACAGACGGGGCGCATGGTGTCTGACGAGGGAGTGGGGGAGCGCACGCTCACGGTGCTGAACTCCTGGGACTCGGGTGCCAATGCCATTACGCAGACGGCCTCGCTGACTGCCGGGGAATACCGCGTGTTGCTCAACATGAAGTATGAGTGCCCGAACCAGACGGCCAATGACGGCCGCGTGGTGAACACCTCCGGCGGGAATGTCAACACCTCGCTCACCGGCGTGAAGATTGGGGCTGACACCGACTACCGCTATCCTACGCAGCCGAACGAATGGCAGCAGATAGCCTATGACTTCGTGCTCAACGAAGCGAAGGACGTGACTCTCTCCCTGGGCTTCCAAACCTCGCAGGGGCAGGGCGCTGCCAACAACACCCTATTATATATAGATAATGTACGCGTACTTAAAAAAATAGCTACGGGAATCCAGAGCCTCAACCCCAATCCTTCCCCGAAAGGCGAGGGGAGCGTCTATGACCTGCAAGGCAGAAAAATGAAGAATCTGAAGCCCGGAATTTATATCGTCAACGGAGAAAAAATTGTAGTTAAATAAGTCCTTGTGTAACTCAACGCCTGTATGTTAAAAAAGGAATTAAAGGACTTTTAACATAAAAAGATGCTAAAAAATCTATTTTTTTAAAAATATTGTATTAAATTTGCCCTCGCAAATACTCTGCCTAATGTAGTATTACACAAGAATATCAAACAAAATATCAAACAAAATTAATTATAACTAAATCTTTAAATGTATGAATTACCGCTTTATTGAACTTCCCAGGAAGGCTCTAAAGGCCCTTCTCTTGGCTGTTGTCTGCGGCGGATTCTCGGCATGTGAGGAAAACTACACACTCGACGACAAGGGAAACTATCCCGCGTGGTTGAACTCCAGTATCTACGCCTCACTGGCCATGCCGGAATCTTCAGGACTGACAGGTACGTTTACGAACTATTTAAAGCTTATCGACGACATGGGCTATTCCGAAGTCCTCGGTAGGACGGGTTCGATGACTGTCTTCCCCGCTAATGATGAAGCTTTTGAAAGGTTCTATCAAGACAACACTTGGGGCGTGACCAGGTATGAAGACCTAACCGTGGCCATGAAAAAACAATTGCTTTATTCATCCATGCTCGACAATGCCCTGCTGGTGGAGATGTTCTCAAACATTCCGGCAACCAGCGGCACCTACTCTTCTGTGACGTCGGGTATCGCAATGAAGCATGAGACAAAGGTGAATCTGATTGACTCCATCACCTTCATCAAGGACTCACTTGGAATGCCGAAGAACAATCCGTTCTGGAAGAAGCACTATGAGACAGGTATCAACCTGGTGTCTGATGCTACGGCTTCCATGATGATCCACTTCACCAAGGAGCACCTGGATGCCAACAGTATCACGACAGTGTCCCGTGGAGGCAATCCGAGTGACTTCGAGATCATTACAGGCTCGCCCTACAGTGATGGTATGGCATACGTCTTCCGTAACAAGATTATCAGTCCTGACGTGACCTGTCAGAACGGATATGTCCAGCAGATGGAAGAGGTGCTCGTTCCCCCGGGCAACGTGGCCGAACTGCTCCGCCAGGAGGCTGAGAGACCCAACGGACGCACCAAGTACTTCAGCCGTATGCTGGAGCGCTTCTGTGCTCCCTTCCCCAACAGCGAGCTGACGATGACCTACAACAACTGGGCACAGCTCAACGGTGAGCCGCAGATTGAGACCATCTATGAGAAGCGCTTCTTCAGTAGCCGCTCACAGGGAAGCATTCCACTGGCCGTTGACCCCGACAGAAATGCTTTCGATGCACTGTTGAACTTCGACCCGGGATGGAATGCCTATCAGGGCAATGGCGGAACGCATGCACTGAGCGACCTTGCTGCCGCTTTCGTTCCGACCGATGAGGTGTTCGTTGACTACTTCGTCAACAGCGATGAGGGTAAGAACATCATCCGCCGTTACGGCCCGCTGCCCAACACGGAGGAGAACCTCATGACCAACATCGATAACATCGACATCAAGATTGTTCGCGACCTGCTGAACAACTTCCTCAAGCAGTCGTTCATCGCTTCTGTTCCCAGTAAGTTCGGAACAGTGGTGAAGGCCGGCTCTGGTGACCCGATGGAAATCACCATCGATGACATCGCACAGAGCGTGAGCGATCCTTCCAAGAAGGACGTGAAGATTGCCAACAACGGTGTCATCTACATGCTTAACAGAATGTTCCCGCCAGACAAGTTCTCGGCAGTCTCTGCACCTGCCTTGTTCTCCACGAACATGAACATCTTCAGAGATGCCGTAAACGATGGTGACGCAACAGATCCCCGTGCCAACAACTTGCAGCTGGACCTCAACTTCTATGCCTACCTCTTGGCCATGAAGTCCAACTACGCACTCTTCATCCCCGATGATGAGGCTTTTGCAGATATGTATGTTGACCCCGTGCTGCTGGGTAACCCCAACCGCCGTGCGCTGAAGTTCTACTACGAGCAGAACACGGAGAACACCAGCGATCCCTATGTTCGCTGCTCAACTTGGAAATATGACATCAACACCGGTGAGATCACGGACTCTATCACAGACTACCTGGGTAATGCCGGCGACTTCCCCACCTCTCAGCTGGCGGACATCCTGAACATGCATACCATCGTGCTGGGCGACGGTGAGGAGATTGGTACCAACAAGTACTACAAGACCAAGAACGGTGCCCTCGTGAAGCTCGACCTCGCAGCAGGAACCGTGGCCAGCGGTGCACAGATTGACAACGGACGTCCTGTTTCCAACATCCGTCCAGGCATGACCACCAAGGCTGCCAACGGTACGACCTTCATTATCGACCACGTCATTGAGGCTCCCCACAACTCCGTGTGGAAGGTGCTCTCCACCAATCCTCAGTTCTCTGACTTCATGGAACTCTGTCAGGGTACCATCAATGATGAGCTGTATCCTGGTGAGACCCGTTCCGGCCTGCTGACCTATGCTGGCTTCAGCAACAAGAAAGTGCTCGGCGTCAGTGAACAGGATAAGTTCATTATCTTCACGACCTCCAACAACATGTGCTTTGACTGGAACGTTTCGTTCTTCAGGTCATTCAACTACACGGTCTATGCTCCCGACAACGATGCCATGCAGAAGGCTTTCGCAGCAGGTCTGCCCACATGGAATGATGTGGCCAAGGCAAAGATTAACGGCGAGGATCCCCGTACAGTGCGTGCAATGTGTGAGGCTATCAACAATTTCGTACGTTATCACTTCCAGTCCACCTCCATCGCCATCGACAATGTTATTGAGGGTGGAAACTACGACACGTCTTGTCTGAACAGCCGTGGTGTACCTTTCCGCGTTACAGTGAACGGCGGCAACGGTGTACTGAGGGTGAAGGATAACAGTGGCAACATCGTTACCATGCGTGATAATGACAGCGGAAAGATGGCCAACCAGATGGCTCGTGATATGCTCTATAACAAGAACCGTGCAAGTAACCAGATCTCTGGTATGCGTCTTGTAACCTCTTCTTTCTCTGTGATTCACGAGATTGACACACCGCTCAACCCGACGATCGTAACCAACGGCAAGCTGAGCGATGGTACGGCTGTCACCAAAGACGCCAATGGTCTCTACCGTTATGACTATGACATACCACAATAACACATTGCTACAGATATGAATACAAGTAAAATGAAATATTTGTTCCTGATGGTCTTTGCCCTGATCAGCTCGGTGGCAATGGCACAGGGAATAAGAATCTCCGGTACCGTCAATGCCGATGACGGACCCGTGATGATGTGTAATGTTGTTGAGATCGACAACAACAACCGTATCGTTTCTCAAGGACAGACTGATATCAATGGTAACTTCTCCATGGAGATTATCAATCCGAAGAATAAGCTGAAGATCTCTTATGTCGGCTATAAGACACAGGTTATTCCCATTGGTGACAAAACCGTCTTCGACATCATGCTCAAAGACGAGAATACTATCACAGAAGTTGTCGTCCGTGCCAAGAAGCGTTTCAGCAACGGTGGTCTGCAGATTCCCCAGAACGAGGTCTCCGTGGCAGCACAGACCTTTAACATGAGTGAGGTCGAGGGTCTGTCCTTTACCTCTGCCGACGAGGCCCTGCAAGGTAAGATTGCCGGTCTGGACATCGTGGCCAACTCTGGTAACCTCGGTGCCGGTACCTCCATGCGTATGCGTGGTGTGACCTCCATCAATGGTACCTCTGAGCCGCTGATCGTTGTGGACGGTAACATCTTCGACAACCCCGATGAGAACTTCGACTTCACGACGGCTAACCAAGAAACCTATGCTTCACTGCTTTCCGTGAACCCGTCGGATATTGAGAAGATCGACATCCTGAAGGACGCCGCCGCTACCGCTATCTGGGGTTCGCGCGGTGCCAACGGTGTTATCTCCATCACCACCAAGCGTGGTGCCCGTGGTAACACGATGGTTGACTACTCCCTGCGCTTGCAGTACAAGTGGCAGCCTAAGGGATACAACCTCCTCAATGGTGACGACTACACGATGTTGCTGAAGGAGGAATTCTACAATCCCAGCCAGAAGAACAATGCTACGACGAACATCAACGAGTTGAACTACAACAAGTCGTGGGATGAATACGAGAACTGGAACAACAATACCGACTGGGCAAAGGAAGTAAGTACGAAGACCTGGAGCCAGTATCACTACCTCGTTATCTCCGGTGGTGGTGAGCGCGCCAACTTCCGTATCTCTGCCGGTTACGACCATGAGAAGGGTCTGATCATCAAGCAGAAGCTCAACCGCTTCTCCACCAAGCTTGTGCTCGACTACAACGTCAGTGACCGTATCGTCTTCCGCACAACATTCCCGCTGACCTATACCAGTAACCACCGCAACTTCGACGACAACATCCTCGGACGTGCGTTGCAGATGGCTCCTAACATGAGCGTATATCGTCAGAACAGTCTGGGATTCAATACCGGTGAGTACTACATCATGTTGCCTCAGCCCACTGACGCACAGTGGAGAACTGTTCCCGGTGCAAGTAACGCCAACGAGGCAGGTTCCTACTATCCTGGAACTTCTTCCACGATGCTGGGTGCCATCCGTAGCCTGGGTAACCCCGTTGCCATTGCCAACCTTGCCTGGCGTAACGAGAGAACCTATCGTATCTCTCCTGAGTTCAAGATTGACTACTACCTGCTTGGTAAGGAAGAGGGAAAGACCCGTCTCGACTACTCAGGACTGGTCTATATGGACATCTTCTCTGAGAGTACGCCGAAATACTGGCCCGGCTCTCTGTCAACGGATTCCTGGTCCAGCACTTCTTACAACCGTGCCGACATGTACGACAAGAACCAGCTGGCCATCACAACCCGTCACACTTTGACCTTCACTCCGTATTTCAAGAATGAGGACTGGTATTGCACCATGCTGTTGCGTGGTGAGCTGACCTCCGGCTCCAGCAACTGGCAGTCAATGTCTGCCTCTGGCCTGCCCAATGGTATTTCCTCACCTTCAGTGGATGCCAACCTGCTTTGGCCCAGCACGGGTAACGGTAAGTGGCGTTCGATGTCTGCCATCTATACCGGTCACCTTTCTTATAAAGGAAAGTATGCACTTGACTTCTCTTTCCGTGCTGACGGTACGACGAAGTTCGGTGATGCCAAGAAGTGGGGTTACTTCCCCGGACTCTCCGGACGTTGGAATATCAGCGACGAGCCGTTCATGAAGTGGTCAAAGAAGTGGCTCTCCATGTTGGCCTTCCGTCCCTCTTGGGGTATCGTGGGTAACACACCGGGTAGCGAATATCTGCAGTATGCCCGTTATGCTTCAGGCGGCACCTATGCCGGCGAGGCTGTTACCTTTCTCGAAGGTCTGCAGCTGAACAAGCTTCAGTGGGAGAGAACATCCTCCTATAACCTCGGTGGAAACTTCGGATTCTTCCACGACCTGATTACCGGTGACTTCAACTACTATCACAAGACGACGAAGAACCTTCTGATGCAGGGTGTACGCATTCCGTCATCCACTGGTTTCGGCAGTCTTTCCTGGAGCAACGTCGGTGAGATGGAGAACTGGGGTTGGGAGTTGAATATCGAAGCCAACAAGTTTATCAAGATCGGTAAGTTCTCGATGAGTGCCAACGTGAACGTTGCACAGAACTTCAACGAGATCAAGGATATGGATGAGACCGTGCTGGAGTCTCAGAACGCTACTTGGGATGCCAGTAGCCGCGGTTCTTACCTGAACCGTATTCAGGTGGGCAACCCGCTGGGCTCAATTTACGGTCTGCGCTATAAAGGTGTTTATCAGTACAGCTACAACTGGCTGATGATGAAGCACCGCGACGGTGACGGCATGTTCAACGGTCAGTTCTACACCTGGGGTTCTGACTTCCAGGGTGCCTTGAACCAGTTCTTTGCCAATGGCTACACAGCTCCTGTTGCAAGGGACGACCAAGGTCATGCACTGATGACTTCACGCGGTGAACCCGTTCACATGGTCTATAACTATAAGGACGGTTCTTCTACCTATGTCTTCAAGGGTGGTGATGCCATCTACGAGGATGTGAACCATGACGGTCAGATCAACGCCCTCGATATTGTTTACCTCGGTAGCTGCCACCCGAAGGTGAGCGGTGGTTTCGGCTTCAGCTTCCACTATGGAGACTGGTCTTTGAAGACCTCGTTCAGCTATCGTGCAGGTATCAAGATTGTGAACAGCAAGAAGATGGACCTGGAGAAGATGTACAACGCTTACAACCAGCTTTCTTCTGTTAACTGGCGCTGGCGTAAGGATGGTGACTTCACCTGGATACCGCGTGCCCTCTATGACACCGGTTACAACTGGCAGGGTAGTGACCGCTTCGTGGAAGACGCTTCTTATGTCCGTCTGAGCTATGTGCAGTTGGTTTACAACTTCAACAAGAAGTTGCTCAAGGCCATAGGTCTGCGCCGCTTGCAGGTCAGCCTCTCTGGCCAGAACCTCTTCTGCTGGACCAAGTACAGCGGACAGGATCCGGAGAAGTCTCCCGGTGCATGGGGTATCGCCTATGACACGGCTCAGACTCCGCGCTCCCAGTCTGTTACGTTGAATGTGAATTTGGGATTCTAAAATATGTTATCAGTTATGAAAGTCAAGAATATAATTATCATATGTGCGATGGCGGCAGCAACCATGCTGACGTTCAGTTCGTGCAACGACTTCCTGACCATTTACCCGACCGACAAGACCATTGGCGAGGACTTCTGGAAGAACAAAGACCAGGTCAACCAGATGGTAAATGGTGCTTACAAGGCCATGCTGAACAGCGGCGTACAGGAGAGGGCTATCATCTGGGGTGCTTACCGTTCCGACGAAATGGACAAGCGACAGGGTTACAGTAACTCTACTCTGGAAAATATCTCTGCTGCCAACCTGCTGCCCAGTAACGGCTACACTTCTTGGGCCGATTTCTACGGTGTTATCAATCGTTGTAACATCGTGCTCAGCCATGCTGATCAGGTTGTTTCTACCGACCCGCAGTTTACTTCGGGTGACTGTGATCAGGCGAAGGCAGAGATGCTTGCCCTCCGCAGCCTGTGCTATTTCTACCTTGTCAGAGCGTTCCGTGATGTACCCTATACTTCACAGTCATACGAGAACGACGAGCAGCTGATGGAAGTGGAGCAGTCCGCTCCCGATGTAGTTCTGCAGAACTGTCTGGATGACTTGAACACTGCTTCACAGTATATCATGCGTTCCGGTGCCTACGGTCAGAATGACGCCCGTAACTGGGGTCGCTTTACCCGTGATGCCGTCTGGACGCTGATGGCTGACATCTATCTCTGGCGTGCTGCTATGAGAAGTGCCTCTGTCAATACGGCCGGCGCTGTCTCTGACTATCAGGAGGCCATCAGATATGCCGACATGGTCATCAGGTCCAAGGATGAATATTATCGCAGGAACCACTCTACTGGAATCAGCACGGTCAATGCAGACACCTTGCACCTGACTGCCGGTTACAGCCGTTTCGGTGAATCTTCGTTTGCAGATCTCTTCAGTATAGGTAACTCCAACGAGAGTATCCTGGAGTGGCAGTACGATCAGGATCTGACACAGAACACAGGTCTGAAGAGTTTCTATTGGGGTGGCGATAATGGCACAGATCCTCAGGTGATGGCCTCACAGCTCTTCTCCGGAACCGGTGAGGAAGACAAGATCTATCAGCACATCAACGATGCCCGTTACTGGGATAACGTCTTTGGCGTAGGAAGTGCTACAGCCAAGGAGTTTGCTATCCGTAAGTATTGTACATATGACGGTTCTGTCTATGCCAGCAAGGGCAACTCTGTCATCGGTCCTTCCAAGAATGGACGTATGACAAACTATGGTATGCACTGGATCGTCTATAGACTTTCCGATGTCGTCTTGATGAAGGCTGAGGCTATCGTGGCTCTTGCTACCAGTGACACAGACCCGACGCTCGGTGAGGCTTTCAATCTGGTGAAGGCCATCAGCGACCGCTCGTGGATCCAGCCTGCCATGCGTAACCCACAGTCTGCAACCATCGACTCTCTCCGTTTCTCCAAGTATAACACTAAGGAGGGAATGGATCGCCTGATTCTGGCTGAGCGTGAGCGTGAGCTCTGCTTCGAGGGCAAGCGTTGGTTCGACCTGGTACGCTATTGCTATCGTCACATGGCAGACAACAGTATCAAGGTCGTTCCCGAGAAGACGTTGTATTCACTCATTGAGGATCAGATTGCAGATAATCCGAATATGACGGCTGCTCAGAAAAAGGCACTTGCTCAGTCAAGCTATTCTCCTCTGTACAGTTACATGCTGACGCTGATGACCCGCAAGTTCGTTGATACGGGCGGTGAGTCGGTCATCTACAAGATGAAGAGCGAGCCTTATCTCTATTTCCCGCTACAACGTAGTGAGGTTAAGGTTAATCACCAACTCAGGCAGAACCCTGCTTGGGAGGAAGAAGAAACAATCGAAAAAAATTAAGGAACGGTTATGAAGACTAATTATAAGAAACTTTTCAGCAAATGGGCTATAGTAGCCCTGCTGCCAGCCTTCATGGGACTGACCAGTTGTTCCGAGGATATCGATGAGTCCAACCTCTATACCTTTACAGGTGAGACCATCGAAGACTATCTGGCTAACCGCGAGGAGTTTGAGAACTTCAACTACATCCTGCAGCGCGTGGGATTGGACAAGTTGCTCTCCACCTACGGAACATACACCTGCTTTGCCCCGAAGAACGAGGCCGTGATAGAATATATCGACAGTCTGTATAACACGACCAACCAGGATGGTGTTGAACACAATGGTATGACACAGCCCGGACTGGAAGGTCTGACAGACTCCCTTTGTAATGATATTGCCAAGTTCCACCTTGTCAACCTGAAGTTCATGGCTGTGGACATGGGTAAGAACATCACCATCACCTCTATGCTTGGTCGTGAGATGAACACCTCTACCGACCCCGTGACCGGTAATACCGTGGTGAACTCCCTGTCGCAGATTACCAGTATCGACAATGAGCTGGAGAACGGTGTGCTTCATGAGATTGACCATGTGCTGACACGTTCTAACAATAAGGTATATGGTGAGATGGTCAAGTATGAATACTTCCAATCCTTTGTCAAGGCTCTGGAGGTAACGGGACTGGCCGACTCTCTGGATCAGCGTAAGAAGGATGCCACCTATGGTGTGGACATGACTTATAACTTCTATGTTCCTACGGAATGTGCCATTGGTTACACACTTTTCGTGGAGACTGACGATGTGTTGGCCAAGGCTGGTATAGACACTGCCGCCGTTCGTCGTGGTGACCTTACCACGATGGCTGACTATGCAAGACGCGTCTATGAGCATAGTGCCGATCCGGGCTCTGGCTGGTATGACTACGCCATGCAGAACAACATTCAGGTAAGTACAGGTACCGACTACGACAATCCCTGGAACGTGCTGAACATGTTCATACGTTACCATATCGTGAAGTACAAGATTCCTTATGACCGTCTGGTCTTCACTGGCCTGAATGAGGTTTCCGGTGCCGGCTACTATGAGTATAATGAGACCATGCTCCCCTATACGCTCTTGAAGGTATCGGCTGAAAGTGCTAACGACTACCGCTATGTCAATATGTGGTATGAGAACAGCACGCTGAACGAGAATGACTCTCTGAACGTTGACCAGCCTTCTCGTCACAATGTGTTGAGAGAGGGTGCGAGAATTCTTCTCGACAACGAGTATCAGCAGCCCATCAACGGATACATCCATCGTATCAACAAGATGTTGGTTTATGATGAGGATGTTCCTCACGGAGTACTCAATGAGCGCATGCGTTTTGACGACACAGCATTTCTCCCGGAAATGATGTCCAATGGCTTCCGCGGTGCTACCGATGCTTACATCCGTACGCTCAACGGCGGTATCTCCGGACAGGACGACGAGGCTAAGCTCGGTGGTGACTACATCCGCTTCCCGGCCAACTATTTTGAATACCTGCGTATCTACAATGGTAACAACACCCGTCTGTACTATCTGCCGGGTCGTGCCAATGGTTGGAACAACTACCAGAAGGATGAGTTCAACTGCGCCGGTGCCTATGACTTCTCATTCCGTCTCCCGCCAGTGCCCGCAGGAACCTATGAGCTCCGTATGGGATACACTGCCAACGGAAACCGTGGTATGATGCAGGTGTTCATCGGTCGTACGCCTGACGTGACAAAGATGAAGGCTGCCGACATTCCTATCGACATGCGTAACGTGCCCAGTGCCAGCGACAACAACAACAAGGCTAACATCGCTACCGGTTGGAGACTCTGGACACAGGAGAGCGACAAGGGTGTGCAGACCGACAAGGATATGCACAACCTCGGCTGGATGCGTGGACCTCTCTATTATGGAACATCTGCAGAGAATCCCTCTCGCACCAATGTTCAGGGCTTGCGCCGTATCGTTGCCAAGCAGCAGTTTGAACAGGGTGACTATTGGGTACGCTTCAAGACTTGTCTCCCGGAGAACACGGGAACACAGTTCCATCTTGACTTTATCGAGTTGGTTCCCTCTACGGTTTACAACCATCCGACAATGCTGGAGGACATGTATTAATGACAATTGGAAGATACTATTATGAAAAAGAATAGAATATATAGAAACGCAATGGCGGTCTTGGCTCTCGCAGTAGGAGTCATGACCACCGCCTGCTCCGACTGGGATGACCACTATGCAGCCTCTGACACAGCGGTGATGGCTGGTGCCAATGGTAACCTGTGGGAAAACATCAAGTCCAACGAGCAGCTGACGATGTTTGCGAACTTGTTGGAGAAGGTGGGCTACGACTCCATCCTCTCCTCATCGCAGACCTACACTGTCTGGGCTCCTGTCAACAGCGTGCTCGCTGCTGACTACGACCGCTTGAACAGTTTGTCGAATACAGAGTTGATGCGTGAGTTTGTCAAGAACCATATCGCCCGCAACCTCTATACGGCTTCCGGTTCTTTCGACCAGAAAGTGCTGATGCTTAACAAGAAGATTGTAAACTTCTCGGGTAATGGTTCTTATGCCATGGGTAATGCGAATGTGGTAACAGCAAACATTCCGAACTACAATGGTGTGATGCACTTGTTGGACAATGAGATTGCGTTCAACTACAACCTCTACGAGACCATCGACTCTACCAAGTTTCCCTTCGACTCGCTGCACGCTTTCTTTGCCAAATATGAGCGTCGCGTGTTCATTCCCAGTTCCAGTGTTGCCGGTTCGGTTGTCAATGGTGAGATCACCTATATCGACTCCGTCTTCAATGAGGATAATGCCCTGTTCTACAGCCGTTATGCTTATTTGAACCGTGAGGACAGTAGCTACACGATGATTGCTCCTTCCGACATTGCATGGACCAAGGCTTATGAGAATATCAGCAAGTACTTCAACTATGTGGATGGTTACAAGTTCATCGACCGTTCAGACAACCCGATTGATACAGTTATCAACTTCAATGCCGGTTATCTGCGCGACTCTTTGATCAAGTTGTCCATCACAGAAGACTTGTTCTTCAACAACCATTACAAGTCCAACAAGAATCTGGTTACCCTGCAGCCCGGACAAGCCTATCCCGCTAAGGACTCGCTGTTCACGACGCAATATACCAAATTCTATACACCTGACGCAACGGAAATGTTTGCAGAAGGTCAGAAGCTGGAACGCAGTAATGGCTACATGTGGATTGTTGACTCTCTCCGTATCTTCCCGTGGCGTTCATTCGCTCCGATTATCAAGATCGAGGCAGAGTATGCTTACACAGTAGTTCCTGAAAACTACAGGTCTTCCATAGGTAGTGTTACCGCAACGACCCAGAACGATACTGTTCCCGGACGAGTTTCCGGACATCGCTATCTGGAGGTCTGGAATGATGCTTCGGCAACGGCTAACCCCACGTTCCACATGTATCTGCCGAACGTGCTCTCTACCACCTATGCTATCTTCGGTGTGTTTGTTCCGGCCCATATCGTGGATGAATCCATTGACCCGGCAAAGGTGCTGCCCAACAGAGTTCGTGCCCAGATGTATTACAATCAGGCTAACGGAACGCAATCCCGTACTCCCAGAACCATCGGAACCATTACGACCAATCAGGAAAAGGTGGATACCGTAAAGTTCGGAGAGTTTGAATTCCCCATTGCTTATCGAGGAGCGGCAACATCCAGTCTGACTGGTCTGCCTTCGCTGACCTTTACCGGACAGGCTCGTAGCGGCAGGGAAGACTACAACATCCGTCTTGACTGTGTCATCTTGGTACCGAAGGAACTTATCCTCTATATCCAGGAACACCCGGAATATCTGGAATATTATCCGGAGTATAAGAATTTCCTCTGATTATTTACACACCTTTAATATATGATAAAGATGAAAAAACATAATATTCTTTTTATAGGCATCTTGATGTCTCTGGGGCTGTCGCTTCCTGTTATGGCGCAGGACGATGACTTCGATAGCGATGCTCAGGAGACTGTGGTCAAGAAGAAGGCTCCGGTCAAGAAGGCCGTCAACTATCCCATGATGGATGTCAAGGGAGAGGTTATCGATGCCGTGACCAAGCAGCCCTTAGCCGGTGTCCAGATTCAGGCTCTTAATGACAAGCGCTTCGCTGCGATGTCCAATGAGAAAGGTGAGTTTACAATCAAGGTTCCCACCTTCGTGACTGCTTTGTATGTTCACTCTGCCCAGTATCTCAGCCAGCATGTCGCTATCGGTAAGAACGAGGGCGTGAAGGTTGTTATGGTTTCCGACAAGTTCCGTAAGATGTATGACGAGAAGGTAGAGGCGTTGTCCACTCCGACAACCAATCCGCACACCGCTACATCGCTGAACGTGGAGACGGAGATAGAGAACAACCTCAATGCCGACATCCGTTCCATCAACCGTTCCGGTGGCCTGGGCTATGGTTCCTCTTTCTTCATTCGCGGCTTCAACTCCTTGAACGCTAATGCACAGCCGCTGTTCGTCATCGATGGTGTCGTTCGCGACATGCAGCAGACCCGTGGTAGCCTCCATATCGGCGACTACAACAACCTGATGCTTAACATCAATCCTGATGACATCGCCAGCGTGAAGATTATGAAGAACGGAACAGCTATCTATGGTGCCCAGGGTGGTAATGGCGTCGTGCTCATCACCACCAAGCGCGGCCGCAGCATGGCTCCCCGTATCGAGGCAAACATCGGTATTGGTTTCACCAAGGCTCCGAAACTGCCCAACATGATGAACTCCGAGGAATATCGTCTGTATGCATCTGAGTTGTTGGGAACCTATCCCAATATCCAGAACTATTCAGACATGAAGTTCCACTTCCTGGATCATGAGAACAAGGCACTCTACTACAACCGCTACTTCCGTCAGAACACTGACTGGAAGAATGAGGTCTATGAGACAGCCATGACTCAGAACTATGCCATCAACGTACAGGGTGGTGATGAGATTGGTATGTACAACCTCTCACTGGGCTACATGGATGGTGAAAGTCCCATCAAGAAGAATGGTCTGAATCGTCTGAATGTCCGCTTCAACACTGATATCACTATCATGCCGAAGCTGAAGACCCGCTTTGATATGTCTTACACCAAGGTTGAGCGCGACGTCTTTGACGATGGTGCTCCCGAGGATCTCACTGCCGGCCCCATCTCTTCTCCGGGCTTCCTGGCACTGGTGAAATCTCCGTTCCTGAACCCCCGCATCTATTATGATACAACAGGTGCGCTGTCTGCTACAACGGCTCAGGCTGACGACTACCTCTCCATGTATCCCTTCAAGTTCTCGCTTGGCAACCCGACAGCCCTGCTGTCTTCCGGTTATGCTGTCAACAAGAACCATGTGGAGAGTACGGAGTTCTACGCTACCATTGCTCCGAGATTCGAGTTCAATGACAATCTCACCTTGAGCGAGACCTTCACCTACACGCTGAACCGTGTTTCTCAGCGCTACTATCGTCCGAAGGACGGAATGCCGGTCTTCACCATCGAGGGAATCGGTCCGGTAGAGAACCAGGCTATCTCTATGTTCTCCAAGGAGACAGGTATCCAGAGCGACACCCGTCTGCAGTTCACCAAGCAGTTCGGTGCCCACTATCTGGATGTCTTCGGTGGTGTGCGTTATATCAGCTTCAAATACGACGACAATGAGCCCTCTGGTATGTACGACCGTGGTGCCAACGACAAGCAGCCGAACGTATCTTCATCCATGCGTTACCAGTTTGCCAATGGTGTCAACGATGAATGGAAGTCGTTCACTTGGTATGCCAATGCCGACTATAACTTCCGCAACCGCTACTTCCTGACGGCCACGCTGGCCGCACAGAGCAGCAGCCGCTTCGGTAAGGAGTGTGACGGCATAAAGCTCGCAGGTGTGAAGTGGGGTGTCTTCCCCGGTGTCCAGGCTGCCTGGGTTATCAGCAACGAGGCTTGGTTCCCCCAGAACCGTGGCGTCAACTTCCTGAAACTGCGTACTGGCTATGACATCAGCGGTAACGATGACATCAGCAACTATGCTGCCCGTACATCGTTCTCCACCATGAAGTATCTGAACAATGCCATCGCTGCCCAGCTGAACAATATCGGTAACGATAAGATTCAGTGGGAGCAGACCAATAAGTTCAATGTCGGTATGACTGCCAACTTTGTTGACAACCGCATCGGTGTTGACTTCGACTACTACATCCATCGTACCAACGACCTGCTGACGTTGAAGTCCTTTGACAACCCTGTGGCCGGTATCAACAACTATTGGAGCAACGGCGGTTCTTTGGAAAACAAAGGCTTTGAACTGACAGTAACAGGCAAGCCCATCATCAGCAAGAATCTCAACCTGGAGATTGGTGCCAGTATGGGTCACTATAAGAATGAAGTACGCAGCCTTCCCAACCTCACTGCCCAGTGGGTTAACGGACAGCAGACTGCTATCGGTGAACTTGCTTCCATCTACGGAACAGAGAACATCGCAACCATCATCGGTCAACCTGTAGGTATGTTCTATGGCTACCGCACCAATGGCGTGTTCGCTTCTGATGCCGCTGCATCTACCGCCTATGTCAATCCTGTCACCGGTGCCACCGACTATCTGAAGATTACCGATGCAACTGGTGCCGACATCGCCTTCAAGGCTGGTGACATGCATTTCATGGACCTGAACAACGATGGTTATATCGGTGAGGAAGACCGCACCATCATCGGCGATCCTAACCCTGATATCTATGGTAACATCTTTGCCAACCTGATGTGGAAGCAGTTCACGCTATTTGTCGGCTTGAACTACTCTCTCGGCAACGATGTCTATAACTATCAGCGCTATCTCCTGGAGAGTGGCTCCGACTTCTACAACCAGACCACCGCTATGACAAGCCGTTGGCGCTTCGAAGGTCAGCAGACCCTCATGCCGCGCATCACCTATGGCGACCCGATGGGTAACAGCCGTTTCAGCGACCGCTGGATTGAGGATGGCAGCTATCTGCGCTTGAAGACCCTGCGTCTTACCTACAAGGTGCCCGTACGTTGGACATGGCTCCAGGGACTGGCTATCTGGGGTGAGGCCAACAACCTCTTGACACTGTCTCATTATCTCGGCAGCGATCCGGAGTTCTCTATTGCCAATGGAGTACGCTATCAGGGTATTGATGCTGGTAACCTGCCGTTGAGCAGAACCTTCTCTCTTGGTGTGAAGATTAATCTTTAAAGAATTGACAACGATGAAAAAGAATATTTTATTTATAGCTGTCCTCTTTGGAGTGTTTGCCGGAATGGTAACCTCCTGTGACGATGCTCTTGAGACAGGTTCCGATCGTCAGATCTTCAACCCCACTCTTAGCGAGAAGACCGACTCCATGTTCTACACGCTCGGTATTCTGAAGGGAGTGCAGGATGCTATCGACCAGTATGTTCTCTTCAATGAGATGCGTGGCGACCTGACAGTTCCCAATGCTGCCAACGCTACCGTTGACCTGAAGAACTTGTCCAATTTCTCCGGTGAGCCTACACGCTATGACTCCGCATACGTCTATTATCGTATCATCAACAACTGCAACTACTATATTGCCCATCGTGACACAGCGTTGCGCACGGGTTCTATTGCAGTGGCTATGCCGGAGTATGCACAGGCCCATGCCATCCGTGCCTGGGCTTATCTGCAGTTGGTGAAGACCTATCAGAAAGTTCCGTTCTACACGGAGCCCATCCTGACCATCTCTCAGGCCGAGCGCATCGGTAACGGCACTTATCTCGATATCTACCAGATTCGTGACGAGCTTGTAGCCGACCTGGAGAAGTTCAAGAATGTAGGTGTTCCCAACTATGGCCAGATTACTGTCGGTACGACCAACCTTGGTTCCTCCAAGCGTGTCCAGACTGCTCTGACCATGTTCCCACCGGCACTGGTGCTTGGCGACTGGTATCTGGAGACCAACGAATATGAGAAGGCTGCCAAGGCTTACTTCGCCTATCTGAAGGATCAGAAGGTGGCCATGCGCTCATATTTCGTTCCCTGGAATCAGGTGCTCAGCTCACTGCCCAATGTCAATGCTATCCCCAATGATTTCACGGCTTATAGCACAGGAACAAGTTGGAGCAACATCTGGGCGATGAATCCGGATCTTAATTATGAGATTATCACCTATGTGCCGATGTCTGTCAACAAGCTGAGAGGATCCATCACCGACCTGCCCCGCCTGTTCGGTTACAACTTCTATATCACGCCCTCCAACTCTATTGACTCTCTGAACCCCATCCGTACGTTCGAGGAGTCTGTCTATCTGGAGGACCGTGCTATCGATCCTTCTACCAGCTATCTGAATCTGTGCAACAACCAGACCTACTACTATTATCCTCATGGCGAGGAGATTCGTGGTGTCAGCCAGACTCAAGTCTTCGGTGACTTGCGTCGCTATATTACACTTTCTGATCAGGTGACTCAGGACAATGATCCTTATTATGTGATGGTGAAGTACAGTGGTGCCAACGTGCCCATCTATCGTACTTCCAAGGTCTATCTCCGTATGGCAGAGGCTTTGAACCGTGCCGGTTATCCCGATGCAGCCTTCGCCATCCTGAAGTGTGGTCTGAACCCCGCTGTTGGCGATATCGACTCCCTCAAGGATGAGACTCGTGACTATCTGACCAACACCATTCCCTTCCTGGCAACGGAGAACCGCAGTATCTTCACCGGTAACTATGGTATTCACACCCGTGCCAGCGGTATCACCCGTGGTGACAAGACTCCCTATCAGCTCGACACCATCGTAAAGGCCAAGCTGCTCGAACTGGAAACTTTGTATCCTGCCTATGTCGTACAGACCGGTACCCTTGCTGATACCATCAATGCCGTGGAGGATCTCATCTGTGACGAGTATGCACTGGAACTTGCCTTCGAGGGTAACCGCTTTGGTGACCTTTGCCGTATCGCCCGCCATAAGAATGCTCCCGACATCTTCGGCAACTATCTCTATGGCCCGAACTTCGGTGGTATCTGGCTGAAGGAGAAACTCGCCTTCAAGAATCCGTTGAAGGACCTCAGCCGCGAGGAGAACTGGTTCATCCCGCTTCGCAGAGAGTAGTCGGAGGAGTTCTTTCCGAACTCCTTGCACTCCCAATAAATACAGGGACGGGGGTTTCCCCGTCCCTGTTGTTTTAGCTTTAGGAGTCAACGACATTTTTCATTAGGTATATCATTCTTTTAAGAAATTGTTTTATGAAGAAAACATTCCTCCTGTTCCTTTCCCTTCTGTCGGTCAGTCTCAACACGTTGGCCGACAACACGATGGTGCAGTTCTCTTTCGCTACCAATGCCGATGAGAGCGGCACCTATACGGGAACACTCCATTCCGGCGCACAGTTGCGAGCCTATGGCGACACCCATGTCTTGGATTTAGGAAACTCCAACGGCTATTTCCAGCTCGACGAGGCTCTCGGCAGCTTTGTCAATGCTTTCGAAGGTCCCTATACCATCTCCGTCAATCTCTATGTGCCGGCTGATGCTGACCTTACTGCCGACGGCAACTATGTATGGTATTTCTCCAACAGTCCTAATACGGGTTATATGTATTACCGTGCTACGGACAACCGCTTTGCCATCTCTGCCTCCGATGCTTCAGAGCAGAATGTCATTGAGAATGCCAATGCGCAATTGCAGAAGGGCAAGTGGAACAATATTGTCTATGTGCAGTCCAGCACCAGCCGTGGCTATCTCTATATCAACGGCACCGGTGCCAATAAGCTTCAGCGCATCCTTCCCAATGCCCTGAACAGTTTGGTCAACAACTATCTGGGGCGTGGTGGTTCCGATATGGATGCCTATATGCGCGGTGCCATGTTGAATGACTTCCGCATCTACAACTACAAGGTGACGGCTGTCAGCGCACTGAATGCCAGCACCACCCGCCTGAATGAGATTGCCGACTCGCTGGCGCTGCGCAAGCGTATGGAAGACTACACCCCTGGCAATCTCACCGACCTGAAAGAAGACGTGACGCTGCCTGCCCGCGACGGTGGTCTCTATCTCACATGGGAGACCAGCGACCCCAGTGTTATCACTGCCTCCGGCCATATCACCCGTCCGGCCAGTGGCAAGCCTGTGGCTACCGCCCGCCTGTCGGTTCATATCTCATCTTATTTCAATCGTGAGGAGCTCACTCATGACAAGTATTTCGATGTGACCGTGCTGCCCGATATCAGCGATGCCGAGGCCGTCGCCTACGATGCCGAGCATCTTCCGCTGAAGGCCCATCTCAACAATGTCTATACCGATGTGTCACTGCCCACAGTGGGAACGGAAGGTTCCGTCATCCTCTGGAAGTCCAGCGATCCTGAGTATATGACCGATGAGGGCCGTGTGCTCAAGCAGCCCGAAGGTTCCAAGCACCACCTCACCCTCACCGCCACCATCATGAAGGGTGAGTCCAAGATTGTGCGCGACTTCGATGTCTATATCCATGAGTGCGAGAACTATGAGAACTATCTCTTCGTTTATTTCCCCAGCAACAGCGATGAGAACCTCTACTATGCCATCTCCAAGGATGGTTATAACTACACCCCCATCAATCATGGCAATGCCTTCCTGAAGGCCGACACCACGACGGTGATGGGCGGACTGCGCGATCCCCACATCCTCCGTGGCGAGGACGGCTGGTTCTACATGGCCGTCACCGACATGCAGTGTTCCAAGGGTTGGGAGAGCAACCGTGGCCTTGTGCTCATGAAGTCACGCGACCTCATCCACTGGAGCCACTCCACCGTACATTTCCCCGACCGTTTCGCCGGAACCACCTTTGCCAACGTCACCCGTGTGTGGGCTCCCGAGACCATCTATGACCCGCTGGCCGGAAAGTACATGGTCTATTTCTCCATCCGCACCACCGATGCTACGGCTGTCTATGACAAGGACTTCTATTGCTATGCCAATGAAGACTTCACCGACCTGGAGGGCCTGCCCGAGTATTTCTACGACCGTGGCGACGCCACCATCGACATGGACATCGTCTATAACGAGAGCGACGGTCTCTACCATGGTTTCTATAAGAACGAGGGACAGGGCGGCATCTGCAAGGTAACCGCCACACGCCTCACACCGGAGCCCGGTCAGCCAGCCGGCTCACAGTGGCAGAATCCTTCTAGCACCCTCCAGCAAACCACAGAGCGTGTGGAGGGAGCAGGTGTCTTCAAACTCATCAACCAGGACAGCTGGGTGCTGATGTACGACTGCTACGACAACAAGCACTACCAGTTCTGCTCCAGCTCCGACCTCACCACGTTCACCTTCGTACAGAACACGGAGACCACCGGCGCCTTCACGCCCCGTCATGGCACCGTGCTTGCCATTACCGCCGAAGAGACGGCAGCCCTCTTGGAGGCACTGCCCATCGGTGGCACGCAGACTGCCAAGATAGAAGGCTTCCGCAGTGAGCGCATCAAGCAGCGCGGCGTGACCATCAGTTCCAACACGGTCTTCCTGCCCGTGGATCGTCAGACCGACCTCAGTGCCTTCGACCCCCAGGTCTATGGTAACGTCGGTACCGTAGTCAGCCCTGCCGGTCCGCAGGACTTCACTGCCGGTCCCGTCAGCTATACGCTCACCAACGGCACTGCCCAGTCCAGCTGGCTCATCTCTGCAGCTGTAGAGGGTAACCCCGTACTGCCCGACTTCCATGCCGATCCGGAGGTGCTCTTCTCAAAGAAAACCGGCCGCTTCTATGTCTATCCCACCACCGACGGCTATGAGGGCTGGGGCGGCTATTCCTTCGATGTGTTCTCCAGTCCCAACCTTGTAGATTTCACCAATGAGGGAACCATCCTCAACCTGCAGTCCGGTGCGGATGTCGCCTGGTCCACAGGCAACGCCTGGGCACCCTGTATCGAGGAGAAATGGATGGACGGCAAATGGCGTTACTTCTTCTTCTTCAGCGGACAGAACAAGAACCTCGGCAAGAAGACGCTGGGCGTGGCTGTCGCCGACAACCCCACCGGACCGTTCACTGCCCATTCCACACCCCTCTTCACCGAGTCGCAGGCTGGTCAGATGATCGACTCCGATGTCTTCACCGATCCCGTTTCCGGTCAGACCTATCTCTATTATGGTAACGGCAAGCTCTGCTATCGTCTGATGGGTGACGACATGACCAGTGTCGTGGGCAGTGAGTATGTCATCACGCCCAATGGCGGAGGTGGCACCAACGACGACTACCGGTTCCGTGAGGGAGCCTATGTGTTCTACCGCAACGGCCTCTACTATTTCCTCTGGTCTGTTGATGATACCGGTTCCACCAACTACCATGTGGCCTATGGCACGAGCACTTCGCCCACGGGTCCCATCCAGGTGGCTTCCCAGCCCATCGTCATCATCCAGGATCCCGACAATAGATCTACGGCACGGGTCACAACTCCGTGGTCAACGTGCCCGGCACCGATGACTGGTATATCGTCTATCACCGCATCAACAAATCCTATCTCGGCAACGGCCCCGGCTATCACCGTGAGGTATGTATTGACAAGATGACCTTCGATGCCGATGGTAAGATCCTGCGTGTCACTCCGACACATGAGGGTATCGAGCCTGTGCGCATCGAGAATGTGGAACAACTCATCAATGGCGTGCAGCTTACTGAGGTTGCTGAGGGTCAGCCCGCCCTGCGTGTGGACTATTTCACCATCGATGGTAAGTCGCTGGGCACCCATGCACCCACGGGAAGAGGTCTCTACATCCGTCGCGAGCTCCTTCCCGACGGCCGTGTGCGCAGCATGAAGATTGTAAGATAAATGTATAGGAATATTGTTTTCGACCTTGGCGGCGTGCTCGTCGGACTCGACGGGTCACGCTGCATCAAGGCCTTTGACCAGTTAGGCTGCCGTCGGGTCTCCGAGTATGTGGAGAAGCACCTCACGGCAGACCTTTTTCTTGATATTGAGCTGGGGCTCATCACTACGGCAGACTTCTGTCAGGAGGTGCGCCGCCTGACCGGTTGCAAGGCTGCCGATGCCGACATCATCGGTGCCTGGAATGCCTTGCTCACCACCATCTCCCCCATGCGCAAGCAGCGGCTCCTTGACCTCCGGCGTGCCGGCCATAGGGTTTTCCTGCTGAGCAATACCAATGACATGCACTGGCGATACACCCGCGATGTGCTCCTGCCGATGGACGGATTGTCCACCGACGACTTCTTCGAGCGTGTGTTCCTCTCCTATGAGATGGGACTGGCCAAGCCTGACCCTGAAATCTTCCTGCAGATGATGGAAGCAGGGAACATGGAAGCCGCCGACACCCTCTTCATTGACGACAACCGCGACAATGTGGAGATGGCACGCTCCTTGGGCATCCATGCCTATCAGAACACAGATATAGATGACTGGCTGCATGAAGACCATCTGTTTGAATGAACTGACAGCACCGCTGCGACAGCCCGCCGTGGCCACTATCGGCTTCTTCGATGGTGTGCATATCGGCCATCGCCACCTCATCCGTCAGGTGGCGGAAGCAGCCCATGACAGTGCCGCTCAGTCCATGGTCATCACCTTCGACCGCCATCCGCGCGAAGTGCTTGGCGGCAGCCAATCCCCCTTTCTCCTTTCTTCCTTTGAAGAGAAGCTCCGCCTGCTTGCGCTGACAGGTGTCGATATTGTTGTCATCTTGCCCTTCAGCCGTGAGCTGGCAGCACTCAGTGCCCGTGACTTCATGCAGCAGGTGCTGGCCGACAGGCTCTGTGTCAGTCGCCTGGTCATTGGCCATGACAACCGCTTCGGCCACAACCGCACGGAGGGCTTCGACGACTATGCCGCCTATGGGCGCGCCATCGGCATGGAGGTTCTTCGTGCCGAGGAGCTGCGTGTGGACGACCGTCCCGTCAGTTCCTCCGTAATCCGTTCGCTGCTCGAAGAGGGTAGGGTGAAAGCGGCAGCCCGTCTGCTCGGTCGTCCTTATGAGCTCTCCGGTCAGGTCATCCATGGCTTTGAGGAAGGTCGCAAGATAGGTTTCCCCACCGCCAACCTCCGTCCCTGCTCTCCGTTGCTACTGGTTCCCGGAAACGGGGTCTATCAGGTGGAGGCATGTATCGACGGCAGCGATGAATGGCTGCCCGCCATGACCAACATCGGCATGCGGCCCACCTTCAACGGCCATGAGCAGACGATAGAAACCCACATCTTCCGTTTTTCCCGTGACCTCTATGACCGTGCCCTCACCCTCCGCTTCCTCCGCTTCCTCCGTGGCGAGCAACGCTTCAACAGCCCCGAAGCCCTGCGCCGTCAACTGGAGAAAGACAAACAACTTCTTGACTCCCTGACTTCCTGACTTCCTGAATTATGAAAAAATCCCTCCTCGACTCCCTCCTCTACATCGTCACCTTCCTGCTCATCCAGCTTTTCACAGGTCTGGTGATGTCGCGGTTCTTTGGCGACCTGCAGACCAATGCCACAGCCATGATCATCACCTCCGCCGTAGCCAGTATGCTCACCATCGTACTCTTTGCCGTCTTGCGCTGGTCGCCGTTCAGCCGTAGCTATCTGCAGAGCCGTCCGTGGGATGTGCTGGCATGGGTCGCCGTGCTCACCCTGGGCACCCTCATCCCGTCGGTATGGCTGACGGAACTTCTCGGCATCGACCTCGATGAGGCACAGAAGCAGATGCTCTCCCGCATGCTGCGCACTCCGTGGGGTTACCTTGTAGTGGGACTCGCCGTGCCCTTGGCAGAGGAGATGGTGTTCCGTGGTGCCCTGCTGCGCACGCTGCTGAAGGCCTTCCACGGCAAGGCCATTGTCCCCATCGTTCTTTCCGCCCTCGTCTTCGCCGCCGTCCATGGCAATCTGGCACAGGGACTTCACGCCTTCCTGATGGGTCTGCTCCTGGGTTGGCTCTACTGGCGTAGCGGCAGCATCGTCCCCGGCCTGGTCTTCCATTGGGTGAACAACACCATGGCCTATGTCCTTGAGCGCCTCTATCCCGGCATCGACGACGTGCGGCTGGTGGATCTCTGCGGCAGCGAGCTTCGTGTGTGGCTCTATGTGGGCTACTCGCTCCTCGTCTTCCTTCCCGCCCTCTATCAGATTCACCTGAGAATCAAGAAAGAGACCCACCCCGACCCTCCCTGCTTAGGGAGGGGAGATTAAAGGAATAAAAATACCACCCTTCGGGCAGAAAAACAATATTTCTCTTCGCTTAATCGAAATTTTGCACTATCTTTGCAGTATCGAAACGTAAAATGGTACGATTATGGAAGCTAACGAAGCATTGAAAACAATTCTGAACCGAAGCCATGCTCAGGCAATGACAGGTCAGACCGTATCGATGGATGAGGTAGAACGTTTCATGAACGACAAGGAATATGAACTTACACATCCAGTGGACGCCTATTGCGTTGCTGAGTCTTTCTGAGGTTTTCGAGTATACCTTCGAGGAATTTGGAGAGCGACAGTTGCGCAAGCTCAAGACCCAGATAAGTTCTACCGCTCGCCGCATCGCAACTTTTCCAGGTTTGGGCAAACTCGAAGCCGACCTCGTAGAGGCAACAGGTATCGAATACCGTAGCATACTTGTCATCAGGGAAATCAAGTTGCTCTACACGGTCAGCGAAGACACGCTCTTCATTGAGTTTGTAAAGAATGCCCGAATGGATGATTCCACAATGCTTGAAAAGCTTAACCCAGAACTTTAGCCCCTTACTCACCATTTATCCGCCGAGACATCCGCAAGATGTTTCGGCGTTTTGCTATAGGGACAAGCGAAAAAAATCCTGCGTTTCCTGCGTTTCCGACACCAGACGTTGATAATCAGGAAGTTACAAAAACGATTCCGACATAAATCCGACAGGAATCTAACAACGAAGACAAAAACCTTAAAAACCCCTGCTGACGTTATCAGTCTTAACAGACTTCCGTAGGGTTCCAAGTGCTATCTTCTTTGTAAGTAAACTTCCAATCATATACCACTTGAATCCCTACACCTTTCTACGCAAGGTTATAACGTCCACAGGCAAAAACACCGATTGCTTTGCAATCTAAAAAACAAACTGTTCTTTCCCCTCTCTTTGGAGAGGGGCTAGGGGTGAGGCTTTTCTCCTCCCCTTTGAGGGGGAGGTTCTTGCTCTGGCAAGGCGTCCCTGTGGGCCGAGCGGAAAATTGACAATTCTTTGTGCGTTATGTCAGAGAAAAATCGTATCTTTGCAGCGGAAAGAAATAAACAACGACGAATTATGGCAAATGAGAGCAGGATGCAGAAGTGGCTCGACATTGTCGACCGCGACATCGACGTAGCCGATGTATATCGCCGCTCGATACCCTGAGCATAAACAGCGCGTTGCGGCTACGCTGAACGAGCATACATGCAAAGACATCGTAGAACAAACAAAACAATTCAGGCAATGGATACTCCAAGAATACTCAGCCGCGACGAAGCCATCCAGCTCGTGCGACGCTATAAGCAAGTGATAGCCCCACGATTCAATGGGCAAGTAAAGGTCGTGATGTACGGCTCCTACGCCAAGGGCAGTCCTAACCCATGGAGCGACATTGACGTGGCAGTCATCATCCCGAAGGTGAATGACGACGAATGGCTGAAGCAGTCCACCGCACTCGTCCGTGACGGGCGGCAGGTGACAAGCCTCATAGAACCGGTGCTCATGGAAGACCACGAGGACAGCATACTCTATAATGACGTGATGCATACGGGCGTAGCCATCTGACGCAACAATTCCCCCTTAAAAATATCCGCCGAAACATCCCAGCAGATGTTTCGGCGTTTTGCTATAAGGACAACCGAATGTTTTTTAGGACCAAAGTTCCGATGTTTTTGCTTTCGTTCGTGTTAAACTTTACTAAATCTTTCCAATTTTCCCAACCTCGACCTTTTCTACATTATATAATTTGTGTAATTTTGCCGCCGATTCTCGAAGTCATGTACTTCCGGGCAATCGGCGGACGTGTCCGTTGCCGCCCATAGAGTCATGATAGCCTACGCCGAGCCAAGCGCGGAAACTCCAGTCATGGAGCACCCAAACGAGGCGGGCTATGGAGGGAATGAGAGTCACTACATGATGTAGAAAGGCGTTTACTTTGACGCTTCATCGCTACACTCCAAACTTCGAACACTTGGAATCTTCAGTAGTTGATGCAGCAATAGTAGATGTCCTCGGGATGTGTCTATATGTATCTCCATTTATGGGGGTACTATATTCATATCGGCGTGGGCTTCGAAGTTGCTTATCTTTACTGAAGGGGCAAGTTCGAAGGCCAGGAGTGTGAGATAAGTAACGGGTACGGATCTCACGCTTTTTTGTATTTTGTAGTTCCATCTAAATCAGAACAAAAACTTTCTTGCTGGAGGTCGCAAGGAAACAGATGAATCCCTAATGTCGCACATTAGGGTATATGGTCGTGAGGTTACACCTTAGGGCGGCTCCCACATCTCTGAAATCAATAAACTAACAATATTCATACAATTAAAATTAAAACTAACAAATGAAAAGAATTAGACTTCTTTTGACGGCATGCGCGTTCTTGTTTATGGGACTCTCAGTACATGCCATTGACTGGACAGACAAAACCAGTTTGATTACTAATCCATCATTTGAAACAGACGCTCCTGTTTCAAATGCCACAAAAAGTGAATTAAATAGTGCAAGTGTTACAGGTTGGACTATTCTTCCCACGACTACTGTCAGCAATGCTCAGGCTGCGGTTGTTAACAGTTCCTCAACACTTTCTGTCCTCAGCGGAAGTGATGGAGCCACAACAGGCAGTAAGTATTTCTATGTCCGTCAGAACTGGAATAACACTGGTAATTTTGGCATACAGCAGGTTATTGCAGCTGGTCAACCCGCTGGTCTTTATATGCTGACATGCAAGATAAAGACTTCATCAAGTACTCCTGGCAGTTCTTCTTGGACTCTTTCTATTCAAGAAGGTGACAAAACAGCTGTAACAAATACCAATGCAGGTTCTGCTGCCGAATGGTTGAACTATGGTGTACTCCTATATAAGGAGTCAGACGAAACTGCTATAACCATTTCTGCATATATGGTAGCAGGTGCAAGTGGTAACGGTCAGCATTATGCGATGCTCCTTGATGATTTCCAGCTGAAATATATTAGCTTAGACGATTTCGCTGCTGTAACCGAAGAGAATCCTTTGGATATGACAGGTGCTATATATAATGAGGGCATTTACAATGCTAGCAAAACAGCACTCCCTCGTGGATGGCAAGAATATGGACGTAGTGGTGGTAATGGAAATTTCACTGAAGGAACAGGTAATACGCAATTAGAAGGTTGGGCTGCTGATAATGCAGATTTTAGCCGCGATTATTATCAAACAATTAATGGTCTTCCAGAGGGTAAGTACAAAGTGACAGCAAATTGTCATGATACGAACAACCGTGGTGCTTACCTTTATATCTATAGTGACGGAGCCCGTCAGTCTGTTAATATGCCTACTGCTTATGCAGATATTACAACTCCTGCATTAAATGTCTCAAACGGTTCCATTAATATCGGTATCAAGTTGGAGAATAAGAAAGGTACTTGGATGACAGGCGATAACTTCAGATTGACATATATAGGCTCCGAACTAAATGCCAAGAAATTGGAATTGCGGAATCTTAAGACAGACGTAACGGATAACTATCTTAATAATAGCACCTATTCATCAGTGGTTGGTAGTGATAGAACGGCTCTTAGTACAGCTGCAGAGGCAACCGCTGCGGAGGAGACCTTGGAGGCCTATCAGACGGTTATAGATGCACTGAACAGTGCATTGAATAGCTTCGTGGCTCAATATAATGCTTATAACGCCTTGACTACTGAAATATCAAAGGCTTCTGCATTGGGCGCTTCAACAACAGACGCTGAAAGTGCATTAGCTGATGAGAATAGAACCCAGTCTTCGCTGACAACTGCCATTCAAGCCCTTAAGGTTGCAGAATACAACTATGTAAGCACGACTTACCAGTATGGCGTATCTCTTGGGGAATGGACTTCGACTGGAACTAATACTAGTGCTGCAGATTTCTCTAATGAGCACTGGAGTGGCGAGACACGCACCTATAAGAACCAGAATGACAGTAACGGACAGGGTTGGAACGCAAATTCTTGGGAGATACATTTCAGTCAAGATGTAACTCTGCCCGCTGGTAACTACGTGTTCAAAGTCGCAGGTCGTCAAGCAGCTGGTGATGCTGTAAACACCAGCCTTGTAGTAAAATTAGGTGATCATGAGCTTGGCTCTGTTAATGATTTCCCACGAAGCAATAGTTCTCGTGGCATCAACAAGAGTGGTGCTACGGCTTTCGAAGGTGATAACAGTGAATTTGCCCACGACGGCGCTGGCTATGGCTGGGAGTGGCGCTATGTGAAGTTTATACTTACCGAAGACGCTACGGTAAATATTGCTATCCATTCAGTTGCAACGGCAAAGTATCAGTGGGTTAGTTTCGGTGACTACACCGTTCAGACAGATGAGGAAGCCAACATTTCTCTCATTGCTTATAACATTGCTCTTAACGATGCGATTGCTGCTCGGGATGCAGCTGCCAATAAATATGTTGGAGGTACTGACAGAAGCAATCTTGTGGCAGCCATTGCTGCAGATGAGGGCCTTGACAAGACCGATGCCGATGCTATCGATGCTGCAACGACTGCATTGAACACAGCAAGAGAGACCTTCCTTGCAGGTGTTTCCGACTGGAATGCCTACACAACTGCCAAGAATACTACCTACGAAGATAACCAGCCATACGCTTCTGCCGAAAAGTATGCAGCTATAGCTACAGCTAAGAGCGGTGCCGTTCCAAACACAGCCAGTGAGGCTGCTGCTAAGGCTGCTGCCATTACGTCAGCTTATCGTCTGTACGTTGAGAGCAATGCTATGGCAGAGGGTGTTTCTGGTGCAGAAAACAAGACCACACTAATCAGCGATCCGAACATGGAGGTCACTTATGATGGTACAGCTCACACCTTCGGTGCATGGCAGGTGTTCGGTCAGACGGATGGCAACATTCAACTGCTGAGTGCCGAGTCCTTCACTGATGGCTCAGGAAAGAATGATTATAAGTATGCAGATATCTATAAGAGTGACAACAATGCTGGTATCAAGCAAACAATCAGCAACCTTGCTCCCGGCAAATATATGCTGACTGTTACGGCTCGTGCGCAAACAACTGCAGATGCTACCTTTGGCGTCTTCGCTGGCAGTTACAGAACTGAAATTAATCGTATTGGTGCTAGTCGTGGAGTATTCGATCGTGGATGGAACGACGCATCTGTTGAGTTCTATGTGACGGAGACGAGTGATGTTGAAATAGGCGTTCAGTCAGGTAATGGTAAAGATTTGTGGTGGAGCGCCACTCGCTTCCGCCTTGTGAAGCTGCCTACACCTGAGGTTACCTTAAGTGAGACCGACGAAACAGCACCTGAGGCTCAGACTCTGGCTAATGTGACTCTGACCCGCACCTTGTCTGCTAGCTACTGGAGCACTTTCTCTGTTCCCTTCAATGCAGCTAAACCTGATGGATGGACGGTGAAGGAGTTCGACAGTACCGATGGTAATATCATTAACTTCACGACTGCTGAAAGCATCGTGGCAGGAAAGCCTTATCTGGTGAAGCCTACTGCCGATGTGGTGAACCCGACCTTCTATGATGTAACGGTTGTAAGCACAGCAGGCAATACGGATGGTGAGGAGGGCGACTACCAGTTCGCTGCCCAGATCTACAACAAGAGTCTTGCTACCGACGGCACTATTGCCTATCTGGCTACTGACGGCTCTATCAAGAAGCTCACTTCTGGTGGTATCAAGGGTCTGCGTGCATACTTCATCATTCCTGCAAGTGCAAATGCAAATGAAGCTCGTATCCACTTTATGGAAGAGAATGAGACCACGGGAATCAATTCAATTGATAATGGACAATTGATAATGGATAATGGTGCCGCCTACGACCTGCAAGGCCGCAAGGTTCAGAACCCGAAGCGTGGTATGTACATCATTAATGGTAAAAAAGTCGTGATTAAGTAAAAAAGCCCATCCCCAGCCCCTCCCCCCGATGGGAGGGGTGAAGGAGGTTTACTAAAATAAAAAAAGAAGAAACAATGAAAAAGAACTATATAACACCGAGTACGGCGCTTGTAGAAGTACACTCAAGATACGCCATGATGATGGTTTCAAACCATATCCCCAGTGGTGAAACTGACAAAGCGTGGTTGAATCCCGGAACGATGCAGGAAGGTGACGGTTCTGATGCCGCCGCCCGTGGCTGGACTCAGTCCAGCAGCGTCTGGGACGATTAAGATAAAACTAATCGCAAGATTAGTGTTAGTTAGTTAAAATTTTAGGCGACTATCGTAAAGCGTGTGAACGTTAGGGGATAGTCAGGATTTATTAAGTTTAAATGAAACGGTGCGGGACTGTGAAGCCCCGCACCGTCGTTTTATATAAGACCCACCCTGAACCCCCTGAACCCCCCTCCAACTCCCCCGAAACCCCCTCCTTACCTCCCCGAAACCCCCTCCTTACCTCCCCGAGGGGAGGACGGCCTCACCCCTGACCCCTCTCCAAAGGAAAGGGGGATTTTGGAGAGTTAGCCTTGACTTCTTGACTCCTTGACTCCCTGACTTCCTGACTCCCTGGCTCCTTGTCTTCTTGGCTCCTTGACTCCCTGGCTCCTTGGCTTCTTGACTCCCTGGCTTCTTGACTCCCTGGCTTCTTGACTTCTTGACTACTTGAATTCTTAATTCAACCTCACATGTTCACACAACGCCTCTGCAGCCCCGATGGATAAAGGGTTTGAAGCGTGTGAAGTACAGCCTTGACACCTCACACAGACGTCACATGGACTTAACATAGATCCCTGAAATCGCATTTTATTGGGATTTTTATTTTTTGTTTGAGATTTATTTGCTAACCTTGCACAAAAATCACAATATAATGGGATTATGACGCAGCAAGAAATTGGAAATGCCATCAAGGAAAGGCGGAAGAAACTCGGAATCAACCAACAGACATTGGCTGATTTGGCGAGTGTGGCCGTTAATACCGTTGTGGCCATCGAGCGGGGAGAAGGAAACCCCCAGTTGGGAACCCTGTTGACAATTCTCGACACATTGGGGTTACGCATGAATATTGAGATGAAGCAATTGGAGTATGAGACAATGTAAGGTTTACGTTGTCTGACACAAAAACGGTCGGGCGCAAAGACTTTGAGGAATTTGGTCGCCGTATTGGATTGTCGGAATGATTGGTGAAACGTGAACTGAACTTCTTTGCCACAGAACATCCTTTGGCAAAAGAACTGATTGACCGCTCTTTCCTGTCCGAACCCTTGAAACAGACCTATTGGCTTTCATTCAAATATCGCCGGGCAACATTGGCTCTTGCTTGTAAGTGATTTATATAATGTTTTGACGGCACATCGTTTCGCTGCGCTTCACAAAAAAATCAACCTTAACGATAACGATAACCTTTTGTGTTTTGAGAGAGGGAACAAGCGAATGTTTCTTAGGACCAAAGGTCTGATGTTTTTTCTGTCCATGTTAAGTCCATGTTACGTTCGTGTGAGGTGTCAAGGCCTGACTTAACACACCTCAAACCCTTTATCCATCGGGGCTGCAGTGGTGTTGTGTGAACATGTGAGGTATTCTTCAAGAAGCCAAGTAGTCAGGGAGTCAAGGAGTCAAGTAGTTTCCCTCCCCTCGGGGAGGTAAGGAGGGGGTTTCAGGGAGTCAAGAAGTCAAGGAGCCAGGGAGAAGACCCTCCCTGACCCTCCCTGCTTAGGGAGAGGAGTTTTAAAAATAAGTGTTGATTAATTTGGTAGTATGCTCGCTTATTCGTAACTTTTGCAAAGTCAAAACAATTGTTTTGACTACGCCGCTGAGTGCGGGGTGAAACTTGCCTTCAGAAACTATCCGCCCCAAAAATTGGAAGATAATCATAAAATGCCAGTCTTTACCTGTTTCCCTGACTTCCTGACTTTATTTCCTCCCCTCGGGGAGGTAAGGAGGGGGTTTCAAGGAGTCAAGGAGCTAAGTAGTCAAGTAGCCAAGGAGACAAGAAGCCAAGACAATAGCTTTGGCCCATGATGTCCTTTGTTGCATGTTGTAGGAAGCGTGGAGAGTATTGTCCTGACTCCTTGACTCCTTGGCTCCTTGTCTCCTTTCAGGTGGAAAACGCCTGGTTTTCCACCTGAAATACTTATCCTTTTACCCTCTAAGGGCAAAGGTTCTATGCGCTAAGGGCAGGCATGTTCTGGTGGAATATGCCTGCCCTTCCGCCGGAAAAGGTCTGGGGTTAGCCCGGAAAAGCTTTCCCTTTAGCCTGGAAGAGGACTGGTATTAGCGTAGAAGAGGATTGCTATTAGGGTAGAAAAGGTCTGCTATTAGGTTGGAAGAGGTCATGAAAAGGATACAAAAAAAGCCCCGTTTCATCGTAGGAATGTGATGAAACGAGGCTTCGATTACGAACAAGGGGATGTAAGATTACGAACAAGGGGATGTAAGATGATGGGCAGGAGGTGTAACTTTATGAGCAGGAGGCAACACCTATGGTGGCGCCAAGAGCCGTGAGAATGGAGATGATCACCTGGATGATGTACTTGATGGTTTCTTTTTTCATTTTTCCTTTTGTTTTTAATGGTTAGACTTTAAGTTTGCTTTGGTTCCGGATTCCGGGTGCAAAGGTACGGCCTGGCGGGGGCGTTTCCAAATTTCTCCGTGATACATTAGAGGCTACTAATCCATGCAGAAGGATTTTTTCGGATGCGAAAAAGTTTTTTTAAGAAACAAATCGGCGGCGTTCCAATTTATTTTATTATTTTTGCAGCGGAAAAAGTGAAAACCTAAAAGAAAAAAATAGAACAGATGAAGACAAAGAAACTCCTCTTGAGCTTCCTTCTTTCGCTCATTTCCGTTGTCGGCTCTGCCGCCAACACAGTGAAGAATGTCACTCAGGTGACGGAAGCCGTGACCATTACCGAGAACTGGGACTACCGCATTGACAATGCCACGCCCATCACCACGACGGGTAGCATTGACATCGTGAACGTTGACCATGCCGTGGTCATCTTCAACAATGTGAAGCCCAGTGCCGCCACCGCCTACTTGAAGTACATCAAGATCAACGGTGCCGCTGCGCGCAACAACACCAACTGTCAGGTGAAGATGTACGGCTCCGGCTGTATCATCCTTCCTTACGGCACGTCAACAAAGATGCTCACCGTCTATTCCGGCGAGAACTTCACGGGTGACGAGTGCAACGATTTCGACATGCGCAACACGGGCGGCTACATGAACACCCTGACCGATGAGCAGCTGAACAACCGCATCCGCTCGTTCAAACTGAAGCGCGGCTACATGGTGACCTTCTCCCTCCTGCCCGAGGGACGTGGCTACAGCCGCTGCTTCATTGCCGACAAGGCCGACCTGGAGATGAACCTGCCCACGCTGATGGCAGGCCGCGTTTCCTCCTACCGTGTGTTCCAGTGGAACGATGCCTCGAAGAAGGGTATTGCCAATGCTACGGGAAGTGACATTTGCGACAAACTGAATGTTTCCTGGTGCTACAGCTTCGGACCCGGTGAGTCCCGTTATCCCAACACGGAGTGTGTGGTTCACCATATCTATGAAGACTGGCCCTCTTCCTCAGAATGTGGAAGCAAGGAATACAGCACCCACCTGAAGACCAACAACGAGCCGTTGAACTCTGCTGATGATCACCAGCAGGATTTGACGACCATCCTGAACAACTGGGAGAACCTCATGCGTACCGGTATGCGTCTCTGCTCTCCTTCGTCCTGGGACGGCAGCTGGAGCTTCATGAAGACGTTCCTTGATGCCATCGATGCCCGTGGCTGGCGTTGCGATATTGTTGACCTGCATTGCTATTGGACGTCGGACAGGTACAGTAGTTCCAGCAACGGTATCCCCTGGGCCTGGAACACCTATAAGCGTCCTATCTGGATTTCGGAGTTCGTGTGGGGTGCTTCCTGGAACAGCAACGGTGCTTTTGCCTCCGGTGTTACCGAGCACCAGAACGCTGAGGCCATGAAGAGCATCATCTCCAAGCTCAACAGCTGGGGCTATGTGGAGCGCTATGCCTACTGGAACAGCGAGCGCGACCCGTCGAAGGTGTATAAGAGCGGCACCCTCACCGAGCTGGGCGAGTGGTACGCCAGCCAGAAGACCGGCATCGGCTACAACAAGAGTTACGAATATGTGCCCGTGGCTCCGCCCCTCAATGCGCCGAGCGACCTCACCGTGCGCTTCGACAAGGTCAACCGCAGGAACTCCCTCACCTGGAAGGAGAACAACGGTGAGCTCAGCAAGTCGATGACGGTGCAGCGCAAGATTGACAGCGGCGCATGGACAGACATCGCCAACATTGACCTCAAGGAGACTGCTGCCACCTATACCTATATTGACGAGGAAGGACTCGACGGCTATTCCTACCGCATCCGTGTCGTTGACATGAACGATGCTAAGAAGTACACCTCTGAGGTCACAGCCGCTCACTCCAGCATCGAGGCAGGCGATGCCATCACCATGCAGGGTGTTTCCTATTACCTTGGCGGAAACATGGTCTATAATGGCGACTTCAGCTTCGGAAGCTATGGCTGGACGAACGGTGAAGGCAATGAGATTACCTATCCTGACTTCAAGGTGAACGGCATTGGCGGTCCGGACAACGGAGCCTATCTGCAGGCCTACACTCACAAGGGTCCCACCACGGCAGGCGCCTTGAGGAAGGACTTCCCCGTGAAAGCCAACACGAAGTACTATGTGTCGATGTATGCCAAGAACATGGGCGGTGCCTATCATAGCGTATCGCTCTCCAATGACGGCGTGACGGAGGCAAGTGCCAGCGACCGCGTGTTCAAGGTTCCCACCACCACTTCGTGGACTCGTCAGGCCGGCACCTTCGACACGGGTGACAAGGAGCATGTGCTCATCTTCATGCGCTGGCTCAACTCCAAGGCCCAGCTCGACAAGATCATGCTCTGCCAGCTCTTCGACAACGAGGCGGATGCCCTGGCCGATGCTGTACAGCAGGAGCGCAATGCCGCTGACTATTTGATTGCCTATAATACCAAGTATCCTGACATCAATACGGAGCTTGCTGCCCGCATGGCTGAGATTACCGGCAACGACAAGGAAGCACTCACCGCTGCCCAGAACCTGAACAAGGAGGCCGTGAAGGCACTGGAGAACAAGGAGAAGCTTGACAAGCTGGCTGAGGAGGCTCTTGGACTTGTTGACTTCCAGCTCACGGGCTACGAAGACCTGCGCACAGAGGCTATCAGCGCACAGGGACAGAACACCATGGCAGGCTATGCCGAGTCTCTCTCCACCCTGCAGACGAAGATGAATGATTATATGAAGCTGGAATATACCACGGAAGATTACATCCAGAACCCCTCCTTCGCTGCATCCACGGGATGGACGAAGTCGGGCACCTTTACCGGCGGCGACCAGAGGACAGCCTCGCAGGACGGCACACAGTGCTGGAACGCATGGTGGGCCACTCCGAAGACTGAGACGCGCACGCTCGGCATCGAGCAGACCATCTCCGACCTGCCCATGGGCTTCTATCAGCTGGAGTGCAAGGCCATGACCCAGCACTACTGCATCACCGACCAGCACTCCTATATGAAGGTAGGCGACAAGACGGTGGTAAGCCCCGTCATGACCAACGACTACTATGACCTGCCCGACTTGAACACTTCCTACCGTTGGGAGAAGCTGCTCACCAAGCCTATCTATGTGGGAGAAGGCGAGAGCCTCACCATCGGCTTCACCAGCTCGAAGGCCAATGCGGTGGGTGACAAGGCATGGTGTGCCATTGCCGACAACGACAACACTGGTGACAACCGCGAGGGATGGTGGTGTGCCACTGACTTCAAGCTGAAGCATCTCCTCTTCTGCGAGCGTCAGGCGGAGGCCAACAGCTGGGGCGTGATCTGTCTGCCCTACAACATCATTCCGGGCGATGGCGTCACTCTCTACGAGATTGCCGGTCTGAACTACAACACCACGCTGCTCTGCCTGCAGGAGGTGCAGGAGGCTGAGGCAGGCAAGCCGTATATCTACTATACGACGAACTCACTAGTACGCTTCTTCTCCGGAGGCGCGACCGTCACCTCTGCCGTTACGGGTGCCTGCAATCTCACCGGAAGAATCTCCGGCTCCTACACAGCTCCCAGATATTCCTATGTGCTCATTGACGGTACATGGGTCTATCAGACTTCAGCCAAGGCTGCCGACCGTCCTGAGATGCCGAACTACTCCGCTTACATCCGCAGATACACCACGCTGCCGCCCATCCTCACCGACTGGACTGGCGTCACCATGCCTATCGAAGGTGTTCCCTCCGGTATTGAAGGAATCAATGCCGAGGAGGCAGAAGGTGCCGACCGTGAGGATGCTGTCTATACGCTGGATGGCGTGAAGACCTCTGTCAACAAGTCCGGCCTCTACATTGTCAACGGCAAGAAGCAGGCTGTGAAGAAATAAAAGATCCGTCCCTCAGCCCCTCCTGAAAGGGAGGGGATGAAGGGAGAGGACAACAAAGAATATCCCCCGCCGGTTCTTCGCGAACGGGCGGGGGATCGTGTTTTACAATTATTGTTTATAGAGAAAGCATAGAAAAAATTGTCATTCTTTAAGCAGGCTCTGGCGCATGGAGTCAACCTTTGCGCTGTCACCCATCTGTGCAACGGAGACACCCGACTGCGGAGTCTCTGTGCTGGCCGTTCCATTGGTCTGCCCACCTTCTAACGATGACTGCATGGCATTCGACAGGGTGAGAATGACTGCTATCACGGCAGCGGCCTTGAACAAAGGCATCAGACGCTGTGTGAGTGTAATGGTGCGGGCCTTGACGGGTTCCTGCGTTTCAGTCATGGACAGGATACGCTCATCGAAGTCTTCGCCCAGCACGTCCGTCTTCGGCTCTGTTTGCATATAGGCGAACAGCTGACGATACTGCTCCAGCTCGGCAGGAATCTCTGCCTGACTGAAGAACGCACGGAGGATTTCTTCCTCCTCTAAGGAGGTCTCCGCGTTCCAGTAACGCTCCAGTAGCTGATCAATGTATTTGTAGTCCATAACTAATAGAATGACGATTCAGTTTTATAAAAGTTACAACATTAACATTCTTTTACTTTCTTCTTCCTCCTTCATCCATTCCTCCTCCCCTCGGGGAGGTCAGGAGGGGGTTATCCTACTCCATTTCTCCCTGATGGCTTGTCGTGCGCGGAAGATGTTGACTTTCACCTGTTCCTCCGTGATTTCCATGATGGCGGCAATCTCCTTGTAGGGTTTCCCCTCGATGTCGCGCAGCTGGATGCAGGTGCGCAGCTTCTCGGGCAGGCTGTCGATAATCTGTCGTATGAGTTCCATCTGGTTTCGCCGCACGGTGTCCTCAAAGGGGTTCGCCTGATGGTCCGGACGTTCTATGGGAGTGTCGTCCAACGACTCAAGGCGGTTCTCCATGTGGCGCAGGTGGTCAAGGGAAAGGTTCCTGCACACGGTCATGCAGAAAGCCTCTATGGAGTCGAGGCTGTCCCAGCGCTCGCGCAGCTTCCAGACTTTCAGTAGCGTTTCCTGCACAATATCCTCCGCATCGGCATTGTTCTGCGTAATGCGCAGCGCAAGCCGGTACAGCTGATTCTTCAGCGGAAGGATGTCGTTACGGAAACTTACTTTGTTCATTTTTCAGGATGATGGTTAGCCTGCAGGCGGCTGCATTTATTGAAGAACTCCCAGACAACGATGCCGGCAGTGACGGAGACGTTCAGCGAATGCTTGGTGCCATACTGCGGAATCTCCAGACAATTGTCGCAGAGATCAACGACAGACTGATGGACGCCCTTCACCTCATTGCCCAAAACCACGGCATACTTCTGTCCTCCTTGACTTCCTGACTTCTTGACTCCCTGAAACCCCCTCCTTACCTCCCCGAGGGGAGGGAAACTACTTGACTTCTTGTCTTCTTGACTTCTTGCCTTCCTGACCTCCTGCAGCATGGTGGAGCCTTCTGCCTGTTCGATGGCATAGACCTGATAGCCGTTGGCCTGCAACTCCCTGACCGCCTCCTCGGCCGTCTTGAAGTAGCGCCAGCTGACGGAGTCTTCTGCTCCCAGTGCCGTCTTGTGGATTTCGGGTTGGGGTGGGGTGGCAGTGATGCCGCACATATAGACAGCCTCTGCACGGAAGGCATCACAGGTGCGGAGCACGCTTCCCACATTGTGCAGGGAGCGCACATCGTCGAGCACGACCACTAATGGCAGTTTCTCCGCCTCCTTGAACTCCTCAATGCTGAGGCGGTTCATCTCTATGGTTCTAAGCTTCCGCATAGGCAATGGCATAGGCTTTCACCTGCTTCACCATGGCCAGCAGGCCGTTGGAGCGGGTGGGCGACAGATGTTCACGCAGGCCGATGCGCTCGATGAAGTAGAAGTCGGCATCGCGGATGTCCTTGGCCGGTTGGTTATCGACCACGCGCAGCAGCAGGGCCACGATGCCCTTCACGATGAGGGCATCGCTGTCAGCACGGAAGTGCAATAAGCTTGACTCCTTGTCTCCTTGACTCCTTGTCTCCTTGACTACATCACACTGCAGCCACACGCGGCTCTGGCAGCCGTCGATGAGGTTCTGCTCGTTCTTGTATTTCTCGTCCAGTGCCTCCAGGTCGTTACCCATGTCGATGAGGTACTGGTACTTGTCCATCCAGTCGTCGAAGTCGGAAAACTCCTCTACGATCTCGTCTTGTATTTCGTTGATGTTCATGATTGTTCTATTCTGAATAGTTTGTCGTTAGGCCGCACCTTCTCCGGTACGGGAATGCTGGCACGATGGTGCTGAAGGGCTTTGTCGGCGACGTTGCCGTCATCATCATGAATCTCATCAGCCGTCAGCCAAAGGGCTCCTGTCGTGGGACCGGTGATGAGCAGGCGGTCGCCTTGCTGGAACTCTGAAGCCTCTACAGCCACTTCGGCCACGCCGAGCCTGGAGAAATACTTCGTCACCTTGCCTACGAGCACCTTCCGTTCCGTGGCATTGGAGCCGTAGTTGTGGTTCCACTCGCCTAACCGCTGCCCCTGGTAGTAGCCGTCCCAGAAGCCTCGGTTGAAGACCGTGGCCAACCGGCGGTCCCACTCGTCCTTGCGTTCCTCGGTGAAGGTGCCGTCGAGGACGGCCTGCATGGCCTCCTTATAGACGCTGACCACGGTATAGACATACTCCGGACCGCGGGCACGACCCTCTATCTTGAAGACCCTTACACCGGCATTCATCAGGCGGTCGATGAAGCGCACGGTCTTCAGGTCCTTCGGACTCATCAGGTATTTGTTGTCCACTTCTATCTCGTTGCCTGTCTCCGCATCGGTGAGGACATACGAGCGGCGGCAGATCTGTATGCACTGGCCGCGGTTGGCAGAGCGTCCGCTGTCGGCAAGGCTCATGTAGCACTTGCCGCTGACGGCCATGCAGAGTGCGCCGTGGCAAAACATCTCTATGCGTACCAGCTCACCGCGAGGACCGCAGACTTGTTGTTCCTCTATCTGACGGTGGATCTCCGCCACCTGTTCCATGTTCAGCTCGCGCGCCAGCACCACCACGTCGGCGAACTGTGCGTAGAACTTCAGTGCCTCGATGTTGGAGATGTTCAGTTGCGTGGAGAGGTGTACCTCCACTCCCTGCTGGCGGCAATAGGTCATCACCGCCACGTCGGAAGCGATGACAGCCGTTATCTCCGCCTTCTTGGCCGCATCGATGATCTGGCGCATCGTGGACAGGTCCTCACCGTAAATGATGGTGTTGACCGTCAGGTAGGTCTTGATGCCGTGCTCACGGCAGGTGGCGGCAATCTCATGGAGATCGTCAATGGTGAAATGGTTGGCGGAGTGGGAGCGCATGTTCAGCTGTCCGATGCCGAAATAAACGCTGTCGGCACCAGCCTTGATGGCCGCTGCCAACGAGTCGCGCGACCCCACGGGAGCCATCACTTCGAAGTCTTTCAACGTGTTCATGGGCGCAAAGGTACGAAATAATTCATAATTCATAATTCATAATCCATAATTATTTGTACTTTTGCAGACAAATCAGAAGAATGAACATGACCCGTACAACGCATCTTTTCTGGCTGCTTGTCCTCTTGTTTCTTTCTTTCCTGTCTGGCTGTACGCGGCAGGAAAAGGAACCCACCGGCAGGAAGATGAGCATGAAGACCGACCTCCTGCTGCGCACCACGCCCGTAAAGAATCAGGGAAACAGTGAGCTATGCTGGATCTACGCCATGCTGGGCACCATCGAGTGTGACCGGCTCCAAAAGGGTGATTCCGTGAATCTTTCTTCCGTCTATATGGCGCGGACGTGGCTTCACGACCAGCTTCTCTCTTGTTATTTCTCCGGCGGACGGAAAACTGTCTCGATGAGGGGCATGGCGACAATGACCCTCCACCTGCTTCAACAGCATGGTGCCCATCCTTACGACTATTCTTCTAATAAGGAAGGTGACAAGCAGGGGGCACCTTCCTGGAAAGCACTTGCACGAAAGGGAGAGCGTTTAGCTGATATTGCCGTTGGTCGCAAGAGCGGATTGAAAACTTTTGAAAAAGACGTTGAAAAACTTCTGGACGAGGAGACGGGGTTCATGCCACGCTTCGTCCATCTCTATGGTGCCACCTACAGTCCGCAGGAGTTTGCCCATAGCGTCAGCCTGCCTGGGGGATATGTCGCCATGACCTCCTTCACCCACCATCCTTTCGGGGAGTCTTTTGTGCTGGAGGTTCCCGACAACCAGCTGCAAGACCGTTTCCTGAATGTGCCCATCGACACGCTCCTTCAGCGTGTGGTGAGCAGTCTGTACCATGGTCATGCCGTCTGTTGGGAGGGAGATACCAGCGAGCCTCATTCCAAGGGCATCTATGACCTCTCGGCGGAGGCCACACAGGAAGAGCGACAGCAGCAATTTGAATGTTTTAAAACCACCGATGACCACTGCATGGTCATCGTCGGACTGGCCCATAGCACCGACGGCAGGATGTTCTTCATCTGCAAGAACTCCTGGGGCACCGACTACGGCTATCAAGGCTTCTGCTATATGAGCTACGAATATGCCCTGCTGAAGACCATCGCCGTCATCATGCATCGGGACTTATAGATATTCCGAGAAGTCGCAGAGGCGCATGTCGCCCTTGCGGAGGAAGGTATCGTGGAAGGCGAGTGCCGCCCGCATGTGCTGCGGCTCATGTCCCATGGGAGCGATGTGCTTCAGGTAGTCGCGCAGCAGGGGCTTGTAGTCGGGGTGCGCACAGTTCTCGATAATCTCCCAGGCACGGCGTACCGGTCCCTTGCCTCTGAGGTCGGCAATGCCCTGTTCCGTGGCGATAATGTCCACATCATGTTCCGTGGAGTCCACATGACAGCACATCGGAACGATGGCAGAGATTTTTCCTCCCTTGGCAGTAGAGGGCGTGGTGAAGATGGAAATATAGCCGTTGCGTTCGTAGTCGCAGGAGCCTCCGATGCCGTTCATCAGGGCTGAGCCGCAGATATGACTTGAGTTCTCATTGCCATAGATGTCGCACTCCAGCGGTGTGTTGATGGCAATGACACCCAGTCGGCGGATGACCTCCGGGGAGTTGGCAATCTCACTCTGGCGGATGGTCAGGTGCTTGGAGAAATAATCCATGTTGTCATACACGCGCTGCAGGGCCTCGTTGGTCACTGTCATAGCCGTGGCGGAAGCAGTACCGATGCGACCTTCCAGCATATAGTTGATGGCAGCATCCTGTACTACCTCTGAATAGACGTTGAAGCGAGGGATGAGCTTGCTCGTGCCCAACGCCTTCAGCACGGCGTTGCCCGTGGTGCCCACGCCACTCTGGATGGGCAGGAACTGCGGCGGAATGCGGCCTGCCTTCATGTCGTTGGCGAGCAGGTCGGCCACATGCTGGCCGATGAGCATGATCTCCTCATCGGGTTCCTTGAAGGCACGCGCCTCTTCGGGGATGTTGCTCTCAATGACACCCACAATCTTCTTCGGGTCGATGGACACATAGTCCTTGCCGATGCGGTCATAGGGGGAATGGATGTCCATCACCTCACGGCAGTCCCATACCTCGCGCGGCTCCCAGGTGTCGTGGATGAAGCGGGAGCAGGGCTTGTGGAACTGGTTGTGTTCAATGATGATGCGCTTGGCCAGACGGGCAATGGTGGTGACGATGCCGCCGGCAGAGGTCAGGAATGCCTTGCATTCGGTCTCGCCCTCTTCCATATCGCTCACCTCGATGACAGCCCAGTCCACCTCTCCGTAGAAACCGCGGCGCAGGCGCTCGGCCATGTGTCCGAGGTGCATGTCCTCATAGTCCACCTCGCCGAGGTTCGTGTGGGTGCGGAAGTCCTTGTTCGTGGAGAACGGTGCGCGGAACTTCAGGGCCTTGGCGGCAGCCATATCGCCCTCTACGCTCTGACAGGAGGAGGCGCCGGTAAGGATACCCACGCCGAACTCAATACCTTGTTCGTGGAGCTTGATGGCCCGCTTCGATAATTCTCGGAAGATGGCTTTCGGGTTGCCATTGGGTGTGAAACCTGACAGTGCCATCATGTCACCGTCGTTGATCATCTCTGCTGCCTCTAAGGCTGTAATGCGCTTGTATGCCATTGACTTTTATCCTGTTGTTTTTGAAATTCGCGGCAAAATTACTAAATAATTGATAATTGACCACTGATAATTGATAATAATTTCGTATTTTTGCACCGTTTTTAATAAAAAGACATGGAATCAAGACTCGTTATCTATAACACGCTCACCCGTCAGAAAGAGCGTTTCGAACCCCTTCACGCCCCCAATGTGGGTATGTATGTATGTGGTCCTACCGTTTATGGAGACCCCCATCTGGGACATGCTCGTCCGGCCATCACATTTGACATCCTGTTCCGCTACCTGAAGCATCTGGGCTACAAGGTGCGCTACGTCAGGAATATTACCGATGTGGGCCACTTGGAACACGATGCCGACGAGGGTGACGACAAGATAGAGAAGAAGGCACGGCTGGAACAGCTGGAGCCGATGGAGATTGCTCAGCACTACACCAACCGCTACCATCAGGCCATGGAGGCGCTGAACGTGCTTCCGCCCAGCATCGAGCCCCATGCTACCGGCCACATCATTGAGCAGGAGGAACTGGTCAGGCAGATTCTTGACAACGGGTTTGCCTACGAGAGCAACGGCTCCATCTATTTCGACATAGAGGCTTACAACAAGAAATACAAGTATGGAATCCTCTCCGGCCGCACGCTGGAGAACATCAAGGATGCCAGCCGCGAGCTCGACGGCGTGGGCGAAAAGCACCATCAGGCCGACTTCGCCTTGTGGAAGAAAGCCCAGCCCGAGCACATCATGCGCTGGCCCTCGCCCTGGAGCGACGGCTTCCCGGGGTGGCACTGCGAGTGTACGGCCATGGGACGCAAGTACTTGGGCAGTCACTTCGACATTCACGGCGGAGGCATGGACTTGGTGTTCCCCCACCATGAGTGTGAGATTGCGCAGGCTGTGGCCTCACAGGGTGACCAGATGGTGAAGTACTGGATGCACAACAACATGATTACCATCAACGGACAGAAGATGGGTAAGTCGCTGGGCAACTTCATCACGCTGGAACAGTTCTTCACAGGTCAGCACGAGTCTTTGTCACAGGCCTTCTCGCCCATGACCATCCGCTTCTTCATCCTCTCTGCCCACTATCGCGGAACCGTGGACTTCTCCGACGAAGCCCTCGTGGCCAGCCAGAAAGGACTGGAGAAACTGCTCACCGCTATCAGTGACCTGGAGCGCATACCGCTGGCCAAGGACTGCAGTCTGGAGGCACAGAAGATTATCGGCCCGTTGCGCCAGAAGTGCTATGATGCCATGAACGACGACCTCGCCACACCGCTGGTCATCGCCCATCTCTTCGAGGCTTGCGCCCTTATCAACAAGGCGCTTGACCATCAGGTGGACATCTGCGAGGAAGGACTCACCGAACTGCGCTCCGTCATGCACCTCTTCGCCTTCGATATCCTCGGACTGAAAGAAGAGAAGGGAGAGCGGAAGGAAGAACGGGAGGAAGCCTTCGGTAAGGTGGTGGACATGGTACTCTCCCTGCGTGCCAAGGCAAAGGCTGCCAAGGACTGGGCTACCTCCGACCAGATCCGTGACGAGCTGGCCGCTGCCGGCTTTGAGGTGAAGGACACGAAGGACGGAGTCACCTGGAAACTCAATAAATAGTCCGGTGGGCGGGTGTTATCGCTTTTTCCTAAAAAAATGTAATAATACCTCGGTTCCTTCTTTGGTTACAATAATAATGTGTACCTTTGCGCCCGATTTTGCAAACAGATGTTTTAATTATAGATGTTTTTAAGTTAATTTTTAGATGAACGTTATTACGAAAAGTGTTCAATTGCCTGATGGAAGAACCATCACAATTGAGACCGGGAAAGTGGCAAAGCAGACCGACGGATCGGTAATGCTGCGCATGGGTAACACCGTGCTGCTCGCTACTGTTTGTGCCGCAAAGGATGCAGTTCCCGGAACAGATTTTATGCCTTTGCAGGTCGATTACAGAGAGCAGTACTCCGCAGCAGGTCGTTTCCCCGGTGGATTCACCAAGCGTGAGGGTAAGGCTGGCGACAACGAGATCCTGACGAGCCGTCTGGTTGACCGTGTGCTCCGCCCCCTCTTCCCCAGCAACTACCATGCTGAGGTGTTTGTCAACGTGATGCTGCTCAGTGCCGACGGGGTTGATCAGCCCGATGCATTGGCCGGTTTTGCCGCTTCTGCCGCTTTGGCATGCTCAGATATTCCTTTCGAGTGTCCGATCAGTGAGGTGCGTGTAGCCCGTATCAACGGTGAGTACGTCATCGACCCCACCTTCGAGCAGATGAAGGAAGCCGACATGGACATCATGGTGGGCGCCAGCGCCGAGAATATCATGATGGTGGAAGGTGAGATGAAGGAGGTCAGCGAGCAGGATCTGCTCGGTGCGCTGAAGGCCGCCATGGATGCCATCAAGCCCATGTGTGAGCTGCAGGCAGAGCTGAGCAAGGAGCTCGGCACTGACGTGAAGCGCGAGTATGACCATGAGGTGAACGACGAGGACCTGCGCGAGCAGATGAAGAAGGAGTGCTACCAGCCTGCCTACGACGTGACGAAGCAGGCACTGGAGAAGCACGCCCGTGCAGAGGCTTTCGAGAAGATTCTTGCCGACTTCAAGGAGAAGTACGCTGCTGAACACAGCGACCTCACCGAGGACGAGCTGGAAGAGAAATATGCCATGATGGACCGTTACTACCACGATGTGGAGCGCGATGCCATGCGTCGCTGCATCCTCGACGAGGGTATCCGTCTCGATGGTCGTAAGACCGATGAGATCCGTCCCATCTGGTGTGAGGTTTCTCCCCTGCCCATGCCTCACGGAAGCTCTATCTTCACCCGTGGTGAGACACAGTCGCTCTCTACCTGTACGCTGGGAACGAAGCTCGACGAGAAGCTTGTTGACGATGTACTGGACAAGAGCTACATGCGCTTCCTGCTCCACTACAACTTCCCCCCGTTCTGTACGGGTGAGGCCAAGGCACAGCGTGGCGTAGGACGTCGTGAGATCGGTCATGGCCATCTGGCTTGGCGTGCCCTGAAGGACATGATTCCTGAGGAGTTCCCCTATACTGTACGTCTGGTAAGCCAGATTCTGGAGTCCAACGGTTCCAGCTCCATGGCTACCGTCTGTGCCGGTACGCTGGCACTGATGGACGCTGGTGTTCCCATGAAGAAGCCCGTGAGCGGTATTGCCATGGGTCTGATCAAGAACCCCGGCGAGGACAAGTATGCCGTGTTGAGCGACATCCTCGGTGATGAGGATCACTTGGGCGACATGGACTTTAAGACCACTGGTACGAAGGATGGTCTGACAGCTACACAGATGGATATCAAGTGCGACGGTCTCTCCTTTGAGATTCTGGAAAAAGCCCTCATGCAGGCCAAGGCTGGTCGTGAGCATATCCTCGGCAAGCTCACTGAGACCATCAGCGAGCCCCGCGCAGAGCTCAAGCCCCAGGTTCCGCGTATCGAAGCCTTCGATATTCCGAAGGAGTTCATCGGTGCCGTCATTGGCCCGGGCGGAAAGATCATCCAGCAGATGCAGGAGGACACCGGTGCCACCATCACCATCGATGAGATTGACGGCGTGGGCAAGGTGCAGGTCAGCGCTCCTGACAAGGACAGCATTGAGGCAGCCATCCGCAAGATCAAGGCTATCGTGGCTGTTCCCGAGGTGGGCGAGACCTACGAGGGCACCATCCGCAGCATCATGCCTTATGGTTGCTTCGTAGAGATCATGCCCGGCAAGGACGGACTGCTCCATATCTCCGAGATTGACTGGAAGCGCCTGGAGACTGTTGAGGAGGCTGGCCTGAAGGAAGGCGACAAGATTACCGTAAAACTTCTGGAGATTGATCCGAAGACCGGTAAGTACAAGCTCTCCCACCGTGTGCTCATTCCGAAGCCCGAGGGATATGTAGAGCGTGAGCGTCGTCCTCGTGGTGAACGTCCAGAGCGTGGCGAACGTCGTCAGCGCCCGGAGCGTGGTGAGCGTCATCAGCGTCCGGAGCGTCGCAACGAAAACCGTGAGCCTCGCTTCACAGAGGACTATCACGATCCCATGACTCAGCATGAGCCGAAGGACTTCAGCGATGCCCTGGATCACACCACCGACATCGACTAAGAAAGAATAAACTGAAGAAGGCTGCCCAACCACAGGCGGCCTTCTTTTTTTTGCTCTCTCATCAAAGAAAGCGTATTTTCGCGAACGATTTGATGATTTCTGTGTATGCAATGACAGAATGACAGAAAGTTTAATCATCAAAACCGAAAAAAGGAAATGAAAGCAAATAGAACATTGGCGTGGATTGCAATGCTGGCTATAGCCACCAATCTGATTGCCCAGACAAAGGCTGTTAGGATTGAGAGTCCTATCGTGTCGGAGAAGGATTTCGTATGGTATGTAGAACAGAAAGGGGCATGGAAAGAGGCCGTTCAGCAAAATCCGAATGACGAGAACGCATGGCTGAACTACTACAATGCGGCACGCTATATGAGTTGGTTCCAGAAGGAGGACTCGACAGCCAAACAGGTGGTGCGTGAGATGGAACAGACCATCCCCGACAGCTATACGTTTAACTTCTGCGCTTACCGTGAATCGGTGCAAGGCAAGGGCTATGGCGAACCTAAGAAATATGCGGAGGCAGCTCTAAGCATGCTGCCTGACGATATGCAGTTCTTCGATTATGACAACTGGGTATGCTATCTGTCCATGCAGGGCGATGAAGTCCGCATGAGACCCCTCGCAAAGCGATATTTCGATAGTGGCATCTATTCAGAGGCCGTGTTGCGCTATAGTTATAATGAACTGGCAGGAATGGAGGAAGGCGGCATCTACATTGCTAATGGTGATGCGGCCATCATTCCCAAATGGCTCATCCAAGAGGGTATGAATATCTACAAAGACAAGACGATTGTCTGTGCCTCGTTTCTCTGTGTGAAAGAATATCGCGAATGGCTGTTCAGTAAGTTAGGTATCCCGATGCCTACGCTTAAAGAGCCAGCATGCGCAGAAGATTATGATGCCAATGATCGCGCAATGCTCCAAGCCATCATCGACAAGTATGGCAGCAAAGTCTATTTCTCAACAACAACACTCACTGAGATAATGGAACCTTGGAAAAAGAATCTCTATAATGAAGGATTGCTTTTGAAATACTCAAAGAGGTCTTACGACAACCTTGCCATCAAGCGCCGTAATGTAGAAGAGCGTTATCTGCTGGAGTATCTGTTGGTGTCGTTCCGTCCAGAATGGACTGCCGGACAGCGACTCTCGGCCAACTATGCCGTGTTGTTGGCCGACTTGCTGCCCTACTATGCTAAGCATGACAAGAAGCGTTACGATTGGCTGATGCAATTGCTGGTGTCAGCTGTGACGAACACTTCTCTCAGCGATGAGCGAAAGCAGGAGATTCTCAAAAACCTGATGATGTAGGCGATGCTGATACCCTTGAGACGATCGGCACAGACCGATGAACAGCTGATGCTGAGGGCTGCACGAGGAAGCGACCGGGCCTTCGAGGAACTCTACAACCGTCATGCACGGCGGTTGCAAGGTTTCTTCGCAAGACGACTTGGCGAAGACAGTGACTTGGCAGCAGATTTTATGCACGACACTTTCCTTCGTCTCTATGCTGCCCGTGAGAACTATCGGGAAGGCAAGAGCTTTCGCGCCTGGCTCTATACCATCGCCTATAATCTCTGCAAGAACCATCTAAGGAATCGCCTGACGATGATTCACGACAAAAGCGAAGAAGCCATGGATGTGACGAATATTGAGGTTGAAATGGATTCTGCTATCCTTCATGAGGCCTTGAGCCAGATTCTACGCGACCTCCCAGAAGACTATGCCATGCTTTTCTCGCTGCACTACGAGGAAGAACTTACTGTTCCACAGGTAGCCCAAATCACCTCGCTGCCTGAAGGGACCATCAAGTCACGACTCCATAAAACAATGACACTCATCAAACAAAAACTCAAGCAATATGAAAATAGAAGATAAAGACATTTTCCGCACCGCCCGGCAGTTGCGTGACGAACAGAATGCCCAGCTTCATGTTCGCCCATGGAACCGCCATCGCCACTTCCATATTCCAACATGGCTTGTTGCCGTTCCTGCCGCAGCTATCATTGGCTTTGTACTGGGCATCTGGACGAATAGCAACAACTCGAAGGATGTCCCGCTTACAGCACTCGTTGATACCGTGTACATTAAGACTCCCGAAAAAATCAAAGAACCTGAAACGATCACTCATACCGATTCAAAACAACAAAAAACTGTTACAGTCAGACCAACTGCTGTAACGACTACGATAAGAGAGGAACAACCGGCGACCATTGGTCATCCTATAGCAGATGACAAGATTCGCTATGATCTGTTAGTAAGAAACTAAAACTTTATTTGAAAGTGCTCAAGTAACGCTTTGTATTGGTCTTGTGCGGTGAGACAGGTGTCAGTGAGATATCCGTCGATATGTCCCCAGTCACGAAGGCCACGGAAGTGGTTGACGGTTTCCAGAATATCATCAACGTTGATAGCATCATCGGTGAAATATACTCCACTTTCGTCTATCGGCAAGTTTTGACGCCATTTTCAACTGCAAAGTTATATAAACTTTCCGATACCGGCAAGAAAATGAATGAAATTATACTTTTGCGTACACAGAAATCATCAATCAAATCGTTCGCGAAATACATTTTTAAGCGAACTCTCCTGTTGCGAGGAGCAAGACCAATGGTTTGCGATACAAACAAAAAAGTCGAGATTTTGTCTCGGCTTTTTGCGCTTCAGGATGGGCTTGAACCAACGACCCCCTGATTAACAGTCAGGTGCTCTAACCAACTGAGCTACTGAAGCAGTTTTGCTGTTAAGCGGTTGCAAAAGTACGTTGATTTTTTCTAACTACCAAACTTTTTGAAGTTTTTTTTTGATTTATTTTCAAATTAACGTTATTTTAAGGAAAAAGAGGATGGAATAGAACATTATGTTGTAATTTTGCATGTGAAAACAGAAACCAATGAAAAAGTTACTTTCATTCTTTACGGTGATATTGTTGGCTTGTCCGCTTGAGGCACAGGTCAACGATAGGAATTTCGACATTGTGAAGAACCTCGACGTGATGAATGTCATCTACAAGCATCTGGACATGCTCTATGTAGATACGCTCAACGCCAACGAGGTCATCGGCACGGGTATCAAGGCGATGCTCCACAGCCTGGATCCCTATACGGAGTACTATCCGGAGGAGAACACGAAGGATGTTACCTTTATGCGTACGGGAACCTATGCGGGCTTCGGCTCCATCATCCGCTATGACTTTAGCCAGAACCGCGTCATCATAGGCGAGCCTTACGAGGGAATGCCTGCGGCAGAGGCCGGTGTGAGGCTGGGCGATGTCATCCTGTCGATCGACGGAGAGTCGATGGAGGGAAAGAGCACCAGCTATGTCAGCGACCACCTGCGCGGTGAGGCCGGTACTACCTTCGAGTTGAAAGTGCAGCGTCCTGCCACGGGTGAGATCCTGACACGCCGCGTCACGCGCCGTGCCATTCAGACTCCCGCCATTCCCTATTACGGGATGCTGGACAACGGGGTGGGGTATATCGCCCTGAACTCCTTCACGGAGAATGTGTCGAAGGATATGCGCCGCGCTTTCATCGACCTGAAGAAGAAGGGGATGACTGCGCTGGTCCTCGACCTTCGCAACAACGGTGGCGGTTCGGAAATGGAGGCGGTGAACATCGTGAACATGTTTGTGCCTAAGGGAAAGCTCGTCGTCTCCAATCGTGGCAAGATGGCGCGTGCCAACCACGACTACCTGACGATGGTAGAACCCCTGGACACGCTGATGCCCGTTGCCGTGCTGGTGAACGAGAACTCGGCCTCGGCCAGTGAGATTACCAGCGGTGCCCTGCAGGACATGGACCGCGCGGTGATTGTCGGCACGCGCACCTATGGCAAGGGCTTGGTACAGATGACGCTCGACCTTCCCTACAACGGAACGCTGAAGCTGACGACCAGCAAATACTATATTCCCAGCGGACGCTGCATCCAGAAAGGCGGAAAGGGCGACGTCTTCTATACGGCGAACGGCAGGGAGGTGAAGGACGGCTGTGGCATCATGCCCGATCTGGAGGTGAAAGCCGACTCCGTGTCCAACCTCGTCTTCAGCCTCACGCAGTTGGTGGACTCCAGTGAGCTGGTGCTCCATTATGAACTTGACTACCTGAAGCGTCATGACAAGATTGCCGCTCCCGCAGAGTTCATGCTGACCGATGAGGACTTCGAGGAGTTCAAGCAGCTCGTGATGAAGGGCGACTTTAAGTACGACCGCAGCACGGAGGTCTATCTGGACAACCTGGAGAAAATAGCGAAGTTTGAAGACTACTACACCGATGCGAAGGAAGAGTTTGAGCAGCTCCGCAAGAAGTTGAAGCACGACGTGGGAAAGGACCTCGATCGTGACCGTGAGACCCTGAAACGCATCATCGCCAACGACCTCGTCACCGTCTATTACTACCAGCGCGGGGCCATCGAGAACTCCCTCAGCTACGACAAGGTGCTGCTCCGTGCCGAGGAACTGCTGGGCAATCAGGAGGAATACATGAAGATTCTTCAGGGAAACTGATGCCATATCAGAGATTTTGATTATTTTTGCAAACATATTCAAAACAATAAAAAACAAGCAAGACCATGAGTTTATTAGAGAAAATCGTTGCACGAGCCAAGTCTGACAAGCAGCGCATCGTGCTTCCCGAGGCGCTGGAAGAGCGCACACTGACTGCCGCCGACCGCGTGCTGGCCGACGAAGTGGCCGACATTATCCTTATCGGCAACCCTGCAGAGATCAAGGCTCTGGCCGCCAAGCTGGGACTGACCCACATTGACAAGGCCACCATCATTGATCCGGAGAACAATCCCAAGAGCGAGGAGTATGCCGCCCTCTTGACGGAGCTTCGCAAGAGCAAGGGCATGACCATTGAGCAGGCCCGTGAGCTGATGAAGAATCCTCTGTACTTAGGTTGTATGATTATCAAGACCGAAGGTGCCGACGGACAGATCTCCGGTGCGCTCTCTACCACCGGCGACACCCTTCGTCCCGCCCTCCAGATTATCAAGTGTGCCCCTGGCATCACCTGCGTGAGCGGCGGTTTGCTGCTCATCTCCAAGCAGAAGCAGTATGGTGAGGACGGCGTTCTCGTAGTAGGCGACGTGGCTGTTACCCCGATGCCCGATGCTAATCAGTTGGCACAGATTGCTGTCTGCACGGCACAGACTGCCAAGAGCGTGGCCGGATTTGCAGAGCCCCGCGTGGCCATGCTGAGCTTCTCCACGAAGGGCAGTGCCAAGCACGAGGTAGTGGATAAGGTCATCGAGGCCACCCGCATCGCCAAGGAGATGGCTCCCGAGTTGAAGCTCGACGGTGAGCTGCAGGCCGATGCCGCCCTGGTTCCCTCTGTAGGTGCCAAGAAGGCCCCCGGCTGCGAGATTGCCGGCAAGGCCAACGTGCTCGTGTTCCCCAATCTGGAGGTCGGTAACATCGGCTACAAGCTGGTACAGCGCTTAGGCGACGCCATCGCCATCGGTCCTGTCCTGCAGGGTATCGCCCGCCCGGTCAACGACCTCAGCCGTGGCTGTTCTGTTGATGACATCTACTATATGGTAGCCATCACCGCATGCCAGGCCATGGATGCCAAATAAAAAGACCCACCCCCTGCCCCTCCCTATAGGGCGGGGAGTGTTTAGTCTCAATATAAAGAATTTATAAACCATTAAAAAATTGCCCCTAATACTCTCGGGTAATTACTCCTCCCCATTCAGGGGGAGGTCGAGAGGGGGCCTATATTATGAAAGTTTTAGTATTAAACTGCGGCAGCAGTTCCATCAAGTATAAGCTGTACAACATGGATGACGAGAGCGTGTTGGCACAGGGTGGCGTAGAGCGCATCGGCCTTGACAACGCGTTCCTGAAGCTGACCCTTCCCAATGGCGAGAAGAAAATCCTCAACCACGACATGCCCGACCATAAGGAAGGTGTGAACTTCGTGTTCCAGACCCTCCTTAGCGATGAGTATGGTGCCATCAAGAGCTTGGACGAGATAGATGCTGTCGGCCACCGTATCGTGCAGGGTGGTGACCTCTTTGAGAAGAGCTGTCTCGTGGACGAGCGTGTTGAGGCTGGTATTGAAAGTCTCTGCGATCTCGCTCCTGTCCACAATGCCGGACACCTAAAGGGTATCCGTGCCGTTGACCACCTCATGCCGAAGGTTCCTCAGGTAACGGTCTTCGATAATGCCTTCCATTCCACCATGCCCGCCTATGCCTATCTCTACGCCGTTCCCTACGAGCTGTACGAGAAGTACCATGTGCGCCGCTACGGTTTCCACGGCACCTCCCACCGCTATGTCAGCCACCGCGTGGCCGAGCTGATGGGCAAGGATATCAAGGACCTGAAGATCATCACCTGCCATATCGGCAACGGCGCTTCCGTGGCCGCCATCAAGGACGGCAAGGTGATGGACACCTCCATGGGCCTGACACCGCTGGCCGGCGTGATGATGGGCAGCCGCTCCGGCGACATCGACGCTTCTGCCGTGACTTATATCATGGACAAGCTGGGCAAGAAGCCGCAGGAGATGGCCGACTACCTGAACAAGGAGAGCGGCGTTTTGGGCATCAGCGGCATCTCCAGCGACATGCGCGATGTGGAGAACGCTGCCAACGAGGGCAACGAGCGTGCCCGCCTGGCGCTGCAGATGTATAACTACCGCATCAAGAAATACATCGGTGCCTATGCCGCAGCCATGGGAGGCGTTGACGTCATCGTGTGGACTGCCGGTGTCGGCGAGAACCAGATCAACACCCGCATGGAAGCATGCTCCGGCCTGGAGTTCCTTGGCGTGAAGATGGATGCTGAGGCTAACCAGAGCCGCGGCGAGGAGAAGCTCATCTCCGCTGCCGACTCCAAGGTGCTGGTTTGGGTCGTTCCCACCGACGAGGAGATTGTTATCGCCCGCGACACCATGGAATTAGTCCTTCACAAGGCATGAACAATAGGATCGTAACTTTCGGCGAAGTGCTCCTTCGCTTTTCCAAAAACGGATTCAGACGGCTGCAACAGGGCAGCCGTCTGAACGGCAACTACGGCGGCTCGGAGGCCAATGTGGCCGTGTCGCTTGCCATGTTGGGCGACGAGGTGGAGTATGTCTCTCGCGTTCCCGAGAGCCAGATGGGTCAGGCATGCCTGAATGAGCTGCGCTACTACGGGCTTGACGTGCGCCATGTGGTGCGTGGTGGTGAGCGTCTGGGCACCTACTATTTCGAGTCGTCGGCAGGCCTGCGCAACTCGCAGGTGGTCTATGACCGCCAGAACTCCTCGTTCTACAGCTGCGCCCCCGGCATGTTCTCCTGGCGCGACATTTTCCGTCGGGCGAACGTGTTCCACTGTTCCGGCATCACCTGTTCCGTCTCTCAGAGTGCTGCCGATGCCACCTTCGAGGCCGTGCAGACCGCCCGCGAGATGGGACTCACCGTCTGTTGTGACATCAATTTCCGCAAGAACCTCTGGCGCTATGGTGCCGATGCCCACGAAACGCTGCACCGCCTGCTGCAGTACAGCGACTTCATCTTCGGCGACCAGGGCGAGTTCGAGGTGGCAACAGGTTATCCGCGCATACCGTTCACGGCTACCGATGCCAATGCGGAGCTGGATATGGAGGCTTATGCGGAGTGGTTTGAACGTGTCCAGAAGGAGTTTCCGCGTTGCAAGAAGTTTATCCTTGCCATGCGCAACGAACTCTCTTCCACCCACCATACGCTCACAGGCCTGCTCTATCACAATGGACAACTGTACCGCACGCGTATTTATGAAATCAATCCCGTCATCGATCCGATGGGCGTGGGCGATGCTTTCGTTGCCGCTTACATCCATGCCTCGCTGAAATGGCCTGATGATAACCAGCGTTGCTTGGACTTCTCGTTGGCCGCCTCGCAGTTGAAGAACTCCGTCAGCGGCGACTTCAACCTCGTGACAGAGGACGAGATTCTCGCGCAGATGTAAGCTTCCCTTTTCTTGAAACATTCCCTTTCCTATTGCTGTAGCAGCCCTTTCGTGTTGCTATAGCATTCCTTCTGTAAAGTAAAATAATTTATTTTGCTGACCAAAATAATTTATTTTACCGACCAATATAATTTATTTTGCTGACCAAAATAATTTATTTTACTCAGCAATATAGTCTATTTTACTTGATGTTTCCAATCCTTTTGAGGGATAAAGGGTCCGGGATGGCAGGATAGAACGTGCGGGTCGCGCGCGTATAATATAATAAGGAGGGAAGCTGTTGCTTGCCTGGAGAGTTGTGAAAGGGTGGGGCTTCACCCGTTAAAGTGTACTTTTTACGCTGTATTTGTTAAAAAGTGTATAAATAGGTAAGGTTTAAATAATTTTGTTTGTGGGTTTAGTAAAATTACACTAATTTTGCACTTTGTTACCCAAAAAAGGTAAAAAGATATCAGCTTTTTCTTAAAGGCAGCGATAGAAAGAATAATTGAAAGTAAAATATAGTTATTAGTTAAAATTAAACAAAAGAGAATTTATGGAAAAAAGACTAAGTTTGATTCTGACAGGCCTTTTCCTCTGTGTAGGAATGGTGTTTGCCCAGAACAAAATTACTGGTACCGTAATCTCTGCTGACGATGGCCAGCCCATCATCGGTGCAACTGTTTTGGTACAAGGTACGAAGACTGGTACAGCCACTGATATGGACGGTAAGTTCACCGTCAACGTTGCTGCCGGCAAGAAGCTCGTGGTGAGCTATGTGGGTATGGAGACCCAGACCGTGACAGCCAAGCAGGGAATGACGATTACGCTGAAGACCGACAACAATGCACTGAGCGAGGTTGTCGTGACCGGTATGCAGCAGATTGACAAGCGCCTGTTCTCAGGTGCCGCCATCAAGCTCGACGCCTCAGAGACCAAGATTGACGGTATGGCCGACATCAGCCGTTCGCTGGAAGGCCGTGCAGCCGGTGTGAGCGTGCAGAACGTCAGTGGTACCTTTGGTACAGCCCCGAAGATCCGCGTGCGCGGTGCCACCTCTATCTATGGTAGCTCCAAGCCCCTGTGGGTGGTTGACGGCGTGATCATGGAAGACGTGACCGACATTTCTGCCGACGAGCTTTCTTCCGGTGATGCCAACACCCTGATTTCTTCAGCCATTGCAGGCTTGAACTCCGATGATATTGAGAGTTTCCAGATCCTGAAGGACGGTTCGGCTACCTCTATCTATGGTGCCCGCGCCATGGCCGGTGTGATTGTCGTTACCACCAAGAAGGGTAAGGCCGGACAGTCACACATCAGCTATACCGGTGAGTACACCATGCGCCTGAAGCCGATGTATTCCACCTTCAACATCATGAACTCTCAGGACCAGATGGCCGTTTACCAGGAGTTGCAGCAGAAGGGTTACCTGAACTACGCTGAGACTGCCAACGCCATGAACGGTGGTATCTATGCCAAGATGTACGAGCTGATGAGCCAGTACAACCCCACGACCGGTCAGTATGGCCTTGCCAACACCCCGGAGGCCCGTGCAGCCTACCTGCGCAACGCAGAGTATCGCAACACCGACTGGTTCGACGGACTGTTCTCTCAGGAAATCATGCACAACCACTCCGTGAGCATCTCCGGCGGTACGGACAAGTCTCAGTACTATGCATCCGTCAGTGCCATGTTCGATCCGGGTTGGGCTATGCAGAGTAAGGTGCAGCGTTACACTGCTAACCTGAACACCACCTACAACGTGTCGAAGATGGTTGACGTGAACTTGATCGGTAACGCCAGCTTCCGTAAGCAGCGCGCTCCAGGTACCCTGAGTGCCGAGGTTGACCCTGTGTTCGGTGAGGTGAAACGTGACTTCGATATCAACCCCTACTCCTATGCCCTGAATACTTCACGCGCACTGGATGAGCACACGTTCTATACCCGCAACTATGCCCCCTTCAACATCTATCATGAGTTGGAGAACAACTACATGGACCTCGGTGTCACCGACTTCCGTGTACAGGGAAGCATCGACATCAAGCCCATCCAGAAGGTGAAGATCACCCTCTTGGGTGCTGCCAAGTACTCCACCACATCTCAGGAACACTACATCAAGGATGACGCTAACCAGGCTTTGGCTTACCGTGCCATGCCCACTTCAACCATCCGCGATGCCAACCCGTTCCTCTATAAGGATCCGGACAACCCCTATGCACTGAAGGTTTCCGTGCTGCCCGACGGTGGTATCTTCAATCGTACCGACAACCGTATGTTCGGATGGGACACCCGTGTCTCCGCATCTTATAACGACGTGTACAACGATGACCATATCGTGAACCTCTACGGTGGTATGGAGACTAACTCCATCGACCGCCATTCTACATGGTTCCGCGGTTGGGGTCTGCAGTATGACAATGGTGAGATTGCCCGCTACGACTACCGTATTTTCAAGAAGGGTGAGGAAGAGAACGCTGCTTACTACACCATGAGCAACACCCGCTCCCGTTCTGCAGCCTTCTTCGGCACAGGTACCTATTCTTTCCAGGGCCGCTATCAGGTGACGGGTACTATCCGTTACGAGGGAACCAACTCCCTGGGTAAGGCCCGCAAGTCACGCTGGCTGCCCACCTGGAACGTTTCTACCGCATGGAACGCCCATGAGGAGAGCTGGTATCAGAACATCTTCAAGGACATCCTGACCCACACCACGCTCCGCCTGTCTTACTCTCTGACCGGTGAGCGTCCTAGCGTGACCAACGCACAGCCTATCATCAGGGCTTACACTCCGTGGCGTCCGTTTACCAGCGTCCGTGAGAGTGGTCTGACCATCAGCCAGCCCGGTAACGGCGACCTGACCTATGAGAAGAAGCATGAGTTCAACGTGGGTGTTGACCTCGGTTTCCTGAACAACCGCATCAATGTTACTGCCGACTGGTACACCCGTCGCAACAAGGACCTGATTGGTTACACACCGACCGACTTCTACGGCGAGCAGCCCCTGAACGTGGCCTCCATGAAGTCAAGTGGTTGGGAGCTTTCAGTCTCTACCACCAACATCAAGAGCAAGGACTTCACCTGGACCACCAACTTCATCTACTCTCATACGAAGAACGAGGTGACCAAGCTCCATTCTGTGGCCCGTGTCATCGACCTTATCAGCGGTACCGGCTTCACCATGGAAGGTTATCCCGTGCGCGCCCTGTTCTCCATCCCCTTCATGGGACTTGACCGCGAGGGTATCCCCACCTTCCTCGATCAGGACGGCAACATCTCCTCTACAGGCATCTACTTCCAGGAGAGCGATCCTGAGAAGCTCAGCTTCCTGAAGTATGAGGGCAGCGTTGACCCGACAGACGTGGGTTCGTTCGGTAACATCTTCAAGTACAAGAACCTCTCACTGAACGTGTTCATCACCTATAGCTTCGGTAACGTGATTCGTCTCGACCCCGTGTTCTCCAACACTTATGACGACCTGAAGTCCACACCGAAGGAGTTCAGAAACCGCTGGGTTGTTCCCGGTGACGAGAACTATACGTCAATTCCGGTTATCGCTTCCAAGCGTCAGAACCGTAACAATACCGACCTGCGCTACGCTTACAACGCTTACAACTATTCTACCGAGCGTATCGCCAAGGGTGACTTCATCCGCATGAAGGAAATCTCTCTGGGCTACGACTTCCCGAAGTCGCTGATTTCTCACACCGGTCTGGGCTCAGCTTCTCTGAAGCTGCAGGCCACGAACCTCTTCCTTATCTACGCCGACAAGAAACTCAACGGACAGGATCCTGAGTTCTTCAACACTGGTGGTGTGGCCGTACCTGTTCCCAAGCAGTTCACCCTCACCCTGCGTCTGGGCCTCTAAATGAAACGGAAGAAATTTAGAACTTAAAGATATAAAGAGAATATGAACAAATATATTGGATTATCTATTGTAGCCCTGGGTCTGACGTTCACTTCATGTAACGATTTCCTTGACGTGACACCAGACAACCGTGCAACTATCGACACTGAGGATAAGGTGGAGAAACTGCTTGTCTCTGCCTACGCAAACAACACCTATCAGTTCTTCTGCGAGACCATGAGCGACAACCTCGACGACTACGGTGAGAACAACCCTTACACCGACCGCTTCTTTGATCAGACTTACAAGTGGGAGGATGTCACCGAGGATGACAACGAATCACCGGAGTCTTACTGGGAAGGAGCCTATGATGCTATCATCCAGGCCAATCAGGCCCTGGACGCTATCAACAACATGGGAGCCACTTCACAGGCCCTTCTCGAAGCCAAGGCTGAGGCCCTGTTAACGCGTGCTTATCACCACTTCATGCTGGTAAACATCTTTGGTAAGCACTATAACTCCGCAACCAGTGCCACAGATCCTGGTGTGCCCTATCTGGGTGAGGTGGAGACACAACTCGACAAGCACCATGAGCGTGCGTCTGTCGCTTCCATCTATCAGATGATTGACCAGGACCTCCAGATCGCCCTGCCTCTCGTAGGTAGCAGCTATATGTCTGTACCCAAGTACCACTTCAATCCGAAGGCTGCCTATGCTTTTGCAGCACGCTTCTACCTGTTCTATGAAAAGTGGGACGAGGCAATCAAGTATGCCAACATGTGCCTGGGCAGCGAGCCTGCTTCTCAGCTGCGTGACTGGAGTACGATGGCAACATTGACATCTTCCTTCGATGTTTACACCAATCACTGGATTGACGCTTCCCTGAACAGCAACCTGCTGCTCGTTACGGCTTACTCACAGATGGGTGTGATCTTCGGTCCTTACGGATACTACAAGCGCTACACTCATGGCCCGTATCTCGCAGGAAATGAGACTTGCAACGCTGCCAACGTGTTCGGTACAGGTGCCGAGATGTATTACGCTCGTCCGCGTACCTATAATGGAACAAACTATTCCTTCGTGATTTTCTGGAAGACTCCGTATCTGTTTGAATACACTGATCCCGTGAACGGTATCGGTTTTGCTCACACCGTGTATGCAGCCCTCACCACCGACGAGGCCCTGCTGACACGTGCTGAGGCTTACATCATGAAGGGTGAGTACGACAAGGCTGCTGAAGACCTGAACATTTGGGCACATGCCATCTCGAAGACCACGGTCAATCTGACTGCCGACTACATCCAGGCTTTCTACAACGCTGCTAACTATAGCTATGATGCCTATGATGAAGACGGTAATTTCGTGGGAATTGACGGTACCATCTCCACCATCAAGAAGCACCTGCACCCCGCCTTCCCCATCGATGTTGAGGGCAGCAAGCAGGAGGCTATGCTGCAGTGCGTGCTCGGCTTCCGCCGTATCCAGTTCATGCAGGAAGGTATGCGCTGGTTCGACATCAAGCGCTATGGCATCGAGATTCCCCGCCGTGTCATCGCTGCCGACGGTTTACCCGATCCGGATGGTGTCTATGACTGGCTGACCGTTAATGACCTGCGCCGCGCTGTCCAGATTCCGCCGAAGGTTCGCGACTCCGGTATTGAGGCCAACCCGCGCTAATATGCAGTATCAGTCTTAACATTTATCAAAATCAATCAAGAGATACAATATGAAAAAATATATCATCTATTCATTGATGTTGGCCGTGGGTGCTTTCTCGCTGAGTTCCTGCTCCGAGGATGACTTGAGCCCCGTGAGTGTCATCACCACCACGCAGACCAACCAGAATGATTTCGACAGGTGGCTTCAGGTGAATTTTGTAGCTCCCTACAACATTGACTTTGAATACCGCTATGTCGATATTGAGACCAACAACAACTACTATCAAATTCCCGCACGCTATGAGGATGCTGTCAAGCTGGCTCATATTGTGAAGTACACATGTATAGAGGCTTACAACGAGGTGGCAGGCGTAGAATTCACCCGTACCTACTTCCCTAAGATGTTCATGGTGACAGGTGAGTGGTTGTATCGTAACAACGGTACCATCGTCCTCGGTGAGGCGGAGGGAGGTAAGAAAATCTATCTTTATGGTTCCAATTATCTGACTCAGGCTCTTACCGATGTAAATGCGCTCAACGAGTACTATCTGAAGACAATCCATCATGAATTCACGCACATCCTGAACCAGACGAAGAACTATCCCGAGGACTTCCAGCTCATCACCGGTGAGGACTATCTGGCTGACGAGTGGAGCTCTGAAGAGGGTGAGACAGGATTCCTGAAGCGCGGCTTCATCTCCGACTACTCACAGCACTCTCACCAGGAGGACTTCGCAGAGATGGTTTCCGTCTATGTCACCAACACTCCCGAGCAGTGGAATGCCTGGATGACTGAGGCCGGTTCAACTGGTAAGAAGCTAATCAACCAGAAGCTGGATGTTGTTCGCGAATATTTGAATGACAAGTGGGGCATCGACCTCGACCAGATGCGTTCTACCATTCTTGCCCGTGAAAACGATGTCGTAAATGGTGATGTTGATCTCGATGACTTAACCTATTAATGTAAGGAGGACATAAAATATGAAAAAAGCATTCATTTATCTGCTGATGGCCCTTCCCCTGGTACTTACCACTTCTTGTCTGAAGGACCAGGAGGATACTTTTGCTCTGCCTTCTGCACAGCGCATGCAGGCTTATCTGGAGGAGACAAAGGCTGTGCTCATGAGTTCTCCTAACGGATGGGCTATGAAATACTATCCTGATCGCGAGCAGAGCTATGGAGGTGTAAACCTCACGCTAAGATTTACCGCGGACAGTGTGTACGTTAGTTCGGAGATGGGTACTGCAACCCAGGAACTCGGTAGCCTTTATACCGTTTCCACCGACAACGGTCCTATGCTCTCGTTTGACACTTACAATGAGTTCATCCACTACTTCGCAACACCGAGCTCCAGCGCCTATGAGGCAATGGATGGTGACTTCGAGTTCATGATTATGGATATCAGCGACGACAAGAATACGATAACCCTGAGGGGAAAGCGTAGTGGAAATACTATCGAGATGAACCGCCTGAACGTTCCTTCCGCCACCTATCTGCAGAGTATCTTCGACATAGAGGGAGACATGATGTTCAGCAACTATATCGTTGTAGAGGGAACAGACACTACTTCTGTCAGCCTTTCTGCAGGAACGGCTAAGTTTGTTTTTGACGAGGATGTTCAGACCACGGGTTACATTTATTCACCGGAGGGTATAGAGTTCTATAACCCCGTTACTATCTTCGGCAAAGAAGTGACCGGTATGAGATATGCTCCTGCCGTCGATTCTTATGTGGCTTTGAACAACAGCGAAGTGGTCTTCCAGATAGTCATTGTTCCTCTGAACGAGCAGCTTGTCACCAGAGACTGGTACTTCGCTTATAGTCTGCTCGGCCAGTACGCACAGCCTCTGTGGGCTCAGGCGAAAGCTGGTTCTGAAGGCGAAGGCGAGGTCATCAGCGTCGCTGCATTTACTGTCGATGCACCGGGCTTCGGTATCTTCCTTGCCTCTGGTAACTACGGTTGTTTCTATCACTTCGAGTACACGCTGACAGGTGAAGATGAAATTACCATGTACTACAATAACTTGGGCACGGGAACCTATGAGGGCAACGCAAGCTGGTATATCGATCATGCCGGTCACGATGGTATCGTCAAGACCTTCGGTGAAGATGAGGATCATGCCCGTACCTTCAAACTCTCTGCTGATAATGCTGTCAGCCCGAAAGAGATTACGATGAGTGATGTGAACGAGCCAACCAACGTGATTACCGTTGTAGCACGTTCCATCTCGAACCCGTTTGAGAATTAATCGTGAAACGTAAAAAGAGAAGACAATGAAAAAGATATTAGGTTTAATCGTTTTAATCGCAGGCGTGATTTCATTCACGTCCTGCGATGATAACGACTCCATGAACCCCTATGCTCATGAGTCTGTTATCCAGATTGTCAAGGCTGACGATCTGACCTTCACCAGTCCCGGCGGTGCGAGCTATATTGAGTTTACGGCTCCTGCCAACACGCAGATTACATGCAATGCCGACTGGGTGACACTGACTCCTCAGACAGAGTCTCGTATGGGCGTTGTTGTTGCTCCCAACAATGATAAGAGCGACCGCTCTGCTCAGGTGACCTTCGCCTATGGCATGGACAAGGTGGTGGTTACTGTTCATCAGCTGGGCTTTGTGCTACGCGTTGATGCCCCTGAGTCTGTCGCATTGGGAAATTCCGCTTCTACGAACACTTTTGCTATTGCTCACTCAGGTGAAGTTACTGTTGAGAGCAATGTTGACTGGATTACAGCCTATGTGGAGGGCGATAACCTTGTCTATGAGGTTGCAGCCAACACCAACAGAGTGTGTCGCCGCGGCATTGTTTCCTACAGTTCTGCGGCCTATGAGGGCAGTTTTGAAGTCCTTCAGGGTGACATAAAAGCAATGGTGGGTAGGAACTTCCTTATTGGAGGCTATGACCTTCTGGCTGAGCCAGAAGAAGGTGAGTCCGAAGAGGAGTTCGATCCTTATGGTATCATGATGCTCGCATCTATTACCAGTGCTACCGAGGCAGAAATTTCGCTTCCTGCCTATGGAATCTCTGGTCTGAAGGCAAAGGTAAAGCTTGATGCCACTGACCTGAGTGTGAACATCTCCTGTGGTGGCATGGGTAAGCTGACGAGAACACTCTTCGGCTATCTCTGTGCCTATGACTTGAGCGCAGGTAAAATCTCGACCGATACATCCATTTCCTTCAAGTTCCCAATGAACTACTATGAAGAGGAAGGTTTCAGTGGCCATTTCAGCAGTCTTGACAGTCAGACATTTGACGCATTCACTGCAGATGCAATGATTATCTACTTGTTTAGAGATGACGCTTATCAGAATGCTTCCGGTATGTTCTCAGCCTTTGCTGATGTATATATGGAAGAGTATACGGGAAGCCTTGATGAAGAAGAGGCTCGTGAAAATGCTTTCAAGCGTGCCAAGAGCAATATGATGGCGCGTCGCACGCTCGGACGTCGCTAATCATCTGTAGTACCATATGAAAAATGGAGTCAAGACTTAAAAATCTTGACTCCATTTTTTTTGTTGCTGTAGAGAGATTATCCAATCTCAATCTGGCGCTCCACCTTTGTCCTGGCCTGTTCGGTCTTCGGCAGGTCGATGTAGAGTACACCATGCTCTACGCGTGCGCCAATCTTTGCCTTCTCCACATCGTCCGGCAGAATCAGGGTCTGCTCAAACTTGGTGTAGTTGAACTCGCGACGCAGATAGTGCATCTTCTTGTCTTCTGTCTTCTGCTCGTTCTTCTTCTCCATCTTGATGACGAGGTTGCCGTCTTCATTGATGTTTACATTGAAGTCCTCCTTCCTCAGCCCGGGTGCGGCGAGTTCAACAGTATATTCGTTCTCGGTCTCGATGACGTTGATGGCAGGTGCCGTGGCATTGGCGCGTGGCATGTAGTCTGTGTTGAAGAAATCGTCAAACACTGTGGGTAACCATGAATTTCTGTGCATTACGGGTAACATAATTCTGTCCTCCTATTTATTTAAGTTGTTGTTAATGTTGTTGAGAGCGATTCTGTTCGAAGCTCTGTTCATCTTCTCTTTTTGCAAGTAATGTACCAAACCCTGTTTAATGTCATATTGTCACGACTCAATGACAGAATGGCACCTTTCTCCCTTCGTTCTGTGCTAAAAAGGAAAAAAACAAGTAAATGTTTGGCTGATTGCGGAATTATTCGTACTTTTGCACCCGTTCAGAGGAATGAGGGACTCGAAAGAGTTCCTCATTTTATTTTAAAATACTCAATATGATAGACAAGAACATCGTTAGAAACCTTGTAGAAGAGTGGTTGCAGGACAAGGACTATTTCCTTGTCGATGTTGAAATTAGTCCGGACAATCGTATCGTGGTGGAGATAGACCATGTGGACGGAGTCTGGATTGAGGACTGTGTGGAATTAAGCCGTTTCATCGAGGATCATCTCGATCGTGACAAAGAAGATTTCGAACTGGAAGTGGGTTCTGCCGGTCTCGGCCAGCCATTCAAGGTACCGCAGCAGTATGTCAATTTCATCGGTAAGGATGTGGAAGTGCTCACTGCCGATGGCAAGAAGTTGCAAGGCGTACTGAAGTCTGTTGACGGCAACGACTTCGTGGTCACCGTCAAGGAAAAGGTGAAGGAGGAAGGAAAGAAGCGTCCCGTTATCAAGGATGTAGATTACGGCTTCCAGATGGATAGCGTGAAGTACACCAAGTACTTGCTCAACTTCAAATAAGACTTGTAAGTTACTTACACGATTATATAGGAATTAATCAAAAATAATAAAATAATGGCAATTAAGAAAGAAGAAACAGTCAGCATGATCGATACTTTCCGCGAGTTTAAGGAAACGAAGAACATCGATCGTACTACACTGGTGAGCGTGCTGGAGGAAAGCTTCCGCAATGTGCTTGCCAAGATTTTCGGAAGTGACGAGAACTTCGACGTTATCGTCAACCCTGACAAGGGAGACTTTGAGATTTACCGTAACCGTGTGGTTGTAGCCGACGGTGAGGTGGAGGATGAAAACAAGCAGATCGCCCTGAAGGACGCTCAGAAGATTGAGCCTGACTATGAGGTGGGCGAGGATGTCAGTGAGCGTGTGGACTTCACCAAGTTCGGACGTCGTGCCATCTTGAACCTCCGCCAGACTCTGGCTTCCAAAATCCTGGAACTTGAACACGATTCCCTGTATAACAAGTACAAGGATCGGGTGGGACAGATTGTTTCCGGCGAGGTCTATCAGATGTGGAAGCGTGAGGTTCTGATCATCGACGATGAGAACAATGAGCTTATCCTGCCGAAGGCAGAGCAGATTCCTTCCGATCAGTATCGTAAGGGAGAGACTATCCGTGCCATCATCCACCAGGTGACCAACGAGAACAACAATCCGAAGATCATCCTCTCCCGTACGAGCCCCATTTTCCTGGAGCGTCTGCTGGAGGCTGAGGTGCCCGAAATTAACGATGGTCTCATTTCCATCAAGAAGATTGCCCGCATGCCGGGAGAACGTGCCAAGGTGGCGGTTGAGAGCTATGACGACCGCATCGATCCCGTAGGCGCCTGCGTAGGCGTGAAGGGTAGCCGTGTGAGTGGCATCGTTCGTGAACTTTGCAATGAGAATATTGATGTCGTCAACTACACCGCCAACACCAAGCTCTTCATCCAGCGTGCACTCAGTCCCGCCAAGGTGTCGAGCATCAATGTCGATGAGGAGAACCGCAAGGCAGAGGTATTCCTCAAGCCCGAGGAGGTGAGCCTGGCCATCGGACGTGGCGGTCTGAACATCAAGCTGGCATCCATGCTCACAGAATATACCATTGACGTGTTCCGTGAAGTTTCTGCCGGTGAGGCTGACGAGGAGGATATCTATCTCGACGAGTTTGCTGATGAAATCGATCAGTGGATTATCGATTCCATCAAAGCCATCGGTCTCGATACGGCCAAGGCAGTTCTCAACGCACCGCGTGAAATGCTGGTAGAGAAGGCTGACCTCGAAGAGGAAACCGTAGATCAGGTTCTTGATGTGCTGAGGGCCGAGTTCGAGTAATTATGCATGATGCATTATGAATTAAGCATTAAAAAACATGAGTATCAGATTAAATAAAGCAATCCGTGAATTAAATATCGGACTCCAGACGGCAGTGGAGTTCCTTACCAAGAAGGGTAACCTTGGCGAAGAGAAGCTGGAGCTGACCTCGAAGGTCAGCGATGAGCAGTACAATATGCTCGTTGAGGCTTTCAAGCAAGACAAGGAGGTGCGCTCGCAGGCGGAGAAACTCTTCCCGAAGAAGCCGAAAGAGAAGAAACCGGCTGTTCCTGAAGTGAAAGTGAGCCCTGTGGAGACCGTCCTTCCCTCTTCTTCAGCTACTCAGCAGTTCAAACCGCTGGGTAAGATAGACTTGGCTGGCATCGGAAAGAAACCGTCAGCCGCTCCTCAGGAGAAAAAGAAGAGCGAACCAGCCCCTTCCGAAGAGAAGGTGGTCGCTCCCAAGCCCAAGGCTGCTGCCGTCAGCCCCAAGCCGGAAGTGAAAGAGCCGGAACAGGTGGCTCCTGTTGTGAAGGCTGAGACTCCGAAACCTGTTGAAGAGAAAACTCCCGAAACTTCGAAGCCTGTTGTGGAGAAAGCTCCAGAGGCTCCTGCCCAACCTGCCGCTCCCGTGGAGAAGCCTGCGACGGAACCTGCCGCAGAGTCCAAGGAAGAGAAGGTGGAGGTCTTCCAGCTCAAGAGTGAGCGCAAGATGATGAACGCTCCGCAGTTGAAGATTCAGGGTAAGATAGACCTTGACTCCATCAATGCCACCACGCGTCCGAAGAAAAAGACCAAGGAGGAGAAGCGCAAGGAGCGTGAGGAGAAAGCCCAGCAGCAGGGAGAAAGGAAGAAGCGCGCCCGTATCAACAAGGAGCGTGTGGATATCAACGCTGCTGCCAACCAGCCTGCCGCTGACAACAATCCGAAGAAAAAGGATGCCGGCAAGAAAAAGAAGAATCGTGGTCGCAACCAGCGTCCGCTGGAAGTGAATGAGGAGGACGTGGCACGTCAGGTTAAGGAGACGTTGGCACGCCTTACCAATAAGCAGACACAGAACAAGAAAGGTGCGAAGTACCGTAAGGAGAAGCGCGACGCTGCCCAGGAGCGCCTGAACGAGGAGCTCAGTGCAGAGCAGGCAGAGAGCAAGGTGCTGAAGCTGACGGAGTTTGTGACTGTCAGTGAGCTGGCGACGATGATGAACATCAATGTCACACAGGTCATCTCTACCCTGATGTCGGTAGGCATCATGGTGTCTATCAACCAGCGCCTGGATGCAGAGACCATCAACCTCGTGGCTGATGAGTTCGGCTTCAAGACGGAGTATGTCAGTGCCGAAGTGCAGGAGGCCGTGAGTGAGGAGGTGGATGACGAGAACGACCTGCTCTCCCGTTCACCCATCGTCACTGTCATGGGACATGTGGACCATGGTAAGACATCGCTGCTCGACTATATCCGCAAGACTAATGTCATCGCCGGTGAGGCTGGTGGTATCACGCAGCACATTGGTGCCTACAACGTGAAGTTGGAGGATGGTCGCCGTATCACCTTCCTTGACACACCGGGTCACGAAGCCTTCACGGCCATGCGTGCCCGTGGTACACAGGTAACCGATATCGCCATCATCATCATTGCTGCCGACGACTCTGTGATGCCTACCACCAAGGAGGCCATCGCCCATGCACAGGCTGCCAATGTGCCGATGGTGTTTGCCATCAACAAGATAGACAAGCCCGGCGCCAACCCCGACAAGATTCGTGAGGACTTGGCACAGATGAACCTGCTCGTAGAGGAGTGGGGTGGTAAGTACCAGTGTCAGGAAATCTCCGCCAAGAAGGGAATGGGTGTCAACGAACTGTTGGAAAAAGTGCTCCTCGAGGCAGAGATGCTTGACCTGAAGGCGAACCCGAACCGCAAGGCAACAGGTTCCGTCATCGAGTCATCACTCGACAAAGGTCGTGGCTACGTCTCCACCGTGCTGGTCAGCAACGGTACGCTGAAGGTCGGCGACAATGTGATTGCCGGAACTTCATGGGGACGTATCAAGGCTATGTTCAACGAGCGTAACCAGCGTATAGAGAAGGCCCTGCCCGCAGAGCCGTGTATCATCCTCGGTTTGAACGGTGCACCCACTGCCGGCGATACCTTCCATGTGCTCGACACTGAGCAGGAAGCCCGCGACATCGCCAACAAGCGTATGCAGCTGCAGCGTGAGCAGGGCCTGCGCACACAGAAGAAGTTCACACTTGACGATATCTCCCACCGCATTGCATTGGGAGAGTTCCATGAACTGAACATCATTGTCAAGGGTGATACCGACGGTTCCATCGAGGCTCTCAGCGACTCTTTCATCAAGCTTTCTACCGAAAAGGTACAGGTCAACGTCATCAGCAAGGCTGTCGGACAAATCTCAGAGAACGATGTCATGCTGGCCTCGGCCTCCGATGCCATCATCGTGGGCTTCCAGGTGCGTCCTTCTGCCGATGCCCGAAAGGCTGCTGATCGTGAAGGTGTGGACATCAACACCTATAGCATCATCTATGACGCCATCGACGACATCAAGTCAACGATGGTCGGCATGCTCGACAAGGTGAAGAAGGAAATCGTGACCGGTCAGGTAGAGGTGAAGCAGGTGTTCAAGATTTCGAAGGTCGGCACCGTCGCCGGTGGTCTGGTTACCGAAGGAAAGGTCCACAGCAAGGACAAGGGCCGCGTTGTACGCGACGGCATTGTTATCCACACTGCTCCCATCGATGCCCTCAAGCGTTATAAGGACGATGTCAAGGAGGTGGCAACAGGCTTGGAGTGCGGTATCTCCCTCGTCAACTTCAACGACATTCAGGAAGGCGACATCATCGAAACCTTCACGGAGATTGAGGTAGAGCAGAAACTGTAATATGAACTCAAACAATAACGAGTTTGTCCGTCAGGTAGCTGAACAGGGCTATGAGTTCGGCTTCACGACGGATGTCCATACGGAGATTATAGAGAAAGGGCTGAACGAGGATATCGTTCGGCTCATCTCTGCTAAGAAGGGAGAGCCTGACTGGATGCTGGAGTTCCGCCTAAAGGCGTTTCGCCACTGGCAGACTATGCGCCAGCCCGAATGGGGTCATGTCCATCTGCCGGATATCGACTATCAGGCCATCTCCTACTATGCAGATCCCACAGCCAAGAAACCCTCTGGTTCGACAGGCAGCGATGGTACTGCTGCCATCGATCCCGAGCTAGAAAAGACCTTTGACAAGCTGGGCATTCCTCTGGAGGAACGGCTTGCGCTGAGCGGCAACACTGCCGTGGACGCCATTATGGACTCCGTGAGCGTGAAGACAACCTTCAAGGAGAAACTTCGTGAGAAGGGTGTCATCTTCTGCTCCATCGGTGAAGCTGTGAAGGAGCACGGCGACTTGGTGCGGCAGTATCTGGGAACGGTCGTTCCCTATCGCGACAACTTCTTTGCCGCCCTGAATTCCGCCGTCTTTTCCGATGGCTCCTTCGTCTATATCCCCAAGGGCGTGCGTTGTCCCATGGAACTCAGTTCCTATTTCCGTATCAATGCGCGCAACACCGGACAGTTTGAGCGTACGCTCATTGTTGCCGACGATGACAGCTATGTGAGCTATCTGGAAGGCTGCACCGCTCCCATGCGTGATGAGAACCAACTGCACGCTGCCATTGTGGAAATCATTGTCAACGACCGTGCAGAAGTGAAATATTCCACAGTACAGAACTGGTATCCCGGCGATGCGCAGGGTAGGGGCGGCGTGCTCAACCTTGTGACGAAACGTGGTGACCTGCGCGGCGAAGGCGCTAAGCTCTCATGGACACAGGTGGAGACGGGCAGTGCCATCACCTGGAAGTATCCGTCATGTGTTCTTCGTGGTGACAACAGTGTTGCGGAATTCTATTCCGTGGCTGTCACCAATAACTATCAGGAGGCCGACACGGGTACGAAGATGATACACATGGGAAAGAACACCCGTTCGACCATTATCTCGAAGGGAATCTCCGCCGGGCACTCACAAAACTCCTACCGTGGACTGGTGCGTGCCACGGCGAATGCCGACAATGCGCGCAACTACTCTTCGTGCGACTCGCTGCTGCTTGGCAGCAACTGTGGTGCCCACACCTTCCCCTACATGGATGTTCACAATGACACGGCCATTTTTGAACACGAGGCAACGACATCGAAGATTTCTGAAGACCAGCTGTTCTATTGCAACCAGCGCGGCATACCCACAGAGCAGGCCGTAGGCCTCATCGTCAACGGATATGCCAAGGATGTGCTCAACAAACTTCCCTTTGAGTTTGCGGTGGAGGCACAGAAGCTGCTTTCGGTTTCTCTCGAAGGAACGGTGGGGTAGTTCGAAAGAACGACATTTCGATATAACGACATAACGAAACAACGACATCTCGACACAACGAAACAAAATGCTTGAAGTACGAAACTTACATGCTCGCATTGGCGAGAAAGAAATATTAAGAGGTATCAACCTTGTCATCAGGGATGGCGAGACCCATGCCATTATGGGACCCAATGGTTCCGGTAAGTCCACGCTCTCTGCTGTGCTCGTCGGCAACCCGCTCTACGAGGTTACAGAAGGGGAAGCGTGGTTCAATGGCAAGAATCTTCTGGAGATGAAGCCCGAGGAGCGTGCTCATGAGGGTTTGTTCCTCTCCTTTCAGTATCCGGTAGAGATTCCTGGCGTGTCAATGGTCAACTTCCTGAAAGCTGCCGTCAACGAGAAACGAAAGCATCAGGGACTGCCTGAGCTGAAAGGAACGGAGTTTCAGAAGCTGATGAACGAGAAGCGTCAGATTGTAGAGCTTGACTCCAAGTTTACCCGCCGTTCTGTGAACGAAGGTTTCAGTGGTGGCGAGAAGAAACGCAATGAGATTTTCCAGATGGCCATGCTCGAACCCACGCTAAGCATCCTCGATGAGACAGACTCCGGACTGGATGTCGATGCCATGCGCATCGTGGCAGAGGGTGTGAACAAACTGCGCACACCGCAGTCGTCATGCATCGTCATCACCCACTACGACCGTTTGCTGGAGATGATTCGCCCCGATGTGGTTCATGTGCTCTATCAGGGCCGCATCGTCAAGACCGCCGGTCCAGAACTGGCACAGGAGATACAGGAGAAGGGCTACGACTGGATTAAAGTGGAGATGAGTAATGAATAGTAGTGAAGCCCAGTATATAGACTTATACAAGACCTGTCGCGACATCATCTTCAGTCATTCTGCTGAAGCCATGAACGCTCCTCGCGACAAGGCCTTCGAGCATTTTGCATCGAATGGTTTCCCCACTCGGAAGCAAGAGCGCTATAAGTACACCGATGTGTCAAAGCTCTTTGCAGCCGACTATGGTCTGAACCTCAACAGACTTCAGATACCCGTTGACCCTTACGAGGCCTTCCGCTGCGATGTGCCCAACTTGAGCACGCAGCTCTATTTCATCGTCAATGACGCCTTCTATGCTGACAACCAGCCGAAGGCCGGACTGCCCGGTGGGGTCATTGTTGGCTCCCTTAGGGAAGCACTTTCTTCCTTGCCCCATCTTTCCTCCTTTTATCATTGTTTGGCTTCAAAAAACACCGATTCCATCGATGATCTGAATACTATGTTTGCACAGGATGGCCTGCTTGTCTATGTGCCAAAGGGAGTGAAAGTGGAGAAGACCATACAGGTCATCAACATTCTAAAGGCTCCCCCGGCTCTTCCCCAAGGGAAAGGAGTGACGAGAGAGGAGGGTGCTTTTATGTTCAATCGCCGTGTGCTCATCGTCGTGGAGGAGGGAGCCGAAGTGAAACTCCTGTTCTGCGACCATACTGCCGATGACTGTCATTTCCTGACCACACAGGTCGTTGAGGCCTATGTCGGTGCCAATGCTCACCTCGACCTTTATTGCATGGAAGAGACCCATGCCAAGAACATACGCGTTAGTAATGTGTATGTGGAGCAGGATGCCGACAGCCGTTTCAACCATCATATCATCACCCTGCACAATGGTGTGAGCCGCAACAAGCTTGATGTTGTGATGAAGGGAGAGGGTGCAGAGTGCGTCTGCAACGGTTGTGTCATCGCTGACAAACAGCAGCATGTGGACAACAATACATTGATAATCCATAAGGTGCCCCACTGCACCAGTAATGAGCTCTACAAATATGTACTCAATGACAAAGCCACTGGTGCCTTTGCCGGTAGGGTGCTGGTAGAGAAGGGCGCACAGCAGACCACATCGCAGATGACCAACCAGAACCTGACGGCCACCAAGGAAGCACGTATGTACACGCAGCCCATGCTGGAAATCTATGCTGATGACGTGAAGTGTGCCCACGGTTCCACCGTAGGACAACTGAACGATGCAGCCCTGTTCTATATGCGCCAGCGAGGCATCAGTGAGGCTCAGGCAAAACTTCTCCTACAGCAGGCCTTCGTCAACGAGGTCATTGAGATGATCCACTTGGAACCACTCCGTGACCGTCTGCGTTATCTCGTGGAGAAGCGTTTCCGTGGCGAACTCAACAAATGCGAGGGGTGTAAGCTCTGCCGCTAACATACCAAGGGCTCTGTAGCAGCCCTTTTTTAATTATCCCAGACGGTTCCGCTGCCGATGGTGGTGGTTTTCTCCTCGGTGTAGGAGTTCACCGTTGTACGCTTTGGCTCTTCCGAAGCGGCGAGGAGATGATGTGTGGCGTGAAGCTTTACTTGCTTCATCGTGGGTTTGATATAGTGTTTCATTTTTTGATGAAGTTAAGAATTTAAAGACCTGCTCCAAGTTCAATGTCAATGGGGTATCTTTTGCCCGCCTCCAGAACTTTGTTGAGAGTGATGGTACCAGCCTTCTGCACGCCATCCACGGTGATTTCCACTCTGAGACTTGCAAGCGTTTGCGGGATGAAGAAATATGTGTTGTGGGGAAGCGCTTGCTTATCCTTTGTCAAGGTAATGTCACCGTTGGTAAGCGTATAGTAGGTGGTGGTGCCAACGGTGGTGCCAACGTTCGTCCATGTTTTGCTGTTGTAGTGGTACTCGCCATGCTTACTGACATTCTGAAGGGTGGCACTCTTCAGCACGATGGTCTTGTCAATGGTTTTGCGAATAGTGAAGTCAACGGCTGCGCAAGCATGGTCGAAGGTCAGATAGACCTTTCCAGAGTTAGCATTAAGGTTTGTTGTTCTTTCAGCTACGATGACGTCATTCAGATCTGATGCGTTTTCCTGCATGGTGACGCTGATATAGGGATTACTACCATTGGCATAGAACGTTCCCACGTTATAGGCATGGAACGTAATGTTTTGGCTATGTTCAACACCATATGGCCAATAGGAAGGATCCAAATCCCAATCACCAGACTGATTTTTAGTAACAGTATAATGATCATACTCTCCATAGTTCATTTTAAAACTATTGAGATTATCCGTGGTTGTGATGCTGGCGCGGGTGTTGTCCCTTGCTTCTGTGCCAGTGTTCTGAATGGGGTTCTCTGAAACCTCCACGGAGATGGGACGGCGCAGGTCAGCGAGGTTTACAAACGTGTTGTTGTCATCGGAGGAGCAGCCTGCCAATGTGATGGCAAGCAAAGCTCCAAGAATTACTTTCTTCATAGTCATTGTTATTTTTTTACCTTTTTACTTTTACCTTTCAAAAAATTGCCTGATAGTTCACGACAGTGCTATGGAGTGGAACTTTCTGTGTAAATGTGTAGATGGCATTCATCTTCGCACTATAGTAGCGAATCTCCACCTGCTCACCTTCCTGATAGCCATAGACAGTCATCAGCTCGAGGGGCGCGCAGACCCCGCGACATTCTTCACCCACAAAGGCTGCGACACGATCCATCTCCGTCGCTTCAAACGGCAGTCCTGTGAGGTCAGTGCTGAGATACATCTGCACAGGATACTTAGTGCTGCCCAGAAGAATGGGTGGAACGAAGTCCTCATTGATTCCATAGGTCTGTTCTGCCACAAAGGCACCCGTACGCGTCAGGGAGAAGATCTGATGGAGTCCACCACTGTAGTATCTCATCTCAAAGAGTATTTCACGGTCTTCGGCATTACCCAGCACTTTCAGTGCGAAATAGATGCTCCCATCGCCTTCATGGATGTCGCGGTAGGCAACGATGCTTCGACATTCGTTGTTGATGAAACAGGCCATTCGGTCATCATCGGTAGAGAAGGGAACAAGTTCCGGTTGTAGCTTGATGAGCACGAACATGGAGTTCTCAAATTGTGTCGGGTCTGCATCTGACCATATTGGTAGCATGTCGTTGCTGAACATGTCCACCTGCCAGTTGGGTTGCTCCGTTGCGGTGATCACCGTGTAGTTGGTGTTCACGATGTTGTTGTCATCAGAGGAGCAGCTTGCCATCGTGATGGCAAGCAGAGCTCCAAGAATTATTTTCTTCATAGTCATTTTTGTTTTACTTTACCTCCCTATTATCTTCTTATTATCTCCCTATTATCTCCTTCCTTCCATTATGGATATAGACACCTCTCTGCGTAGGCTTGGCATCGAGTTTCACGCCTTGCAGCGTGTACCATCCTTGCCTGTCTTTCATGTCTTCGAGGTTTGAAACGAAGTGAATCTCCGTGGGTTCTTTCGGACTACCGCTGACGGCATTGCTCTCATACATCAGCAGTTCTTGCGTGGCGGCAACCCATTCGTCGCCGCGTTCAATGGCGAAGGAGACGGGAGCCTTTTTGCTTCCGCTGATACTGATGTAGATAATTTCCTCGCCACAGTTGGCTTCTCCACAGACCTCACCATCGCAGAGTGCAATCAGTTTGTCGCCAGCCTCGAGGCTGATGCCTGTTATCGTGGCAGCCATCGACATGGTGGTCGGGTGGGCGTGAGCCTTCTTGTGTGGAGCATGCTGTGAACTGGAGATAAAGGTTGAACCTGGCTCGTAGTAGGGATAGAAGAACTGTACGGTCTCCGTTCCCTGGCGTTTCAGCATGTAGCCTTCACCGGGCTTCATGTATTTCAGGGATCCTGTCCATTCACCTTCGCCGTAAGCACCCTTGGTGAACATGGAGAATTCCTCCTGGTTCTTGATGACGTCACCATCCTCGGCATGGTTGTAATAGTCGGTCAGAGCCGTCTCTATGTCGAGGTTCACCATCGGTGTGTAGCCAATGCTGTTCCATCCCGGCTTCACGGTAATGCGACGCATGCCTTTCTGTTTGAGGCTGTTACCCGTCAACTCTATCTCTACATCGTTCTGCACTTTCACACGATAGCTCTGTGTAGGCGTGATGGAGATGTCGTTGATGGCGTTGATGCGGTTCGACAGCCATTTACCATTCTTGTAGATGAGGGTCATACCATCGGAGTCATCGGTCAGGATGTCGCCGTTCTCCCATGGGAAGCTGCTCAGCAGGGTGTTGATGTTGCGGAAGTCATTGTTATAGATGTTCAGCGAAATCCAGTTCCATCCTTTCGTCAGCTCCAGTTTCTGGATGTAGAGCTCACCTGCCTTCATGACCACAGGATTCTTTACAGTACCAATAATCTGGCTCGGAGCAAACTTGATGATGCGGTCGGGTTGGAGCATCATGGTCTTGCCTGTCTGGTAGTGCCATAGCTTGAAGTAGAGGTCGGATTCTACTGCCGTGCTGTCATACACCGTCAGGTAGAGCATGCTCTGAGCTGTCTCCGGGTCGTAGCTGATATTGTTTCGTCCCATACATCTTCCTTTCCTGTCGAACACACCCACGATATCGCGAGAATCGGTAATGATGGCATCGTTGATGAGCACGCTGGCTACGATGTTCATGGAGAACTGCTTCATCTCGCTCAGAACCTCCCATTCAGGCTCTTTTCCTTCTACTTCTTCCGTAAGCATCAGTGGCTCGTGGAGACCGTTCTCGTCGACAACATAGATGACCTCGTCGTAAGTGCCGACATTCACGCCTTTGTCAACGGTGAAGTAGAGTTCTTCCTCTCCCTTCGGGTCGATGATACCGGATGGCTTATTAACTGTCAGCCAGCTGGGCAGTCCTTTCAACTCATAGGTATGGGCCGCTCCACTGGTGTTGATAATCTTTGCATAGAAATTAGTCCCATATCCTTCTAGTGCATAGTCATAGATGGTCTTTGTCTCCCATCGTAACGGGTTGCGATCCACGAACAACGAGATGGTGGCGGGAGACGCCATGTAGTTTCCGTTCAGGTCTGGAATCTCGGAAACCGTCACATAGAAGGTGCGCTTGTTGATGCGTGAATCCAGTTCATTGAGGTTAACCATGAGCTGGTTGTCACGTCCCACGAAGCTGAAGTTCAGGTTCTTCAGTTCCTCGTATGCCTGGACGGGAGCTCCCAGGTCCTGATCGATATGTGCCATGATGGTGCTCACCGGCTCAACAAATACCGAGTCGCGCTCGCCATTGTCCTTACCGTCAGGTCCCTTCTTCACCACCTGGTTCAGGGCGTACGGCATCAGTACGATATCGTTCTCTTTGTTACGCTGCTGTTGGTTGAAGCCCATGTAGGTAATCAGTCCTTTCTCATTGCCACTCGGACTCTTTGTGCTGTATCGCTTGATGAGCGTAGGCGGCAGGGCCTGTTCGAAGAGACATATCTCGTCCAGATTTCCTGTCAGGGCATTCTCCTGATGAAGCACGTTGGCATCGGTGGCTCCTTGCTCATACCATACCATGTTACCCAGATAGACATTGCTGCCATCGATGCCGCCCAGTGTGTCGGTGCGGAAGCTAGTCCTCAGTTCGCGGTCCACATAGATGTTACCGATGTTGCGGGCGCGGTTCACGGTCATGGCATAATGGTGCCACTGGTTGTCGCTGTAGGAACCGGGTATGATGAGTTCCATGCCGTTGGTTCTGTATTTCAAGTCCGGTCCTTCAAATCCGATAAAGAAGTTATCCTTGGCGTGGGTATCAGTGCGTCGGCCGGATCCGTTGCTGATGAGTGCTCCGTGTCCGTTGTTATCTGTCTTGAACCAGAACATCAGCGTATAGTCAGCTTCCTGCGGACGTTTTAGGAATTCACCTTTTATCTGTAGGCCTTTCACCTCCTTTGGCTCGCTCCAGTCGAGGTGGAGAGACATTCCTCTGGGCAGAGCCCAGAAGCCATTGGTAATCTTGGCGTGGGCACCGTGAGCCTTGTCGTTCAGGTAAGAGCCTTCGCCTTCGTTCATGGGATAGTAGTCAATGAGTCCCATCTCGTAGCCCGTGAGCTGCTGTTTGGCATAGGTCTGATAGAGGAGTCCCTGATCCATTACGCGGTTCCATATGCGGGCCTCCAGCATTCGACCGGAGTAGTGGCGGCGCTTGCTGATGTCGGTTTCGTTGGTGGCACCGAAGACATAGGGACCGAAGCCGTTGTACCTGATGTTGTTGAATCTTCCAATCAGTGAGTCGTTATACATCTCCATTACCTGTGTCTCGTTGTTCAGTACGAGGGCTATGTGCTTGAAGCCTTTGCCCTCCACTTTCTTGGTGCTGACGAGGGTTGTGTCGCTAACAACAACCTTCAACTTCTTGTCGGCAGTAATCCAGAGTTCCATGTTCACACCGTCGCTTCCATGGCAGAAGATAGGCATATCCTCTCCTGTCTGCTCGGGCATGATCAGCATCTCTACAGTCACATTCTTGTTGCTGCAGTTGCGGCGTGCCTCAGTCTGTGCGAAGCCATTGCCGTTAAAGCGGAGTGAAGGCTCCTCCTGGATGCTGGTCTCGTTCGTCTCACCTACCACCTCGAAGTTGGTGATGCCACTCAGGTAGTTGTGCTCAATGGCTTCCGAGAAGTTGAACACCACATTGTCACCAGCACCGAGGATGCCGTCCTTCGGTTCCGGTGTATCGAAGAGCTGCGGGCGGCGTGTGTCCTTGATGCCGCTGAGCACCTTCGAGGAATTGGTCAGGAATTCATTACCGTTGCGGCAGAAGAGCACGGCGCGCAGGTCGTAGGCTTTCTCCATCTCCACACCCTCACCATAGAAGGAGGTTGTGATGTAGCCGTTCTCTGGAATCATAGCTTTTGTGCCACTGGCCAGTGCCATGAGCGAGTCTTTTGCATAGAATGAGCAGAGGTTTGTCCAATAGTCCTCGCCTCGGTTGGTCTCCTTATACTGGAACTCGATGTGGTCGAAGTTCTTTTGGTTCTTGTCGAATCCGCTGATGACTACGGGCATGTAGTAGCCACGGGCATCTTTCTGAGCGTCGGTGTTCATTACCCACTTGTCACCAGGCGTGGAGATGGTCACGCTGCCTGCTGTGCGCAGGTAGTGGACGCTGAAGCTGGCTTTGTCAAAATTACCCTCATCGTTAAGCGAGAGCAACAAGATGCTCAGGTTTTCATAGTCGAAATCCTCTCCCGCATATACCTCCAGAGTTTTTGTGAGAATCTTGCCTGGTTCCACAATCAGCGTTCGCATATTGCCAGAGAGAGGCGTACCGTCCATAATCAGTCGTGCACCCTTTGCATTCGAGGCCTCGTCCATGCAGATATTGAAGAACTGATAGGCTGCTTCAGGCTGTTCGCTCTCGTTGGTCATGAAGACCGTGAAGCGTGCAGGCTCTCCGTAGGGAACGCCGCTGACGCTCTGCTTGTCAAGCCATATCTTCGGGTTCTCAATCTTTTTGGTACGCTCATCGAGCAAGGTTCCCGGCTTGTAGAAGATAGTGCGGCGTTCTGGCTCATATGGGCGACAGGTGGCACCTCCCCTGGTGCGATAGACAAAGCTACGGGCATACTGGATGTCCTTCAGGTCCATCTCACGTTTCAGGTAAGGCAGGTCGTAGTCCACGAGATCGTAGAAGTTGTCTTCTGTGAACACATCCATCACGCCGTTGTTTTGTACATTGTCGGTGGCCGTTTTTACACGATAGACATCGAAGTCCAGATGACTCTTGCGGTCCATGGAGATGCTGAAGCTCTCCTTGCGGTTGTACTTCTTCGATTCGGTATGCTTAGGCACCACGTTGAAGCTGACGGCAGGTACCAGTCCGAACTTGAAGGTCCAGCCTACGCATTTGATCTCAACCGTGCTCTCGTCACCTTGTGAGGTTCCTGAAACACTACCGTCGGTATGTCCGGCCTGCTTGGAAAGGATGCTGGTGACGAGCTTGGCAGCCACAGGTCCTAAGATCTGCAGTGCGCCTAAGGCATTGTCACCATGTGTGCTGTCGAAATAGCCGACGGTACCGGCAGAGATGGGACTTGTAAAGGAGTTCGTTATGGTGTATTCGCTGGTGAAGTCCTCGCTGTAGCTCATCGGACTTCCACCGTCAATATCGAAGTTCTGAATGAGTTCGGTGGCTTCCAGTTTCTCCTTTTCGTTCTGTGCAATCATGTTGATCCATGCCAGCATGGTGTTATGGAAGCGGGCCACTTCGTCCACTTCCGATCCATCGGAGTCGGAAGGTTTGATCATCTTGTAGCTATATCCGAAGTCGTCGGATTCCCTTTTGACCGTTGACAGATAGACAGGCTTTCCTGTAGCGTTGGCCTGAGCCTGTGCCTCTGCCTCCGTGCCAGTGAACATCAGGGCCTGACACTGTTCGGCAAGTTCAGGGATGAGCTGCTTGACGAGGTATTCCTGTGAGTGGGCGAAGGTTGACTTGAGTTTCGGTCCATAGGTGACAACCTCCTCGCGTACCAGATGGAAGAGGCTGTCTTTCTCATCACGTCCGTTTGCAATCTCTAACATGCGTCCCGATTTCAGTTCACCGCCCATCTGCCTGAAGATGCTGTCGGGGATGGCGCGGATTGCTGTTGCAGGCTTCACGACGATGTTCTGTTCCATGCCGATATACACGTCGGCCGTACCACCAATCATCTTGTTATGCGAACTGGTGGAGATGTCCTCCGAGGCCGTCATCGTGTAGGAGAAGGCGCGCTGTCCGCTGCCTGACCAGATGAGATCGAGGCTTGTCGTGAACTTGCTGTTCGCGGTATTGTTGAAACCGCCAGTGGCACCTGCACCCATCGGTGCGGCAACGACACCTGTGAAGCTGCTGAAGTTGTTACCTGCGCTGAACGTAATGCTTACTCCTGCTTTCCATGACATATCCATCTGGTAGGAGTACTTCAGCGTAGAGCCCTTGCTGATTTTTGCTGAGGAAGCACCGCCTGGCGGGTCACGCAGGATGTCAACCAACTGTGGTGTGTCGTAGGTCAGGATGTCCTTGGCCCCCTCCTTGCTATATACGTTCAGGACATAGGCCTGGAGCGGTTTGGCCTCATAGTATGTACCATCGAGTTCAAGGGTCATTGTCACTGTGCGCACAGCATTCTCGCCTGTGAGCAGGTAGGGCGTCTGGGCAGCCTGAATGAATACGGTGCCCTTTCCCACACTGTCGAGTTCCACGGTCTCACGGTGGTTGCTGCCCATCATCTCGTTCTGCACGGTCACCACACCGCCCTTCATCTGTACCACGTCCACAGTGTCGCTCTTCTGGTTGTTGTTCCAGTAGTACTTCTCGTGAGCGGAGAGTTGGAAGAGATATTTTTTCTCAATACTGAACACGGGGTGCCCGAAGGTGTAGATAGCCTCGTTGGTGACAGGATCAGGATAGGCCAGCGGCACGATGGACTTGTTGCCGCCGAGGTTCTTGGCGGTGTACTGCTTGTCGCCCATGAAGTCGAACTTGTCGTAACCTACCTGGTTGTAGTCAATCTGTACAGGCGTATGATAGATACGGTTGTACTGGGCATCATATTCCACGACGGCATCATAGACATCATTGCCGGCAAGTGACAGCCAGTGACCGCTGATGGTCTCAGTATGGTGTGTCAGAGAGTCGGTCAGATCAATCACGTCGCCCGTCTTTCCCTCCTGGAAGAGGGTAGGATAGCCCTGTGCGTAGATCTGTTGTATCTTCCATTTCGTGGGTGGCAGTTCCACGCAATACTCACCGGTATATTTGTCAGGTTTGATCTCGATGCGGTGACGCGTGGTGTGCATGGTGGTCTGATAGACGTACTTGTTGTCGTGAGCCTTATGCACATATACTGTGTCACGTTCCTTGACAGAGGTGTCGATATTGTCATAAACCAGCCATGACGTGTTGTCGCCTTCCAACGCCATCGTGATGGTCAGGTTGTCGCCAAGGTTGTTTCTTGACAAGGAGTTACCCAGTGGCAGCTCGCCCTGCTCCTTACCACCGACGACGCGTCCGATAAGTTTCACTTTTGTCTTGTCATAGAAATATATCTTGGCCTTGTCGGTAGTGAAGTTATGGATGTAAAGACCATCATTGTAGAATTCGTGACCATCCTTCTTTGCCTGGATGGTGGTCTCGCCGCCCAAGAGATAGAATGAGAACTTTCCCTCGAAATTGGTTTCCACGGGCTTGCCGCCGGCACGCACCTCATGGCCGTTGACCGTGAAGTTGACACCCGGCACGGGAATGCTGGTTCCGTCATACATGACATAGCCTGAGAAACGATAGCCCGTAGTGACGGTGAAGTTGGCATCGGAACTGTAGTTCGACTTCGTGTCGAAGGTTATGCTCAGTCCGTCAGCACAGTCAGACGACAGGTCAGACTTGGGGATGTTCACGCTGATAATGTAAGGACCGCTCTGCTGTGTGTAGTAGCGCAGGTCTTCTATCTTGTAGTGGCCGCTCTCATCGGTCATGATGGTTCTTGTGGTGATGCTGGCAGGATGCTCATGGGCGGGTGATACGGACACCATCACGTCGGGAATACCGGTTCCGTCAGCAAAGCGTACATATCCTTCCACCGTACCTGTCTGTACGCAGTGGGCCTCTACCTCTTGTGTCTCGGTGTAACTGAGCCCCTCACAGCTGTTTGCTGCGCGTACCTTATAATAATATGTATAGACGGGTGAGGTGCTCTTGTCTTCATAGCTCATCTCCGTAATGCCAGTTTCAATGATTTGCCAGTCCTCATCACTTCCTTTGGTCTTGCGTAACACCTCGAAGTAGTCGATGGGCTTTTCATCAGTCTCCCATTGCAGGAGCACACTCTGCTGCAACTCTGTCCATTCGAGTTTCGGCAGAATCTTACCTGTGGTTTCGAAATAGTAGTTTCCTTTGTTGAAGACATTGACACTGAGCTCCGGCAAATCCAATGCAGAACCTGAGGTCTTGGATACTTCGAAACGGAAGTACTTGTACTCTTTCGTGGTTAGGATGGGGAAGTAGTATGCGGTGTAGTCAACGGGCTGCATGATCTCATCATCGGTGACCTGATTGAGCACGTCCCACTCGTCTTCACTATTCAGCTTACCTTTCAGCACCCAGGTCTTGGGTCGATTATAGCCGTTTGAATTGAAGGTGGTCATAGCGAGCTCAAAGGGTACGAATTGTCTGTCGGCCTCAAACTCCACAAACCACTTTCCGTCAACCTTGCTACTCTCTATCTGATACCATTCAGTGCTGAGATCATGGTCGAAGAGGTTGGATGCAGGAAAAGAATATCCAGTGTCAGACTGCGAAAGCACATGGAAGTTGGGTTGCTCAACATCTTCGCGGATGGCATCTGATTCCATGAGCGTGGTCGTGGCTACGAGTGGTTCCTTCGTCAAGGAGCTTGAATAGTTGGGAGAGGCTTCTCCAATCCATCCTAACATTTCATTTCGGTTGCTTGATATGGTGGACAGGTCTGCTCCTTGGGCTTTCCCGAAAGGAGTACCATAATAGTAACTGTTGGCAATAATACTCTTGATGCCCACCGTGTTGTTGTCAAAGTGACGAATGAAGCTTACGCATCCTGATTTACTGATGGTACCACCTAAGAAATACGACTCGGAGTTCGTGATATGACAGATGGCGTCTGTACGCCTCCATCCTACAAATCCTCCGCAGTTGATGGTATTGGCGCCATTCATGGTGAATCTGGCCAAGCATTTGTCGATGAAGAGTGCGCCGTCGTCGATGGAACCAACAATAGATCCGTGGGAGCCGTCGCCATTGATAGTAGAGCTGATGGTGCCGGAGTTCCAGCAGTGCTCAATCATGCCCAGTCCCTTGATATGGGAGCCCACGATGTTGCTGGCAAACTTCTGTGATGTATTTATCTTAGTCCAGAAGAGTATGTTGCGGATGCGCATGCCATCGCCTGTGTAGCGGAAGGGGGCGGCAGACTGAGCGGAGCTGTTGATAGTGTAATTGAGTGAAAAGCCATTACCTTCGAATACACCGCAGAAAGGATGATCCTGACTATTGCCTATGATGGTGTTATCTGCAAAGACGGAAGAAAGAAGGATGGCATTCAGATGGGTCTCGCCATTGTTGACACGTTGGGCGAAGGCCTTAAAGTCTTCATCGTTGCGAATCTTCACATAGAGGTTTCCTGTGGGGGCTCCTACGGGAGAATTCTTACCGTTAACTTTGATGTAGAACACATAATAGGAGCAAGAACGTGTCAGTGTCATTTGCAGGGTCTTGGCATTGCGCTCGTCGGCGGTCAGCACCCGTGTCAAGGTGTCGAGCACGGTTCCTTTCCTGTTGTAGAGAACTGTTTGCACCGACATCTCTGCCCGTTCGTCCCAAAGGTAAGTGATTTCATTGTTGCTGGGCTCGTAGTCCCATTTGAGTTTCACGGTAAATTCTTCCTTGTTGAGCCATTCCGACTGGAAGTCTATGGGCGTCAGTAGGCGCAGGCTCTTGAATTGCGGCTGTTCGTATGCGACGGTGGGGTTGTTTGTCCATCCCCACGAGTTCGTGGAAGCGCGTCGTATGCGATAGCGTACGATGGGGATGCCCAACTCAGCATCAATATGTTCCGGATTCATCGCGTCAATCAGCAGGGAGTCCTTAAAGGAATAAGTCTCCTGTTTTGAGTCAAACACCTCGGCCGTCAGGTCTTCGTAGTCTTCCTGCTTGCCGGTTAGTGAGCGCTGTATCTGGAAGGCATCGCCGTCAAGCAAATCGTCATAGCCCACGTTGTCGATTCTCCATGTCAATAGTACAGACCCCTTTCCGTCATTCAGTGCCTCTGCGGCGAAGGCGCGCGGGGCGTGGAGTATGGGTGCATCTTTCAGGTTGACGGAAATGTCGCCTGTGTTGTGGTCGGGGTCTCCGCTGTGCTGGTCAGTCCAGGAGGCGGTGGTCACGTTACCGGTGACGGTCAGGTCTTTGTGGGCTTCGCTTGCCGGAAGGTGCAGGAAACCGTTGTAGGTCTTCTCAGGCAGTGTCTCCTGATAGGACTTCTGTTCTCCGTTAGAATCGGTATAGGTTCCCTTTACCCAGTTGATGGGCTTGTCGCTCATGAAGGGAATGGTGATGGTTCCCTCTTCGCCGGCACTGACACCAAGGACTGGATCGAACACCTCAAAGGTGATGTCGTCGAATTCAATGTCACCGATCTCCTTGGAGTAGGATGGTGTGTTCCCGCTGTTATACAGCTTGCCGTCCACGCCCCATATGTATTTCTTCCCTGCGAAATCCGTGGGCCAGTACCAGTCTATCTCTATGTAGCCCGGATTAGTGCCGTCACGCTTGGACTGGTGCTGGGTGTCGCTGCCCTTGATAATCCATTTCGGGTCTCCGTTGGTGCCGTTGGTCATGAACATGGTGGTCTTGTCAGCCATCTCGTTCCTATAAGAACCTGTAACTGCTCCCGAAGTGCTCGAGTTCGTTTCGTTTGCATACAGGAAATAGGTCTTGTTGCCGTCTTTGTCTTTTACATAGAAACGGGCCTCTTTCAGATACCTTCCCGCACTTGCATGCGAAACGAGTATTTTCAAGTGTATGAGTCCGGGGGTCTTTGCCTCATAGGTAAAGGCCTGTTTTGGTGTGTCAAAGAGTCCGTCGGCTGCGCGCATGACACTTGGTGTCAGCAGTGCACACAATAGGACAACCAGTGTTAGATATTTTTTTGTAGCCATATTGGTTTACGGTTTACAGTTTACGGATTATTGTAGAGTTTCATACTTGGCGAGGAGCCAGGAGAGGAAGGGACGCAGAGACTTTGCAGCAGGCTCGGCTGTGCGGACGGAGAGTGAGATCTCGCTGCCCAGTCCCGTGAGCACGTCAAAGCGATACTGCGGGTTCTGTTCCATACCCTCTACGACAGCCCATGCCTTGGCAAAGGCCACTCGTGATACAGCCTGCCGGCCGTCGGGAGCCTGTGCACGCAGGAGTACTTGGCCACTGGCGGCCATGGTGCGCAGCTTCAGGAGGAAGGGTCGCAGGTCTTCATAGAAGAGGCTGTCGCTCTCGCTCTTGTTCTCGTTCAGTGTGGCCACGATGTCGCAGTTCTCCACGATGCGGGCGAGTTCCTCTGTAAGTGCCTTGGATGCGGCTGCGACCTGTTCCTTGTCGGCAGTTTCAAAGGCTTGTTTGTAGCTATTGATATACTTGGCCAATGGGGTCTGCTCGTCATAATAGCGCAGGTAGGGAACGATATGCTCAAAGGCCTCTGCACGGGCTTTCCCAACCACGGCAGGCAGCGAGGCGCACCAGCTCTTCGTGTTGTCGAAGGCGGCCATGTTCCAAGTGTAGTCGGCAGCGCTGAAGAGGGCAATCTTCGATAGTTCACCCTGTTGCATGGGGTTGAGGATGATAGTCTTGAGGTTCAGGCCGGGTTCCATGCGGTCGCTGTTGACGATATGTGTCTCGTCGGCGAAGTTGCTGTAGGTGTCGGCAACGAAAATCTTTGTCATGTCGTTGTCGTTGCAGGGATAGTTCCACCACCACGATACCTCGCGTCCGAGGTATTCGTTCAGCACATCGACATCCTTGCTGTTGGGCACCGACCACACCTTGTAGCCGGTGGTGTAGATATTTGTCTTGGCGGTCACGGGGCGCAGGCTCTCCCAGAACTTGCGTGCCGTTTCCTGGTTCACCCAGCTGAAAGCGTAGAGCTGTGGCACATATTGCAGGGGCTTCACCGTATCGACAGGAGCAGCCCCCGGCTTGTTCCATCGCTCGTCCTGCATCTCCTGCAGGCGTGTCAGGCGGTCGGCACCCAGCTTCAGCGTCGGTTCATCGGTGGGAACACCCACGTCATCGACGAACACACCGAACTGGCGCACGCCCAGATCGTACATCTTCTGGAACTTCTCCATGATGCGGTCGAGCACATCCGTGCTGTTGGCATCGGTGAAGCTCTGTCCCGGATGGATGGCCCAGATGAAGTTCACCTTCGACTGATGGGCGACTTCTGTCAGGTGGCGCATCATGTCTTCGGTCATCATACCGATGCGTTTCTGCTCGGCACTGATACGTTTCGGATAGGGCTGATCCCAGTAGCGGGAATGATAGGGGTCGGATTTTGCGCCGTACATATAGACGTTCAGCTTGTAACGGGCCATGAAGCGGAAGAGGTCTGCGGTCACCTCCATCGTATAGGGAACGCCGTAGTAGCCCTCGATGACACCGCGGTTCTGCACATCGGCATAGTCATAGAATGTTACGCAGGGCAACTTCTTCGTGCCTTGGTCGAACATCTGTTCCAGTGTGGCCAGTCCGCAGAACACGGCATCGGTGTTCTCACCGAGCACAACGACCTGTGCGACACCTTTCACGGAGGTCAGGCGCAGGGCGTGACGGTCGTATTTCGGAAGCTTGAACACATCGCGGCGTAAGCCCATGCGCTTTGCCATGCGGTCGGCCTCACCGCCGGAGCCGTTCACGCCGAGGTACACCACGGAGCTGCCAGCCTGTGGCTTGGCTTGCAGGACGGGCTTGAGTCCCTGTTCCTCCAGAATGGTTTTCGCCCGCTGGACGGTATATTCATCAATGCCTGTATCGGCTATGATGCTCACTTGGGTTGCAAAGGAGGCAGTCCCTTTCTCAATCTTTTGCTCGTGGGGAACGGGGTAGATGGTGTATGCATCTGCCCATGCGTTGCCGCAGATCACTGCAAACAGCAACGTCAGTAATAACATTTTAGGTTTCTTCATGGTGCAAAAATACAAATTTTTAAAAAAGTAAAAAAATAAAAAGGTAAAAAGTTGAGAAGTTAAAGAAGTTAAAGAAGTTAAAGAAGTGGAGGAAAAGTTGTACTTTTGCAAAGGGAAAAGGAGATGGTGGGGAGATAGTAGGGAGAGATATAAAAAAGAAAAAAGTGAAAAAGGAAAGATTCTTCAAGGTGCTCTGTGCCCTGTTGTTGCTGGTGTTGACGGCAGTGGGTTGTGATGAAAAGAAGTTTGAAATCAGCGGTTTCATCGGTGAAGCTAAGGACTCTCTGCTCTTTTTCGAGCACATGAGTCTGAGTGGTGCCGTCGTTGTTGACTCAGTGAAGTTGGGTGACGACGGTGCTTTCTCCTTCAAGGGAGATAGGCCCGAATCCCCGGAGTTCTACCGTCTGCGCATTGGTCAGCAGATTATCAATATTGCCATCGATTCCACGGAGACGGTAGGTGTGAAAGCCTCCTATCCGACCATGTCGTCCCGTTATGAGGTGGAGGGCTCTGAAGAGTGTGAGAAGATCCGTGAGCTGGCCTTGCTGCAGATAGGCTTGCAGGCCGCTGTGAACAATATCGCCCGTAACACGGAGTTGAGTACCGAGACCCTGCAGGACAGCATCCAAGCAACCATTGAAGAATACAAGGAAAGTCTGAAGCAGAACTACATCTTCAAGGAGCCGATGAAGGCATACGCCTATTTCGCTTTGTTCCAGACCATCCGGCTTGGTTATATGGAAGGCTTGCTCTTCAATCCGCGTGCCGATGAGAAGGACGTGAAGGTCTTCGCCGCCGTGGCCACCTGTTGGGATGCCTACTATCCTGGTACGGAACGTGGCGAGAACCTCCATAATATTGCTTTGGAGGGGTTGAAGGATGTGCGCATTCTGAAGGCGGAAAAGGAGCAGACCATCGACCCGAAGAAAGTCACTGTGGCCGGTGTCATCGACGTCGCCCTGCCCGACAACAAGGGCGTTGTGCGCCATCTGAACGAGATGGGTGGCAAGGTCGTGCTCCTCGATTTCCATGTCTTCGCCATGAAAGAGAGCACAGAGCGCATCATGATGCTTCGCGACCTCTATAATAAGTATCATGCGCAGGGGTTGGAGATCTTCCAGGTCTCACTTGACACCGATGAGCACTTCTGGAAGACAAAGACGGCAGCCCTGCCCTGGATCAGCGTACGCGACGAGAACGGCATGGACAGCCCCTACCTTTCTTCCTATAATATCCAGGAGGTGCCCACCTTCTTCCTCATCGACAAGGACAATACCCTCTACAAACGCGACACCCAGATCCAAGACCTCGATGCGGAAATTCAGGCTTTGCTGAAGTAAAACTCAGCAAAAAATGTCTCAAGCTTGCTGAACCGGCAAGCTTGAGACATTTTACTTAGGATGAATTTATTTTATTGTTTTACAATGTTAAATTATCGTTAAACAATAAAATTTATTTGTTTCTCAAGAAGTATTGTCATATCTTTGCACCATCGTTCGTGAGAAAGTGCGCACTCAACAACGACAAAACAAGAGTAAAGTTAAACCTTAGCAAAGTATTTTTATGACAACAAAAAGAAAAATGAAACGAGTTCGTTGGTTGGCTGGCCTTACGCTCTCCCTCCTGTTCCTGACCCTTCTTGCGCCGTTCTTTTCGCGCTTATTGCCGCCATCGCTTCCCGTAGTAGGCCCAATGTTCGCCAACATTTCTCCAGAATGGGAGAGGGCAATTAACTTCTTCTTTTTCCTTGCCCTCCTTCTTTTTAATGCCTGTTTCTTCGTGTTCTTCGTCCGCCTGTTCCGTGGACTTAATCGGGGAAAGATATTCGTTCCCAACAATGCTCGCTGGCTTTATGTCGGGGCATGGCTGCCGATTGTCACGCTCATCTATAGAGTCGTCTCCATGCTTCTCGTGCAAGGAGGCTCCGGCTTGGCCGTAGCCGTTCTCTGTACACAGTCGTGGCATAACTTCACCCTCTTCTCAGGCATCACGCTCATAGCCCTGCTCTATGATGTGGCTACTGATGTGAGCGAGGAAAACCAGTTGATTATATGATACGCATTAACCTTGATGTGATGATGGCCCGTCGTAAGATGTCTCTTACTGAACTGGCCGACCGTGTGGGCATTACCCTTGCCAACCTTTCCATCCTGAAGACAGGGAAGGCCAAGGCTATCCGCTTCTCTACGTTGGACGCACTATGCAAGGCCCTCGACTGTCAGCCTGGTGACATCTTGGAGTACGAGTAATAAGAAGCGGAAAGATATTGAACATTGAAGGCGGGTGAGGATGAAATAGAGGTGTCCTCGCCCGCCTTAGATAATGAAATGGCCTAAAAAGGTTGAAAAAGTAAAAAAAGTTGTTTGCTCAGCGTGACATTTCGCCTATTTGCGTCTATTTATAGTAGAATGTCAAACGAAGACCAAATAATCATACAACGCATTCGCAGCGGTGAGACCAAGGAGTTCGGTCTGCTGGTAAATCGCCACGGCCCTTCGCTCATGGTATTTGTCGGGCGTCTCATCGAGCAGCAGGAGGATGTTGAAGATATGGTGCAGAACACCTTCGTTGCTGCCTACGAACACCTGAAGGACTATGACCCGCAGCGGGCATCGCTATCGACATGGTTACAGCGTATAGCCTACCATGAAGCGTTGTACTATCTGCGGAAGCGAAAACGACAGGTGCTACTGCCGCTTGATGTGGGCGACGACGTTCCCGACGAACTGCCAGAGACAACAACAGCAGAACAATTGGACAAAGCCATCCAAAAGCTACTCCCAGAAGACCAAATGCTCTTGCAATTCTACTATTTCGACCAACGCCCTCTGAAAGAAATCGCCTACATCACAGGCACAGCAGGCGACTCTCTCAATCGCGAAGTGTCGCGGCTCAGTAGCCAGCTTCACCGAATACGCCAACGACTCAGAATCATCTTAACACGCATGAACAATGAATAACGATAAAGACTTTTTCCGTCAAGCCTTGCAGCGGCAGAATGAACGAGCCGCAGGCATGAAGATGCCTGATGACATGGAACAGCGGGTGATGCACCGCATCCGTTCCAAGAAAGCTAACCATCGTTGGTTATACCCGGCCATCGCTGCCGTTGCCGCCAGCATCCTGCTGCTGTTGGTTCTCCGTTTCAGTCAAGAGCCTGTAGAGGAACAGTCCGTAGTAGCAGAGACCATAGAGCAGAACACCCCTCAACCCGTTCCCCAGCCAATCATTGAGGTAAAGACTGACGAGGTGCTGGCTGAGGTGCCACCTGCGCCACAGCCAGCGAGGAAGCACAAGAAGGCGGTCAGAAGTCAGAGCTCTCCAATAGAAGAGCCAGCGCTTGCACAAGCAGAGCCAATGATACCTGCTGAAGCCGCTTCCCAGCCTCAGGTTGATGTCCAGTCTTTCCACGAAGCGAGAGTTAGTAGTATGAATGTTGGAAATGACGAAGTTGATCCCAAGATGCTACTATATACAGCAGAAATAGAGTTGGAAAAGACCACTCACCAGCGCCAAGCAGCATCCGAGAAGGAAATGATGCAACGCGGATTGGAATTATTGATTTACTTCATGACAGAAAAGGAAGAAGAGACACCAGCCCGAGTAGTGAATACACAGAAAAGCTAACAACATGAAACTGATATTTGTATGAAAAAGATTAGATTGACCCTGCTCCTGTGCACCATGAGTCTTATGTCAGGAGCACAGAACGGATTCGTGGAACAATCCATGAGGGATTTTGTTTTATCGCCTGGTATTACCACCTCGCAGAGTATCATTCGTGAACGCGACCTAAGCCAAACAGGCAACCCCATGAAATCGATGTGCGAGGTGTGGGAGTTCACATGCGATGCCAGTATGGCAAGCCGCATTGAACAACTGTATATGCAGATGACAACAAGTTCTTCGTCGGAACAATGCTATTATGTGAAGACCCACACGCCAGGTAGCGCCGACTGGCATGACATCCTTGTTGGCGACGATCCCAACCGACTGGTGGAGCTTGGACGTAGCGAACGCTGTCACTATACAATCGTCAACTTCATCGACACACTTGATGAAACCAAGAGCCATCGCTACGCCTACGCCTTAGAGTGGCAGGAACAGAACATACCCTTCAAACTGAAGGAACAGAATGGAAAACTGGTTAAGATGCCCGCCACGGAGAAGACATTGAAGGGTAAAGTAGTGATGACATACGCACGGATACCCCAGCCAAAGCAACAGCAAGAAAACGTGAAAGAGTATAGGGCCACAATCAGCCATTTCAAGAATGGCGAATTGTTGGAGTCTCTCAAGAAGAAACTTAAGGAGGCGGATATCACAGAGCTTGTAAAGTCGATGGAGCAATGGATTGATGCTGCATTAGAAGAAGATGATGAATAACTCAATAAATGACACATATATGAAAAAAAGTGAAACAATGAAAAGACTCGGCATGCTGCTCATCAGCATTGCAGCATGTGCAGTAGTAATGGGCCAAACTGGTGACAAACACCTGCATTACGACAAGGAAAAGGATTTGAACGGCATCGCTATGGAGCCCCGGTTGCTCTCAATGCACGAGAATTACGACCCGATGGACTACGGAACGTGGCCGTGCTACGAAGCTGTATGTACAGTTGCTCCGCGAGGAGGAGGGTTAGCTGATCGGACTGCCATCTGGTGCACCAAGAAGGCAACATACGTCTTCACCATCTACAAACAACATTGGGACAATATGTATTTCGTAGCTAATGCTTCAGAATTCATCCGTGACAGCAAGACAGGAAAGAAGTATTATGTCAAAGAACATATGGGTGCTCCACTCGATGTGTCCTACTGGATAAAGGGCCATGCGGGCGACTATATCTACTCAGTCTCCATTTTCCCGTCTCTTCCCAAGACCTGCACCCTTATCGACCTTGGAGAGGACACGCATCCAGAGAAAGTACCTGGTACGACTGGTTGGGAGATAGAGAATGATAATGTAAAAAACATCCCAGTTAGCGAGCTACAGGCACATCAGTACATGATTACTGGCAAAAGGAAGCTATAACTAAACTATTGATAAAAAGGTAGTAAAGACAAAGGAGAGAAACGCTAACACTACGGAAAATTTGTTTTAGTTTTACTTGCCCCTCTGCGTCGTGAAGACGTGGTGGGGCCTCCGCAAAGGCCATACAATTGCAGAGTCGCAGCCAGTACATCGCTCGGTGCCAGGAAGCAGGTTAAGAATAATTAACGGTCGAAAACGTCACTTTTTACCCTTTTATTACGTTATGAAATAAAAGAACCAAGCGAAAATGAAGCATACCATCATTATACTGGTTTTCATGGCCTTCTTTGCTGGAACAGCCCACGCCGACATTGTAAAGGGACGTGTAATAGATGCCGAGACCAAGGAGCCGCTTCCCGAGGCACAGATACAATATTCACAGAATCATGGCGATCATGGCTGGTGGATCATGCATGTAAGCACCGATTCCATTGGTTGTTTCAAATTCACAGCAAGTGGACGTGGCAGCATAGAGGTATCGA